>Ga0164307_10000372_pt1 | contig 19883 bp, 19 predicted proteins | sample Whisoiple_243_MG_FD_110214 | JGI IMG/M metagenome (GOLD analysis project Ga0164307, IMG submission 110214) | Soil microbial communities amended with fresh organic matter from upstate New York, USA - Whitman soil sample_243_MG | ecosystem: Environmental > Terrestrial > Soil > Unclassified >...
AGCGCGAGCGGCGTCGTCGAAGTGCTGGTTTTACCCGGGGTACCCCCGGGCGAGGCGAACCGTAGTGACCCCGAAAGCGGGGTGTCAAGGGCGGAGCAAAAGCAACGCGAACGCGCGGAGACTATGCGGACTCTCTTGAGAATTGGACGAGAGGACGTGTAGGCTGCGGCCTCCCCTGCGTCATCCATGAGGTGCTGAGTGTTTTGCCCGAATTGTGGGACTGAGAATGAGGAGGCGGCGACAACCTGCAAGAAGTGCGGGTTTAACCTAAAGGGTGCGGCAGCCCCTAAGTTCAAGGGCACGATGCTCATGGTGAACCCGCCGGTGGTGCCTAAGCCCGCGGGCGCCCCCGGACCCGCGGCCGCTCCACCACCCGCAGTCCCAGCGGCTGCTCCTGCACCGGCTGCGGCTCCTCGTCCTCAACTAAAAGGCACGATGCTCGGTGTTGCGCCGCCTTCGGTTGGCGCGCCGATGCCGCCCGCTGCGCCGCAGGGTTTCGGGCCGCCTCCAGGGGCCGCGCCGCCAGCAGCCGCGCCGCAAGGTTTCGGTCCGCCGCCCGGTGGTCCCAACTTCGGCCCGCCCCCAGGTGCTGCAGCTCCCGCACCGCAAGGCTTCGGTCCGCCACCCGGACAGCCCTATGGCGCACCTGCGGCGCCGCCTCCGGCCTACGCGCCGCCTCCGGCCTACGCGCCGCCTCCGGCCTACGCGCCGCCTCCGGCCGCGCCACCCGCTGGCCCCGCCGGTGTCAATCCGCTCGGCGGTACGATGGTCGCGGACGCCAGCTCCGGTGGCTTCAACCCGTACGCGCAGCCGAATCCGTATGGCCCGCCGCCTGGCGCGCCACCCGCCGCTGATCCGTATGGTCCGCCGCCAGGTGCTGGAGGCTACGGCAATCCGGGGGCTGCGCCGGGTGGCTATGGCCAACCGCAAGGTGGTTTCGGCCCACCCAATCAACCGCCTCAACAGTACGGCGGGCCACCAGCCGGCGGCGGATACGGCCCTCCACCGGGGCAACCCGCGTACGGCGCCCCACCCGGCGGCTACGGTCAACCGCAAGGCTTCGGCGGGCCCCCCGCACCTTACGGCGCTCCCGGCGGCTTCAGTCCACCACAAGATCCATACGGTGGCCCCGGCGCGATGGTGCCCATGAGCGGCGGCGGTCAACGCGGCCCGATCGGCACCATCCGCAATCCGGTGATGACCATCGTGATCGCGTGCATCTGCTTCGTGTACGCGATCATCCAGTGGTGGAAGATGCTGAACGAGCTCAAAGCCTTCCGCGGCAAGGATGATCTGAACCCGATCATGTTCTTCCTGCCGATCATCCAATACATCGAGCTGTGGAAGTTGAACGAGAAGGTGCTCGATGCCAAGCGGATGGCCGGCGTGCCGAATCCACAGGTCGCGAGCCCCGTCCTATACTTGTTCTTCGCGTTCTTCTTCCTGCCCGGTGATCTGAACGAGATCTGGCAGGCGGCGGGCGGCGGTCAGCTTCCCCCGGCCGGCTGAGCTCGGCTTTCAGCCCGTGAGCGAGGCGCGGCTCTTCGGAGCTCGCGCCTCGTTTTCTTTTGTGGGTGGTGCTCCAGTGCGGCAGATCGACGCGAGCTCAACCGCGGAGTGCGGCCATGAGTGCGGGAATAGCTCACGGGGTGCGTCGCCGCGAGGGCGATCGACTTAGCCCTTCAACGGCCCTAAGCTCGCTTCGTCTTGGACCGCGCCGTCATCCACCGCAGCCTGCTCGTGGCCATGTTTGCCGGTCTTTTTGCGGCAATCGTCGCTTTCCGCATGCCCTTTTGCCCGCTGGCAAGCGTCTTCGGTGTGCCCTGCCCTGGTTGCGGACTGACCCGCGCAACGCTCGCGCTGGCCCACGGCGATCTCGAACACGCGCTCGAACTGCACCCACTCGTTTTCGTGCTTGCACCGTTGTTCGTCTGGGCGATGAGCAGCGCAGCCATCAGCTACGTGCGCGGTCCGCGCCCCGTACGACCGACGCGCCGCTGGCTCGCGTCACGCACGGTCACCGCCCTCGCTTCACTGCTGATGCTCGCCACGCTCGGCGTGTGGGGCGCGCGCTTCTTTGGCTACTTCGGTGGCCCGGTGCCGGTGGAGACCCTGAGCGACTGGAGTCACGCGCGATTGCTCTCGGCGCAGAGCGCATCACGCACCCGCTAGTGGTTTTCATGCTGCCGCTCAGCCGCCCATGCCAGCTGCTCGCCGTGGCGGCGATCTCGCTCTTCAGCTCGCTGCCCGCGCAGGCGAACGGCAGGTTTCCGCGGGCGCAACGCGTGCTCGAACACCCGAGTGATCCCAATCGTCTGCTGCTGGCCGCGACCTACGGGCTGCTCGTCACCGAAGACCGCGGTTTGTCCTGGTCGTACGTGTGCGAGCCCGCGTTCACCCACGCGGAGGACTACGTCGGTGACCCGCTGCTCGATTTTACCGGCGATCGCAGGCTGTTGGTCAACGTGCAAGGCAGCATCAGCGTGTCTGCGGACGACGCTTGCGATTGGACTCAGACCATGAAACTGGGGTCTACGTGTGCGCGGACGAGACCCGCGACGGCTTCGAACTCGGATTTTGGCCGGCGTCGGAGTTCGGACGGGACGGGAGCTGTCTCTTGCCGCTGCTGCACCGGACGGAAGTGCGCGGGCCCGTGACGTGCGAGCCCAAGACGAGCGGCGCGCTATGCAACGCCAGTTGGCCGCGTGACTGCGCGCTGCTCGGAGCGTGTGCTGCAGGCGGCAGCGCGCCACGCGCCGAGTGCCTGCCGTTTACGCCCGTCGATCTTCCGGTGGGCGGCGCAGGCGCGAGCGGAGCGGGAGGCTCATCCGCGACCGCGGTCGGCACTCCAAGGGCGGGAGGCTGCGACTGCCGCGACGCGACGCGCGGCTCACGGCAGGCCTCGCCCAGTTGGCTCTCGCTACTCGCTGTCGGAGGCCTGCTCGCACGGCGGCGCCTGTCTCATCGGTGGCATCGCCCGCGCGCCCGCCGGAGCGCATCAAGCGCGCTTACACGTTGAAGCGGAAGTGAATCACGTCGCCATCGCGCACGATGTAGTCGCGCCCTTCGATCGCGAGCTTGCCGGCTTCACGGCATTTCGCTTCGCTCCCGAGGGCGACCAGATCTTCCCACCAGATCACTTCGGCCTTGATGAAGCCGCGTTCGAAATCGGTGTGAATCGCGCCAGCGGCCTGCGGAGCGGTCGAGCCCTTGGGCACGGTCCACGCGCGGCACTCTTGCTTGCCGGCGGTCAGGTACGTCAGCAGCCCGAGCAGCTCGTAGCCGGTGCGAATCACCGAATTCAGGCCCGGTTCCTTGAGGCCCACGCTCTCCAAGAACTCCGGACGATCTGCCGGCTCGAGCTCTGCAATCTGCTCTTCGAGCTGCGCGCAGATCGGTACCACGGGCGCGCCCTCTTCTTTGGCAAAGGCAACGAGCGCTTGGTAATGCTTGTTCCCGGCGAGGTTGCCGAGCGAACCCTCGTCGACATTGCCCACGTAGAACATGCGCTTGCTGGTGAGCAGCTGCATGTCACGCAAGATGTCCTTCTCTTTTTCGTCGATCGTCAGCGAGCGCGCCGGCTTGCCTTGATCCAAATGCGCGCTGAGCCGCTCGCAGAGCCCCACCGCGAGCTTCTCCGTCGCGTCACCGCCCTTGCTCTGCTTGCGAGCGCGGTCGAGCCGCTTCTGCGCCGTATCCAGATCCTTCAAGCACAGCTCGGTTTGAATCGTACCGATGTCGGCGACTGGGTCGACCCGGTTTTCGACGTGCACCACGTTCTCGTCTTCGAAGCAGCGCACCACGTGCGCCACCGCGTCGACCTCGCGGATGTGGGACAAGAATTGATTGCCCAAGCCCTCACCCTTGGACGCGCCGCGCACCAAACCGGCGATGTCCACGAACCGGATGCTCGTCAGCACCTGCTTGTCGGAGTTGTACACCTTGGCCAGCGCACTGACGCGCGCATCCGGCACGGCGACGATGCCGACGTTCGGCTCGATCGTGCAAAACGGAAAATTCGCCGCTTCCGCCTTGGCGTTCGACAGCGAGTTGAACAAAGTGCTTTTGCCGACATTCGGCAGACCAACGATTCCACAGGAAAAACCCATCGCGCGCTCTCCTTAATGTCGCGCCTGCCAAGTTGCAAACCGAACCGGTCCAGACCCACGAGATTACTCAGCAATCGCGAATTCACGGCGCCTGGCGCCGAGTCAGGGAGTCAAATAGCGCGGCCGCTCACGGACCGTCGCTCCCGCTGATGCCGTCGTAGCAAGCGTCATCGTCCGTGCTCAGAGCGAGGGACGCGCGCCGGTCCGGTCGTCGTCCATCGCGCGTCGAAGCCCACTCGAGACCTTGGATGCTCACGACGCCCCCCGAGCGCTCTTCCTTTGGCAGTGCGGAAACGGAGCGAGCGAGCAGCGCCCAGCAGCGCTTTTGCTCGCCGCTACCCTCGAATTTATTATCGGACTAGCGTGGTGCGGTGATTTCCATCGCTGACGTAATCGCGACCCCGCTCGACATCGAGCTGACCGAGCCGTTTGGCATTGCCACGGGCGCGCAGCATGTCGCCGCGAACGTCCTCGTGACGTTGACACTCACGGACGGCACCGTGGGAATTGGCGAAGCGGCTCCGTTTCCCGCGGTGAATGGCGAAACGCAGAGCGCCGTGCTCGCCGCGCTGACGGCCGCGCGTTCGTCGTTTTCGGGGCTCGATGCGCGGCGCTTTCGCCCTGCAGTCAGCATTGCGGAGCACGCTCTGCGCGGTACTCCGAGCGCGCTCGCAGCGTTCGAAGGTGCGTTGCTCGACGCGCTCTGTCGCCGCGCAAACGTTTCCCTTTGGTCTTTCTTCGGCGGCGCACAGCGCGAGTTGGTGAGCGATATTACCATTCCGACCGGCTCTGCCGAGCACGCCGCGAACGCCGCGACACGCGCAGTCCGCGAAGGCTTCAGCACGCTGAAGGTGAAGGTTGGCGGAGTGCCCTTCGATCACGACCGCACGCGCTTGGACGCGATCGTCGCAGCAGCACCGAACGCGCAGCTCGTGCTCGACGCCAACGCGAGCCTCGGCGCGGACGAGGCACTCGCGTTGCTGGACGTGCTGGGTCATGCCAAGGGACAAGTCGCACTGTTCGAGCAACCCACCGCCAAGGCCGACCTGGACGGACTGCGGCGGGTCCGCGAGCATGGCGGTGTGCCAGTCGCGGCCGACGAAAGCGCCTGCTCAGCGGCCGACGTCGTGACGCTGATCGGCGCGCAAGCCGTCGACGTGATCAACATCAAGACCATGAAGTGCGGTATCCAAGAGGCCCTCGACATGATCGCCGTCGCGCGCGCGGCAGGCCTCGGCCTGATGATCGGAGGCATGGTCGAATCCAAGCTTTCGATGACCGTGTCGGCCTGCTTGGCAGCGGGCCAGGGAGGCTTTTCTTTCGTCGATCTGGACACCCCCTGGTTTCTGCAAAACGCGCCCTTCAGCGGGGGGTGGGTGGAAGGAGCAGAGGCGGGCGCCCTAGCGCGCGCCACGCTCCGGCTCGACCAAATCACGAGCGGACACGGCGTCAGCCGCCGCTAGACGCGGGCTTCGGGTGGGCGGCAGTTGACACTCGAGCCACAAAAACCCAAAGTTTAGCTCTATCCGCGGTCAGCATGGCTGGCCGGCTTCGTGTGTCGCCAGTCCTTTGTCGCAAGTCCTCCCCAAAGCTTCCGCGCCCGCTCTTCCGCCGTCGGTCCCACCCGATCCTCGGCAGCTCACGCTGCCCCTCGTGGCCTCGGGTTCTGGGATCGCCAGCCCCCGCTCCATCGCGCGCTCCGATCGCGTGTTCGTGAACCGCGATTTGCGCTTCTCGAACATCGACTGGATCGGCTTCGACATGGACTACACCTTGGCGATCTATCGCCAAGAGCGGATGGACACGCTGAGCGTCGAGCTGACCATCGAGCGCATGATTCGGCGCGGCTACCCCGCGTACCTGAAGAACCTCGCGTACGACATTCGCTTTCCGATCCGCGGCCTCCTGGTCGACAAACGCTACGGCCACGTGCTGAAGATGGACCGCTACAAGGTCGTGCAGCGCGGCTATCACGGCATGCGCCGGCTCCCGCACGAGGAGATCATCGCGCTCTATCACGACAAGCGAATCCGCCCGCACACGCCGCGTTACCACTGGATCGACACCCTGTTCGCGCTGAGTGAAGTCACCAGCTATTCGGCGATCGTCGATGCCATGGAGAAGAAGGGCGAGCGAATCGATTTCGACAAGCTCTTCGCCGACGTCCGCGCTTCGATCGACGAAGCGCACGCCGAAGGCGCAGTGTACGCGCAGGTCACGAGCGACATCGGCGCGTACATCGAGCGCGAGCTGGAACTCGCGCGGACGCTGCACAAGCTGCGCTCCGGCGGAAAACGCCTGTTTTTGCTGACGAACTCACCGTTCGGCTACACCGACAAGGTGATGACGCACCTGCTTGCGGACGTGATGCCGGAATATCCGTCTTGGCGGCATTACTTCGAATTCGTGATCTGCTCGGCGGGCAAACCGCGCTTCTTCCAAGACGGGCGCCCGCTGATGGAGCGCGACGGCGAAGTGCTGCGTCCGGTACGTGAAAAGCTGGAGCGCGGCAAAGTCTACGAGGGCGGCAACCTCGAGGAATTCGAGCGCCTGGTCGGCATGCGCAGCTCGAGCGTGCTGTACGTCGGCGACCACATCTACGGCGACATCTTGCGCTCCAAGAAGGAATCGTCCTGGCACACCTTGATGGTGATCCAAGAAATGGACGAGGAGATCGCCGCCTATGAAGCCTGTGTCGACGACCTCGCCCGACAGCGCGCCTTGGACGAAGCGCGCAACAAGTTGGAAGACGAGCTGCGCTATCACCAGGGTCGCATCAAAGAGCTGACGCGCACACCCGTCGTGCAAGTGGGTGAAGAAGAGAACGAGCGCCAGCGCACCAAGCGCGCGCTCGAGCGCGTGCGCGGCGAACTGCGCAGCCTCACCGCGGAATACGACATGCTCGCCGAGCGTATTTCGCAGCGCTTTCACCCCTATTGGGGCCCGCTGCTCAAGGAGCAAAACGAGATGAGCAGCTTCGGCCTACAGGTGGACTTGTACGCCGACATCTACACTCGCAGGGTGTCCTGCCTGCGCGCTTATTCCCCGCAGCAGTACTTCCATTCACCGTATGATCTGATGCCGCACGAGCTGTGACGAGGTAACCGTCTGGCCAATGAGCCGGCCAGTGACCGTCTGTGACTGGGACGCCCCTTTCCCGCCACGGCGGCGTCGAGAGCGCTGTCGCTGAAATCAGCGAATGCCGCCGGCAAAGCGAAAAAGGCCTCTCCGGCCGAACTGTGCTACGGGATGCGCCGTTGCGATCGAGCTGAACTGACCAAAGGACTTGTTGGATGAATCTGGTTGAGTGGCTTCAAGGCTTGATGACGAGCTTCGGGGCATCGTGGGTCATGTGGCTGATGATCTTCCTGAGTGTGATCTCGGTGGCCATCATGCTGGAGCGCGGTTACTTCTACTTCACGCTGCGCGACGACATCCCGAAGCTCGCGAGCGATCTGCGCCGCTTGCTGCGCGAGGACGACGCGGAAGGCGCGCTTCGTCAGCTCGAAGCATCGCCGAGCGCGGAAGCCGCGGTCGTCGTGGCTGGGCTGCGCGAAGCGGATCGCGGCATGAAAGCCGCGGACGAAGCCATGCAAGGCGCTGCAGCGCTGCAGCGCATGAAGCTCGAACGCAGGCTCGCGTACCTCGGCACGCTCGGCAACAACGCGCCGTTCATCGGCTTGTTCGGCACCGTCATCGGCGTCGTGCAGGCCTTCGAGCAGCTCGGCAAGCAGGGCATGACCACCGCGCAGACCGCGACCTCCGCAGCGCCGACACAAGTCATGAGCGCGATCGCCGAGGCGCTAGTCGCTACGGCCGTGGGCCTCGTGGTCGCCATCCCCGCAGTGGCGATGAACAACTTCTACCAGCGCATCTCGCGCTCGATCTTGGCCAACACGGACGCGCTGAGCCACGTGCTCTTGTCCTATTTGGCTGGCGTCGAGGCTGGGCACGCACCGGCACCACCGGCGACGCTTGCTGGTGCCAGCAAGGCCGACAAAGCCAAAGCCAAACCCTCGGCGCGTGGCGACGTCCCGCCCGAGGACGAGTGAGCAATGGCTGGCGGCAGCAGTAACGACGATGATGGCATGGTCTCCGGCATCAACGTCACGCCCCTCGTGGACGTGACGCTGGTGCTCTTGATCATCTTCATGGTCACCGCGCGCATCATCGTCTCGCAAGGCATGCCCATGGATTTGCCGAAAGCGGCCAGCGGTGAGGCACTGCAACAAATCTTTTCCGTCGAACTCTCGGCGGACGGCAAGACGCGCGTCGATTCCGACAACCTGGCGAGTGACGAGGCCATTACCCCCCTGGCCAAGGCCGCCAAAGCCAAGAACGCAGATCTGCGCGCCGTCATCCGCGCGGACCGCAAAGTCGAACACGGTCGCGTGATTCACGTGCTCGACTTGCTCAAACGCGCGGGCGTGGCAAAAATTGCGTTCGCGGTATCACCGTCAGACAAGGGTGGCACCCCCGTCGAGGCCCAACCCGGCAAGTAAGCGACCGCCCCACCCAGATGACGAGCACCGCCGACTCAATTACCCAAGGCCAGGTTCCGGCCGAGGATGCACCGCACGGTGCGGATCCGCTTGGGCCGATCCTCTCGCTGGGTAAGCGCGAGCTGCGGTTTGGCTTGATCACTGGGCTAATCGGTTCGCTCATCCTGCATGGCGCAGTCAGCGCACAAGCCGCAGCCACGCTCGGTGACGTGCACGCGTTCGCGGTGTTGGTCCGCGCAGAGGTTCGCGATCGCCTGCAAGCTCAAGTCGACATCGACGTGAGCGAGCCGCCACCACCGCCACCCGAGCCCACGCCGGAACCGGAGCCCGAAGCGCCGACGCCGCCCCCGCCGTCGCACGCGCCGCCTCCTCCGACACCGAACACGCCTGCCCCCCCGCCGCCCGCGGCTGCTGAAGTAGGCCAAGCGCTCACGGCAGAAAACGATCCGAACGAACCCGTCGATCTCACGAACACCATCGTCACGGGCGATGGCGAGTATCGCGGCGGCATCAGCGCCAACGACGGCAAATCCAAAAACGCCGTGCGCGATACGCGCGCCGCAGCGGACGGCGTCGGTAAGGCGCCGCCGCCCGGCCCAGTCGCGCCACAACCCCCGCCCGGTCCCGATCTCTCGCGTCCCGCGGCCCCCCTCGCCGGCAGCTGGAATGATTGCGAATTCCCAGCCGAAGCCGACATCGAGGGCATCGACAGCGCGGTCGTCCAGCTCACCGTCACGGTTGGCCCCAACGGTCGCGCTAAATCCGTCACGGTCTTGAAAGACCCTGGCTTTGGCTTCGGTCGATCCGCCCGCACCTGCGCCTTCCGCAAACAATTCAACGCCGCCCTCGATCGCGCCGGCACCGCGATCACCATGTCCACTGCGCCGTTCACCGTCCGATTCACCCGCTAGTCGATCGGTCGAGAGTGGGCGTTCGCGCTCCCGCATCGCACCTCGAAGCGCACGCGGTTCCCGACCGAGCACTCACCCAGACGCCTTGCGAACCTCGCCGTCGCGCTGAAGGTCCGAGTCTGGATCCCACTCGCCGAGCGATGCCGCTGATCACAGCTGCGCTCGATGTCCGGAGCCGGACTATGAGCCCGGCTCGCGACATGCCGCTGATCGCAGCTGCGCTCGATGTCCGGAGCCGGACATCGACCGTAGCCGTTGCGCACCGAAGGCTGCCGCCGTTGCGCCCGGTGGGTGCGTGCCCCATCAACCCCCATCCCATTTTCTCCCGCTCGGGTTTGGCGTCCTTTACGGGTCTTTCACTGGCTCGGCCCGCCAGCCATTCGCAAGGCGCTTCAGAACTTGCCGCTGATCGACAAGAAGGTGAGCTTGTTGTTCGTTTCGCGCAGCCGCCCGAGGAGCATGCGGACGATGCTCCAGAGGACTTCGTAGGCGAGGTCCTTGTGAAGGAAGAGCAGGTCGTCGAAGCCGTCTTTGGGAATAGCGAGCAGAACACAGCGTTCGTGGACACGCGCGTCAGCGGAGCGCGGGGCTTCGTCGAGGAGCGCCATCTCGCCGAAGATTTGGCCCGGGCCCAGCACGGCGAGGGCTTCTTCACCCATGCCCGGCACTTCGCGGCTGATCCGCACCTTGCCTTCGAGAATCAAGTAAAGCTTGTCGCCCGCGTCGCCGTGCTCGAAGATTTTCGTGCCGAGCGCGTGGCTCTCTTCAGTCGCGACCTTGGCGATCAGCTCGATGGCTTGCGGTTTGAGCCCAGCGAAGAGATCTACTTTGGCGAGCTGCTCGATGCGGTCGTTCATGACATTTGAAGAAGCGGGACAGACTAGTCGGACTTTAGCCTGGAAAGTTCCGAGCCCGCGAGCCCGCAACCCGCACCGCTCGTCTCTGATCGGGATGCCACGGGACATAAAAGACACGCGGTCGTACGCGCACCGAGCGCGAAGCGCTGAAAACCCCGATCCATGGCCATCCACAGCCTGTGGAGATCCTCCGCACAGCTTCCGGACCAATTCCTAAGCGTCTGTATTTATTGATTCTTTCAACTAATCTTCTGTACACGCCGCACAGAATTTGACGTCTTTACACCTGTTCAGTATCCTACGGCCGCTATGCAAGGCTTGACCGCTCGTCAGGAACAAACGTTGGACTTCATCCGCAAGTCGATCGAAGAGCGCGGCTACCCGCCGACGCTGCGCGAGATCGGCGAGTACATGGGCATTCGCTCGACCAACGGGGTCAACGATCACCTGCGTGCTCTCGAGCGCAAGGGCTACCTGCGGCGTGAGGACATGAAGAGCCGCGCGCTCAAGCTAGTGAGTGACTCCGAGAGCTCCGCCTCGGTCAAGGTGCCGGACGACGACTTGATAGAGGTCCGTGTGCTGGGCCGAGTCGCCGCTGGCCTACCGCTCCTCGCTGAAGAAAACGTGATCGACACCGTGCGCGTCGACCGCATGTTGGTTCGAGGCGGCCGAGAGGTGTTCGGTTTGCGGGTCACCGGTGATTCGATGATCGAAGCCGGCATCATGAGCGGCGACTACATCTTCGTGAAAAAGCAATCGACCGCCGAGCGCGGCGACATCGTAGTCGCCCTGATTGGGGACGAAGCCACCGTGAAGCACTTCTACCCCGAGCGGGATTACGTGCGTTTTCAGCCGGCCAATTCGCAGATGGCTCCGATCCTGGTTCGCGCCTCGGATTTCAAATCGACCATGCTGCTCGGCAAGGTCGTCGGCGTGTACCGCCGCCTCTGAGCATTCCTCGGATCGTCCGTCGCGTCGGACCATCGATTTTCCTCTGAGTCGATCTGCTGGTTGACGTCAGACGAGCCGGATTGCTAGCGTTCTCGCGAATATAGACCATGCAGCTGCAGGTCTCAGTTCGCGAGGACCCGGTGCGAAGCGTCAACCCCAATCACAGGCCTGAACGACGCTGGTTGGTCCTCAGCCTCGCGTGCGTCGTTCCCGCGCTTGGTGGCTGCGGCAGCACGCTGTATTCGATCCAAGCCACCAGCGCATCGGGCAAACTCGAGCAAGCGCGGGAACTCGGCGCCGAGCAATCCGCACCCTACGAGTACTTCTACGCCAAGGAGCACTTGCAGAAGGCGCAGAGCGAAGCCGCAGAAGCGGACTATAGCGACGCCGTGAATCTGGCGGAAGCGAGTGAAGAGTACGCCGAAAAGGCGATCCGCATCGCGCGTGAAGCGCGCAGCGGGGCGGCGAAATGAAGCAGGCGCGCGCGCTCGCGTGCCTCCTCGCGATACCGCTTGCGCTGACGCAGTGCGCACAATCTTCCGAGCTGCGCGGGCGAATTGCGGGGCTCGAAAAGATCGTCGACCAGGCCGAGCAGAACGGCGCGTTGCGTTGCGCCCCGCGCGAGCTCGCGATCGCGCGCAGCCAGCTCGAGTTCGCGACGATCGAGCTCGATCAGGGCTTCGCATCCAAGGCGCAGGCGCACTTGGCCAACGCCGAGCCGAACGTGCGCGCAGCGGAGCTGTTGTCTCCCGCGGAACGTTGCGGCCCCCGCCCTCCCGACGCCGACGGGGACGGGTACGGTGACCCGAGCGACAAGTGCCCGAACCAGCCGGAAAATTTCAACGGCTTCCAAGACGAAGACGGCTGCCCGGATGACCCCGATACGGACCGCGACGGCATCGCTGATTCCGTCGATCAATGCGAGCTGACACCCGAAGACAAGGACGGCTACCTCGACGCCGACGGTTGTCCGGAGCCGGACAATGACTTGGACGGGTTGCTGGACGCCGCGGACAAGTGCCCGAACGATCCGGAAGACCTGGACGGCTACGAAGACGAAGACGGCTGTCCCGACTTGGACAACGACAAGGACACCGTGCCGGACGTCAAGGACCAATGTCCGAACGAGATCGGCTCGACGACCCAAGAGCCACTCGGCTGCCCCGGCAACCGTCTCGCCGTCGTCACGGATTGTGAAGTGAAGATCACCCAGCAGATCCACTTCGAGACCAACAAAGACAAGATCCGACCCGAGAGCTACCCAGTGCTCGACGCGGTCGCCGACGTTCTCGCCAAGAATCCGAAGATCACCCTCGAGGTTCAGGGCCACACCGACAACAAAGGCGCCGCCGCCTACAATAAGGACCTATCGAACCGCCGTGCCCAGTCGGTCGTGAAGTACCTAATTGCCCACGGGGTCACTAACTCGCGCCTCACCGCCCAGGGTTACGGCATGGAGCGCCCGCTCGTGGACAACGGCACCGCCGACAATCGCGCGCTCAACCGGCGGGTCCAGTTCGTCCGCTCGGAGAGCAGTAAAGAGGGCTGCCCCAAGACCGGCAGTCCCTGATTGGTTCGCCTCGCATACGCACTCCGGCAGAAAAGTCCGCGCTCGGTAAACGCCCGCACAGGGGCCCCGCGGCAGCAGACGAATTGCCACGAATCCGGGGCATAACTGATCTACGAAGGCCTCAGGAGTCATTACTTTTTTGCCGGCGCCGAGCGCCCGGCCATTGATTCAGCCCGCAACTCCGGCTCTGCTCTGAGGGCCACCCCCGTTTGGAGGACTACGTGTATCGCCGATTGTCGATCCGACTGCTTTGCTTGGCCCTGTTCACATTCTTCACGCTCCCGGCGTTCGCGCAGTACACGCGCGACAACGCCGCCTCGAAGAAGATCGACGAGGCCATCAACGAGCACTATCTGGCGACCGACTTCGAAAAGGCGGAGCAAGTCCTCACGGGTACCATCAACGCGTGCGGCGACAAGTGCAGCCCACCGGTGATCGCCAAGGCCTGGATGTACGTCGGCATCGTGCGCGGTAGCGGCAAGAACGATCAAGCGGGCGCGAAGGATGCGTTTCAGAAGGCGCTCGCCTCGGACCCCGCGGTCAAGCTGGACTCGCAACTCGCGACGCCCGAGACTCAGAAGACTTTCAATGATCTCGGCGGCGCAGGCGGCGCCGGGGCCGGTGCAGCGGCGGCAGTTGCAGTTGCGCCCGCGGCCGCGGCCAATGAAGACGCCAACGACAAGGGCGGACTGAAGTGCACCCCGGACGTACGTGAGCTGCAAACTCTGCGCCCCCTCCCACTCGAATGCACCAGCGACGAAGAAGTCGCGAGCATGGAGATCCGCTACAAATCCTTCGGCTCGGAGGAGTGGAAGTCGGTCAAGATGAAGAAGGTGGGCGACGCCTTCCGCGGTGAAGTCCCGTGTGAAGCCACCTCCACCGCGGGCACCTTGAAGCTATTCGTGCGCGCCAAAGACGCTTCCGGCGAAAGCGTGGATTCGTTCGGTTCGAAAGCCAAGCCGGTCGAGTTCATGTCCAGCGAGAACACGACCGCGACGCCTCCGAGCTACCCGGGTGAAGCAGCCCCCGCGCGTTGTATGGCGAAAGAGGAATGCCCGCCGGACTTTCCGGGTTGTCAAAACAGCGGTCCCCACGGCAACAAAGGTTGGGGCGTTGCTTGCGAGAGCAGCAACGAGTGCAAGGTCGGCCTGCAGTGCGGCAGCGAAGGCACGTGTGAAGCACCGCCTTCCTGCGAGTCGAATGCGGACTGCGCTTCGGGCACCTGCGTCGACAACAAGTGCACGGGCGGCGAAGGCCCGTCTCCTGGCGGCTACAAGAAGAACTGGGTCGGCCTGCACTTTGCGCAAGACATCGCAATCATCGGTGGCACGGACGTGTGCTCTGCGGCGTCGCGCGCGAATGATGGCTACGCTTGTTTCGACGAAGGCACCGAGAACGCCTACACGGGCAACCCGTTTCCCGGCGCCGGCATCTCGACCGGCACGGTGATCGCTACGCGGCGCTTGATGCTCAGCTTCGACCGCGCCGTCACTCGCAACATCACGCTCGGTGCTCGTGTCGGGTTCGCCTTCGGTGGTGGCCCCCCGGTGAACGGTAAGTCTTTCTTGCCCTTCCACGGCGAGCTCCGCTTGGCCTACTGGTTCGGCAAGGGTGTGTTCGCGAAGAAGGGCTTTCGCCCCTATATCCACGCCGGTGGCGGCATCGCGCAGGTCGACGGCAAGGTCAAAGTGCGCGTGGCGGATTGTCCAGAATCGCTCGACAACGAGACGTACAACAAATGTATCGCGGGTGACCAATCGGTCGCCAACGAGGACTACAACGTCACCGTGTCGCGGCCGATGGACGTTTGGCGCAAGATGGGCCAGGGCTTCTTCGATGCCGGTGGCGGCGTCGTGTACGCCTTCACGCCGCAAATCGGCGCGCAGCTGAACTTGAACCTGATGTACATGCTGCCGAGCTCGGGCATGGTGATCCAGCCGTCAATCGGCGTGCAATACGGCTTCTGAGCGGCTTCAGCGGCGCCGCTGATTCGATCAGCGGCGCTGCGGCACGCTTCGGCCCAGGCGCCGCAGCACCTCTTGCAGGTCCTCCCAAACCTCCCGCTTGGCGGCCGGCGTGCGTAACAAGTACGCCGGATGAAAGGTGGGCATCACGTCGATTCGGCCGCGGTACGACTTCCATTTGCCGCGCATGCGCATGATGCCCTCGTTGGTGCCGAGCAAGCCCTGTACGGCCGTCGCGCCGAGCGCGATGATCACACGCGGGGCGATCAACTCGAGCTGCTCGTTCAAATACGGAAGACATGCGGCCATTTCGTCGGGCTCCGGCTTTCGATTGTCCGGCGGGCGGCATTTGACCACGTTGCACACGTAAACCTCGTCGCGCCCGAGGCCCATGGCCTCGATCATGCGATCGAGCAGCTGCCCCGCTTTGCCGACGAAGGGCAATCCCTGCGCGTCTTCATCGGCGCCCGGACCTTCACCCACGAAGCAGATCCCCGAACTGCCCGTGCCGCGCGCAAAAACGGCTTGCTTGCGCTGCCGGCACAACCCGCAGCGCGTGCAAGCGCGAACTTCCGCAGCGAGCACGTCCAGGCTCCGCGCTTCGTTCGGCGCGCGCGGCGATGCTTCGGGGTCGGCGACGCTCGTTGGAACTGCGATCGGAGCCATCACCGCGCTCACCTCGGAGCGCGGTTGCACGACTGGAGCCGACATGGACAACGCGGGCGCGACGTTCACGGGCGCGGCCTCACGCGACGCGCGCTCGAGACCCGTCGTGCCCGTCGACGCTTGCCACTCGAGGTGCGCACGCAGCGCGCGCGTCAAGAAGCGGAGCTCATCGAGCGCCGCGTCATCCGTCATTTTTCGAAGTCCGGTTGGCGGCCCATCGAGCTCTCCGGCAAAATCAGTGATCGTGGGCGGCCAAGAAGCGCTCGGCATCGAGCGCGGCCATGCAACCCGTGCCGGCCGCGGTGACGGCTTGCCGATAGACCCAATCTGCGACGTCGCCGGCGGCGAACACGCCCGGCACGCTGGTGCGCGTGCTGCCCGGCTCGACCTTCAAGTAGCCGTTGTCGTGCACTTCCAGCTGGCCCTTGAACAAGTCCGTGAGCGGCGTATGGCCGATGGCGACGAACAACGCGCCCGCGTCGATCGTGCGCGTATCACCGGATTTCAGGTCCTTTACACGCACCGCGGTGACCTTGTCTTGCGTGACGTCCAGCACCTCGGTCACGACATGACTGCGCAGCACCTTGATCTTCGGGTTCGCGAACACGCGTTCTTGCATGGCTTGCGACGCGCGGAATTCGTCTCGACGATGGATTAGCGTGACGTTGCCGCACAAGCCGGCGAGGTAGCTCGCCTCCTCCATCGCCGTATCGCCGCCGCCAACCACGATCACGTCTTGGCCGCGGAAGAGCGCGCCGTCACACACCGCGCAGGCGCTCACGCCCTTGTTCTTGAGCTTCTCCTCCGAGTCGAGCCCGATGTAATTGGCGCGCGCACCGGTCGAGATGATCAGCGTTTGGGCGAGATGCAAAATGTTTTCATCTTCACCCACCCAAACCTTGAACGGGCGCGACGAGAGATCGACCTTCTGCACGTCCGCGGTGATCAGCTCGACGCCCTGATGCTCGGCTTGAGCGCGGAAATTCGCCATCAGGTCTTGGCCGGAAACCCCCTTGGGAAAGCCGGGAAAATTCTCGACCTCGGTCGTGAACATCAGCTGGCCACCGGGAATCAAGCCACCGGCGTTGAAGCCCTCGACGCACAACGGCTTCAAATTCGCCCGCGCCGCGTAAATCGCCGCGGTGAGGCCGGCGGGGCCAGAGCCGATGATGAGTACTTTGTGCAGCCGAGGTTCACTCATGGCAGGCGGTCTAGCATGTGTCCGCCCGCGCGTGCACGTTCAGAGACGCGAAGCAACGCTTTCGAGACGGCTGGAACGCGGAGCCCGAACGCCGCCGCGGATCTCCCTCAGATCATCCGAGAGGATTGATTGATGGTCACGCTTGCCGTCGCAGACCGTCACAGCCTTCGGCGTCAGAGGGCGGAACCCTGAATGCTACGGGGTGCGATGCGGGGTCGCGATCGCCCCCTCTCTCCTCGAGATCGAGAGAGAGGGAAAGCGAGCGTATCGGGCATGGGGAGAGAACTTCGTTCTCGTCGACGTGCCGTTCAGCTCGAGCGCGGGCGAGCGTGTTCGCGCGTACTCAGTCCATGATCGGTGAGGCTTTGAGTGCGGCCTTGCCGTCTTTGACGTACACGCTGAACTTGACCCGCTTGGCGCCGTGGCGCGTGAGCAGTTCTTCGTTCTTCTTCTTCAGCGTTTGTTCGAATTTTTCGTAGCTGAAGCCGTCGGTGTTTTCGCCGCACTGTTGCTTCAAGCTCACGAAATCCTGGAACACGGCGTGCCATTCGGCAAGCTCGGCGGCTGCGCCGTCGCCGCGCGAGGGCGGAGTGGGCAAGCGGCGCGCGACCGAGGAGTCTTCACTCGAGAGCGTGGAGTCGAGGTTGACCCCGGGGCTGCCCGGACGCGCGGGCGGACGCGGCAGCTTGGGGTTGGCCGGCGCTTGCGGCACCGAGCGAGGCGCCAGCTGGCCCGAGCTTGGCTGGGGAACGCTCGATGGATCGCCCGGGAAGCTGAAGGCGCTCATCTGCGGTTGATCGGGGATGTTGCCCAAGACTTGCTTCATGTCGGCCGGGCCGCGTCGCGGTCCGCCGCCCTTGGCCAGCACTTGATCCATGCCGTCGTTCAGATCCGAAGCGATCTTGCGGAACACACCGCGGAATCGGCTCGGCTGCAGCTGGTCCGTCTCGCCCTTGGCGAGGCGATGAGCTTCGTTCTTGAAGATGGCAATCGGACGCGTGTGTTCGAGCACCGAGAACACGATGCCGATGGCCGCCGCAATGACGGCAACCAAGATGGCAATCGGCAATTTGGCTTGCTGCTTGTCCTTGTCGTCAGCGGTCTTGAAGAAGCCGAACAAGCCGTCGACGGCGACCGGCAAGCGCGCGACGGCGAAACCGCCACCGAGCTGCCAGGCCTCACCCGGCAGACGCGAGTACTGCACGCCCAGCACGCCGCCGATCGTGCGCACCTTGCTGCGACCCTTTTCCTTGTATTCGGGATCTTGCTCGAGCGACGCCATGTCGCCCACGATTTGATCCAGGTTCCCGACGGCAAAGCCTTCGGGCGCGCCAGAAGAAGCTCGATCGCCGTTGGCGTAGAAGGCGATCGCCGCGCCGGTACGTGAAGACAGCTCACGAGCAAAGCGGTCGTCGACGATGCGTGCGCCGATGATCGCGCCCGCCGGCAACGAACCCATGTCGTACTCGACGGGGCGCGCCACGACGCGATAGATGCGATCCAAGATCAGGGTATCGTCGCGGACGTAACCGCGAAGAGCGTCAGCGACGACCGGATAACCGCCGAGCTCGAAATCACTCAGCCCGCTCGCCTGCTCGTAGCCCAGGTGAGCGACGACGCGGCCTGCTTGATCCACGGCGAACACGGCGTCGAACTGCTCGTCGCGCGGGATCGAGTTGTTTACTTTCTTCAAACCTGCGAGCAGCTTCTCGCGGGCCTCTTCCGGCACCTTGGCCTCGGAATCGCTCGACTTCTGCAAGTACTTGGCGATGTCCGGATCGACGCCGAATTGAATCAGCCGCCCCGAGCGTTGGCGCGCGTCATCGCGCAGGTACCAAGCAACGACTTGCGAGTCGGACGAGAGCGCTTCACCCATCGCGCGCGCGCCGGCACGGTTGTACATGCTGGTCGCGATCGACAGCAGAAAGACCGAAAGCCCCAGGAATAGGCCGAGCAGAACGTACCAAAATCGTGAAAGTACCATCGCTATTTAGCGCCTTCTTTGGGCTCTGAATCGCTCGCCTTGGCTTTGTCGTCCGCCGCCGCGCTGCTGTCGTTGACCTTGATCGGCCCCTTGAGCTCCACGTCCGCCGCCGCGACCGTGACCGGCGTTGCAGGCCCGACCTTCTTGCCGGCGAAGTACGCTTGCAGCACGTAGTCACCCGGTTCCTGAATGTTGAGCGAGAAGTCGCCCTTCATCGATGGGTATGCCGCTTGCGCGAGATTGGGCTCGGAGACGATCCACATGCGCAGGCTGGGCGCCGCGTCATCGCGGATCTCGAACACGCCGGGCCCCGGAACCGACCAATCACGCGTGGCACCCGGCCCCGTGTCGCTGGCTGCGAAGGTCTTGATTCCGACACCGAACAGCTTGTGCTTGAAGGGATCCGTGTTCTGAAAAGTCAGGCGCGTGCCGGGCGTGACGACCAGCGTCACCGGCGTCGTGCGCCCGCCACCCACGCGGATGAGCACGGGCGGTTGCGCCTTCTGCGCTCCGGTCGCGATGGCCGCGATGCACAATTCTTTCGGGATGTGCGGGAACGGCCGGCGAAACTCAGCGCGTACCGTGGGCACCGGCTCCCGAAACGAGTAGCCGTGGTTCTTCGGGTCTTTGGCTTCCGCCCAAACCGGGTTTTGTAAGGCTCGAAAGCCCTCGAAGCGTCCTTTGACGCGCGCGGCGTCGGCGCTGCTGGGCAGCGCGATGAGCCCTGCGGCGAGGAGCAGCGGCCAGCCTCTGCGTAGACCGAGCGAGCGTGAAGACCCAGACGGGTTGTGGCAGACGTTCATTGCCGCGACACGGTAATCTAGGGCGCACGACAACGGAAGCGCGGAGTCACATGGTGCGTGGGTTTCGTGCCGGCGTCGCCCACACCGACGGCGGGACACCGATTGCTGCACCTTCGACCCACAAAAGGCGAATGGGCCGGCGTTTTAGACCGGCCCATTCATAGGTTCCTGACCGCGTGAGTCGCGAGGCGTGATGAGTACTCCGAACCCCTAGCTTAGCTAGGTGGGAAACTCTTATTTCGCGGCTTCCGGCTTCCCGGTGAGGTTTTCCGGGCCTAGCGCTCCACCACGAACTCGTCTCCCGATTCAGAATGCTTGTAAGGGATTCGTTAGTACAGCCTCCCGGGCTCTGCAGAGGGAACCGC
>Ga0164307_10000373_pt1 | contig 19858 bp, 17 predicted proteins | sample Whisoiple_243_MG_FD_110214 | JGI IMG/M metagenome (GOLD analysis project Ga0164307, IMG submission 110214) | Soil microbial communities amended with fresh organic matter from upstate New York, USA - Whitman soil sample_243_MG | ecosystem: Environmental > Terrestrial > Soil > Unclassified >...
GCCCGTGTGGCCCGGCACCCAGCGCGAATATGCGTCCGCCGTGTCGATGAAATTGAATCCCGCTTCGACAAAGCGGTCGAGAAGGGCGAAGGAGGTCTTCTCGTCGGCCGTCCAGCCGAAGACATTGCCGCCGAAACAGAAGGGCACGACCTCAAGGTCGGAGCGTCCGAGCCGTCGCTCCTTCATCGCCGATCCCGAAATCTCATTCCGCCGCGATCACTCGGCCGCGGCGCGGTAGGCGCCGAGGGAGGACGCCGTCTCGGCGAGCGCGGCGATCATCTCGCCGATGTCGCGCGTCAATCTGTCGAAGCCCGGTGCTTTGGCGAGCGTGGTCTCATTCATATAAAGCGCGCGATTGATCTCGATTTGCACCGCGTGCGTGCGGGCGGCCGGCGTTCCATAATGCTCGGTGATGAAGCCACCCGCATAGGGCTTGTTCCGCTGCACGACGTAGCCCTGGCGCCGTAGGCCCGTCTCGATCGCCTCGACCAGCGAAAGATCGCAGCTCGTCCCATAGCGGTCGCCGACGACGAAATCGGCCTTGATCCGCTCCGACTTAGAGGCGGGGGCGCCGCCGTTGGAGGGCATCGAATGGCAGTCGACGAGCACCGCCAGGCCGAATTGCCGGATCGCCTGCTGTAAAAGCCGGCGAAGCGTACGGTGATACGGCTTATAGAGTCCCTCGACACGCTGCAGAGCCTCGTGGACGGGGAGGCGGCGGGAATAGATTTCCTGCGACTCGCCGACAATGCGGGCGATCGTGCCCAATCCGCCTGCGACCCGCATGGAGCGCGTATTGGCATAGGACGGGAGCTTGCCGTCGAACATGCGCGGGTCGAGCTCGTAAGGCTCGCGGTTGACGTCGAGATAAGCCCTGGGAAATCGCGCTTTCAGGAGCGGCGCCCCGACCGCGGCAGCGCCCGAGAACAGGTCCTCCACGTACGCGTCCTCCGACCGGCGAAGCGTCATCGCGTCGAGGCGGGCTTCGGCAAGAAAGGTCGCCGGATAGACGTTGCCGGAATGGGGGGAGGAGAAGACGAGCGCTGAGCGGATTTCCGCCGGCTCGTCGAGGGCACAGGGCGGGGAGAGTTCGGGCTCGACCGGGCGGGACTGCTGCGGCTCGCCGAACGGGACCACCACCTTGTCGAGAGCTTCGCCTGCCATGGAACCTCTAAAAACGCCGCCGCGCCAATGTGACAGCCTGAGCGGGGGCTGTCCATTTGCTAATATGGCGCGCTTCCCAGGAAGCCGAGAGCCGATCAGCCGAAAGCCTGCCCGATTTCGGCCCCTGACATGCGAATGCCACGGCGGCCGCACTTGCGCTGCCGTTAACCGCTTTCCGTGGCAATTTTCATAATTAATTTACCAACCCTGGGTCCTATGGAGGGCAAGGAGCGAGTTGAAATGTCGAGCGAATCGGGCACGAAGATCCTGCTCGCCGAGGACGATAACGATATGCGCCGCTTCCTCGTGAAGGCGCTCCAGAATGCCGGCTTCGACGTCGCCTCCTTCGACAACGGCCTTTCCGCCTACAATCGGCTGCGCGAAGAGCCGTTCGAGCTTTTGCTGACCGACATCGTCATGCCGGAAATGGATGGAATCGAACTCGCTCGCCGCGCCACCGAGCTCGACCCCGACATCAAGGTGATGTTCATCACCGGCTTCGCGGCGGTGGCGCTGAACCCCGACAACAATGCGCCGCGCCAGGCGAAGATTTTGTCGAAGCCGTTCCATCTGCGCGACCTCGTCAACGAAGTGCAGCGGCTTCTTGCGGCGGCTTGAGGCTGCCTCTTTCTTAACCAGAAGTCTCGTATTAGCCGAAAGTAGGCCGCGCTTTTCTTTGCCCCCTTGCGCCTGGCATCTAAGTATACCGCTGAAGTTGCGCTAAAGCGCTCGCGGCCGGCAGATCACGCGTGGCCGACAAGAATACAGGTGGGAGGATTATAAATGTTGTCAGAACTAATCTCGAAGCTCGACCGCCGTACCCTGCTGAAAACGGCAGGTTTGGTCGGCGTCGCGCAGATCGCATCGCCGTTCGTCATCACGGCGCGCGCCGCCGATGAAGTGAAAATCGGTTTCGACAATCCGATCACCGGCGTCTACGCCGCGCTCGGCAAGAACGAGCTGATCGGCGCGCAGCTCGCGCTCGAGCAGATCAATGCGAAGGGCGGCATTCTCGGCCGCAAGGCGGAATTGCTTGTCGAAGATTCAACTAGCGGCGATGCCGGAACCGCGGTGCAGAAAGCGCGCAAGCTGATCGACCGCGACCGGGTGAATTTCCTCGTCGGCAATATCAACTCGGCACTCGCCGCGGCGATGGCCAATGTCGCTTATGAAAAAGGCGTGTTCCACGTTGTGCCCGGCGGCCATACCGATCCGGTCACCGGCACGAATTGCCATTGGAATGTCTTCCGCATCTGCAACACGACGCAAATGGAAGGCAATGCGGTTGCTGGCTCGCTAATCAAGAATGCCGGCAAGAAGTGGTATTATCTGACGCCCGATTATGCGTTCGGCCACACGCTCCAGGCAGGCCTCGAGAAGGCGGCGGCGAAACTCGGCGGAACGAAAGTTGGCGGCGATCTCACGCCGCTCGGCACCACCGACTTCTCCTCCTATCTCATCAAAGCGCAATCGGCGAACCCGGACGTCATCATCTTCCTGCAGGCTGGCGACGATGCCGTGAATGCGCTGAAGCAGGCCGTCCAATTCGGCCTCGAAAAGCGCTTCCACCTTGCCGGTGCGCAACAGGAACTTGAAGTTTTGCTCGGCCTTCCTCCGGAAGCGCGGATCGGAACGTGGGTGTTCGAGTGGTATTGGAAACAGCTGAACGTTCCGCATGTCGACCAGTTCGTGGCCGACGTACGCAAGCGAAGCGGCGGCCATGTGCCGACGGCGCGCACCTGGTTCGGCTTCGCCGCGATCCATACCTGTGCGCTCGCCGCCAACCAGGCGAAGTCGCTCGAAGCCGTCAAGATGGCTAAGGCGATGCAGGGCTTCAAACTGCCGCCTGAGGTGGCGCTGATGCCGGACGGCGCGTTCTTCCGCGAAGCGCAGAATCAGCTCATCCCGAACCTATTCGTCGGCCACGCGCAGTCGAAGGGGAGCGATCCCGAGGATCTCTTCGACGTCACCGAAGTGGTGAAGGGCTTGGACGCCGCCGGCACGCTTGAAGAGACCGGCTGCAAGATGACTTGGCCGGCGTGATTGGATTTCCGGCGCCGCCTCCCCGCGGCGCCGGGAATTTCGCGGAAGCGAAAACGTCTAGATTCCAGCAAATGTTCGTAGTTGCCGGCCGTACGTTCGCGTGCGACCCACTTGCGACGCGATAATGAAACGGCCGGAATGCTTTCTCTGAAATGACGCAGCTCGTTCTTTTCAACGTCTTCAACGGCCTCATCGTCGGCGCGTTCTACGCCTTGATGGCGCTCGGCCTCTCGCTGATCCTCAATCTCTCGGGCGTGATCAATTTCGCGCATGGCGGATTTCTCGCGCTCGGCGGCTATCTCGCCTTCACGCTCATTCCTTATGTGGGCTTCTGGGGCGCGCTGATCATCGCCCCGTTTCTGACGGCGATCCTCGGTTTGATCGTCGAGCGCGTGCTGATCCGCCGCGTCTATGGCCGCGATCCGCTCTACAGCCTGCTGCTCACCTTTGGACTCGCATTCATGTTCGAGGACGGCACGCGCTACATCTGGGGCGCGCAGAGCCTGCCGTTCCAGGTGCCGGGCTGGCTGATGGCGCCGCTCAGCAACGAATATTTCTTCCTGACCGGCTATCGCTTGTTCATGGTCCTGATGGTCGCAATTGCGGTCATCGGACTGTTCATGATCCTCGGCTATACCAGGCTCGGCATCCGGATCCGCGCCGGCACGCTGGATCTCGAAACCGTATCCGTGCTCGGCGTCAATGTCCGCATCCTCCGCAATCTCAATTTTGGGCTCGGCGTCTATTTAGCCGGTCTCGCTGGCGTGCTCGCCGTCGGGCAGCTGGGACTGCAGCCGACGATCGGGGCCTCGCTGATCATGCCGAGCTTCGTCGCGATCATCGTCGGCGGTCTCGGCAGCCTGCCCGGCACTCTGCTCGGCGGCTTGCTGATCGGCGTCGCCTCCGGCGTGACGACGGTGTTCTTCCCGTCGGCCACTGAGGCCGTAATGTACGTGATGATGGCGGCCGTGCTCCTGGTTCGCCCGCGCGGTCTCTTAGGCGAGGAGGGCCGCTTCTGATGCGCGGCGACGATGTGCAAAAACGCGCCGCAACCGCCATCGTCTGGTTGCTGCTCCTCGGCATGCCGTTCTGGCTGCCGGCGATCGGCGGCTACACCGAACTCGGCTCGCGTGTCGTCGTTCTCGGCCTTGCGGCGATGTCGCTGAACTTCCTGCTCGGCTATACCGGCGTGCTCTCCTTCGGCCATGCCGCCTATTTCGGCCTCGGCGCCTATGGCGCCGGCATGACGCTGAAATATCTCGTCCCGAGCACGAGCCTCGGCATCCTTGTTGGCACGCTGGTCGGCACGCTCGCCGCGGCGATTATCGGCCCGCTGATCATTCGCCTGCGCGGCGTCTATTTCGCCATGGTGACGATCGCCTTCGGTCAGACTTTCTATTTCATTGCGTTTCGCTGGAACACAGTGACCGGCGGCGACGATGGACTTATCGGCTGGACCCGGCAGCCCTTGGATTTCGGTTTCGCCAAAATCGACATTCTGCATAATCCCGTTGCCTTCTACTACCTCATCCTCGTGTTATTCGCGCTGGCGACCGGCTGCATGGCTTGGCTCTTGCGCTCGCCGTTTGGCCGCACGCTGCTCGCCATCCGCGAGAACGAGCGTCGCGCCCGTTTCCTCGGCATTCCCGTCGATCAGCATATCTGGATTTCGTGGGTGATTTCCTGCTGCTTCGTCAGTCTCGCCGGCGCGCTTTATGCGCTTCTCAACAATTTCGTCGATCCGCGCGCACTCTACTGGACTCAGTCGGGTGACTTTGTGATCATGGCGGTGCTCGGCGGCATGCGTTCGTTCTGGGGACCGCTGCTCGGCGCCGCGATCTTCGTCGTGCTGCAGGATTATCTCTCGAGCCAGACGCAGAACTGGATGTCGTTCGTCGGCCTGTTCTTCGTCCTGGTCGTGCTGTTCTTCCCGCGCGGCGTGCTCGGCATCATCCGGCGGAGGGCCGCGGCATGAGCCTGCTCCGCGTCGAAAATGTATCGAAATATTTCGGCAGCCTCATCGCCGTCAATAATATCTCGATGAATGTCGAACCCGGCGAACTCCGCGCGATCATTGGGCCGAACGGTGCCGGCAAGACGACATTCTTCAATCTGATCAGCGGATTTCTGACGCCGAGTTCCGGCCGCATCGTGTTCGACGGCGAGGACATCACGGCGCTCAGGCCGGCGCGTCGGGTTTGGCGCGGCATGGCGCGCACGTTTCAGATCACTGAGGTCTTTCCCGAACTTCCCGTGCGCGAAAACCTGCGCATCGCGGTAGAGGTCGCCGCGGGCAACCGGCTGAACCCATGGCTCTCGCGCGATGCGGATGGCGAAATCCGCGCCCGCGTCGCCGAACTGATGGACAGGGGCGGCCTGGCCGAGAAGGCCGATCGACTGGTCGGCGAGCTCGCGCATGGCGACCAGCGCGCGACCGAAATCATGATGGCTTTGGCCTTGAAACCGCGGCTGCTTCTGCTCGACGAGCCAACTGCTGGCATGGGCGACCAGGAGACCTACGATATCACTCAGCTTATCCGGAAACTGCATCGCGAGGAGAAACTCGCGATCGTGCTGATCGAGCATGATATGCGTGTGGTCTTTCATCTGGCCGATCGCATCATGGTCCTGGCGGAAGGCGAGCCGCTCGCGGAAGGAACGCCGCGCGAGATCGGCGCCAACGAGGCAGTCCAGGCTGCCTATCTCGGAACGGCGGCCGCGGCATGAGCGAGATGGCACTGCAGGCCGAGGGCCTGCACACCTTTTATGGCAAGAGCCATATCCTGCATGGCGTCGGCCTCGACGTGCGCGAAGGCGAGATCGTCACGCTGCTCGGCCGCAATGGCGCCGGCAAGACGACGACGCTGCGTAGCTTGATGGGTCTCACGCATGCGCGCGACGGCGCCGTGCGCATTTTCGGCCATGTGACAACCGATTGGCAGCCCTATCGCATCGCGGCGCTCGGCGTCGGCTATGTGCCCGAGGGGCGACGGATATTTCCGAACCTTAGTGTCGAAGAAAATCTGAAGGTGCCGCTCGATCGCAAGGGGCCGTGGACGATCGCGCGCATCTACGAGCTGTTCCCGCGTCTCGCGCAGCGCAAGTCCAACAAAGGCCGGCAGCTCTCCGGCGGCGAGCAGGAAATGCTGGCAATCGCCCGCGCACTATTGCTCAATCCGAAGCTGCTCCTGCTCGACGAGCCCTCGCAAGGACTGGCGCCGCTGATCGTGCAGGAAGTGTTCAGGGTTGTTGCCGCGGCGCGGCAGCAGGGTATTTCCGTGCTTCTGGTCGAGCAGAATGTGCGGGCGGCGGTCGAAATCGCCGACCGAGCCTACGTGCTCGACGACGGCCGCGTTGTCTATTCCGGCATCGCCGCGGAATTCGCCAAGGACGAAGAGCGTGTGCGCGCGCTCGCCGGCGCCAGCGCCGAAAATTGGGAGCCGGAGGCGGCTGCGGCGGTTTAGGCGCCCTCCTCCATCGCCTCCAGCTCGGCGATCAGTCCCTCGATCATGCCGAGCCCGATCTGCCAAAACGCGGGATCGCGTGCATCCAAACCGAACGGCGCCAGCAATTCGGAATGATGTTTTGTTCCGCCGGCCGATAGCATCTCGAGATAGCGCTCGGCAAATCCGTCGGAGGCCTTCTGATAGACGCCGTAAAGCGAGTTCACCAGGCAATCGCCGAAGGCGTAGGCATAGACGTAAAACGGCGAGTGCACGAAATGGGGGATATAGGCCCAGAACGTCTCGTAACCCGGACCTAGCCGGATCGCCGGCCCCAGACTGTCGGCCTGCACGCTCATCCAGACATTGCTAATGTCTTCGGGCGTCAGCTCGCCTTCGGCGCGCCGCGTATGCAGTTTGCGTTCGAATGAATAGAACGCGATCTGGCGCACGACGGTATTGAGCATGTCCTCGACTTTGGCCGCCAGCATCGCGCGGCGGCGGGCCTTGTCTTTGGTCTTGTCGAGGAGCGCGCGGAAGGTCAGCATCTCGCCGAACACCGAGGCGGTTTCCGCGAGCGTCAACGGTGTCGGCGCCATCAGGGCGCCATTCGGCGCGGCGAGCACTTGATGCACGCCGTGGCCAAGTTCGTGCGCGAGCGTCATCACGTCGCGCGGCTTGCCCTGATAGTTTAAGAGGACGTAAGGGTGCGCGGACGGCACTGTCGGATGCGCGAAAGCACCCGGCGCCTTGCCCGGACGCACCGGCGCGTCGATCCATCTCTCGTCGAAAAAGCGGGTAGCGATCCCCGCCATGCGCGGCGAGAAACCGCGATAGGCGTCGAGCACGGTCGCGCGTGCTTCCTCCCAGGAATAGATTTCCGCCGGCACCGACGGCAGCGGCGCGTTGCGATCCCAGTGATTGAGCTTGTCCTTGCCGAACCACTTCGCCTTCAACGCATAATAGCGGTGCGACAGACGCGGATGCGCGTCCTCGACCGCTTTCACCAACGCATCGACGACTTCGCGCTCGACGCGATTGGCGAGATGGCGCGAATCGGCGACATCCTTGAAGCCGCGCCAGCGGTCGGAGATCTCTTTGTCTTTGGCAAGAACGTTGGTGATGAGCCCGAATGTGCGCAGGTTTGCTTTGAGCGTCGCGGCGATTGCATCTGACGCCTTGTGCCGGACCTCCTCGTTCGGGTCCTGCATCAAGGTGAGCGTCGGCTCGATCGTCAGTTCCGTGCCGTCGACATTGAAGCGGAGCGACGCGATCGTCTCGTCAAAGAGACGATTCCAGGCGCTGGCGCCCGTCACCGATTTTTCGTGGAACAGCTGCTCGAGCTTGTCCTCGAGCTGATAGGGTTTTTCCTTGCGGATATCTTCGAGCCAGGGCCGCCAATGCGCGAGCGGACTATCCTCCATCGCTTTGTCGAGCAGCGCACTGTCGATGCGATTGAGCTCGAGCTGAAAGAAGAGAAGGTCCGTCGATGCAGTGGTGATCTTATCCTGGGCATCGCCATAGAATTTGGCGCGGATCGGGTCGGACGTGTCGCCGGAATAAACCAGGCCGGCATAAGACATGATCCGGCCGAGCAAATCCTCGATTGCCTCGTAGCGGCGCACCGCAACCGCAAGCGTCGTTCCGGCATCCGGGGCGCGCGCGATCTCCTCGAGCTTGCCGCGATATTCCGTCGCGAAGGCTTTGCACTCGCTCTCGGCACGCGCGAGATCGGCGGAATAGAGCTCCGAATCCATGGCGGGGTAAAGGTCGGCGAGATTCCACTCAGGCAACGGGCCGAGATCGGGCGCGGCGGGAGGCGAGACTTCGGCAGTCGCTACTTGTGCGAACAATGTGATAGACGAGAGCGGGCGCGTGGAGTGCATCGGGTCCGATAGGCTCTAGATTGGGGGAATGTCCCTATATCGGCGCTTCGTTGGTGCGATTCAACGGCCTTCTCTTGCGGTGCGCCAGCCGCTCTTGCGGATGATCATCATCCCCGTCCAGGTCAATAAGAGGGCGATAAGCGCGAACAGGCAGCCGGTGATCGTGTCGAGCAGGCGTGCGCCGAGAAAGAGCAGCGCCTCCTGCCGCGTGTTCGCGGCGAGATCGATGAGCAGCATGACAAAGGCAGTGAGTGCGGCAACGCCAAGCATATTGTGCCGCTGCTGCGCCGGCCAGCGCAGGAGCGCGGCAATCAGCATCGCTCCCGCCTGCACCGCACGCGAGGGAAAAAGGACCACGACAAGTCCTGCGACAATCACGCCGCAGATTGTGCCGGCGATGCGTTGGATGACGAGGTTCCAGCTCGACATGAAATCCAGCCGCAAGACGAGAAGCAGCGCGATGAACGTCCAATAAGGCCGTGACAGGTGGAACGTCGCTGCCGCCGCGTAGGCGAGCGCCACGGCAATCGCGGCGGACGCGGCGAAGACGAGACGTTCGGTCTCGCGCGCCTCGATGCCATCGATGAATTCCCGCAGCGTCGGTGCAGTTGAGGCGCGCAAACCTCCGCGCAGAAGATCGGCTGCCAACGAAACCAGGAAGACGAACGCAACCGCGCTCGCGACAATGGCAACATCGAGGAGCGTCGCATGGGCATAGAATGCACCGATTGCCATCCCGAAGCACAGGAAGCGGGCGATCGTCACAACCAGCTGATGCGAACTCTCGGAGAAGGCATAGATCGCGCCGGCGGCTGCAAAGAGCGCCGCGCTCTCGGCGCCGTTCGGAACCAGCCCGCCGGCGACATTGCCGGCCACGAACGCCATCCCGCCGCCCGCGGCCCATATCAGCCGTGACAGCGGCGGCCCGCCGGGATCGGTCGAGAAAGATGCGATCGACGGCACGAGCGCGAATACAATCCCCTGATCGTAATGCAGCGCCCAACACACACCCGGCGGGGTAAGGACCGAGATCGCGAAGCGCAGCGAGCGCAACCATAGCGGATCGTCGAGCGCGCGTTGGTTAAGAAAGCGTTCAGGAAATTGCACAGGGTCCCGATGCGGCCGCTTCGCCGCAGTGCGCATTAACACCGCATTTACCCTGATCAACGAGCATGCGCGAACATGAAAGCGCGGCTATCCGCGCGCCGCCCGCCGGGACCTGATGATCTCGACCATCCTCATTGCAGACGACGATCCGGTTCAGCGGCGCCTCCTCGAAGCCACGGTGCGCCGTTTCGGCTATGCGACCGAGGTGGTGGATAGCGGGGAGGCGGCTCTGGCGCGGCTCGAAGCGGCGGGCCAGTCCTCGATCGATCTCCTGATCCTCGATCTCGTCATGCCCGATCTCGACGGCATGGGCGTGCTCGGCCGCATGCGCGAGCGCAAGATCGGCGTGCCCGTGATCGTGCAGACCGCGCATAGTTCGATCGAGGCCGTGATCTCGGCGATGCGCGCCGGCGCGCACGATTTCGTCGTCAAGCCGGTCGGCGCCGAGCGGCTGCAAGTCTCGATCAAGAACGCGCTGCGCACCGATGCGCTCGAAGAAGAAATTCGCCGCATCAACCGCCGCACGTCCGGAACGCTCGGCTTCAAGGACCTCGTCTCCAAAAGCGAGGAGATGACGCGCGTCATTCGGCTTGGGGAACGCGCCGCGCGTTCGACCATTCCAGTGCTGATCGAGGGCGAGTCCGGCGTCGGCAAGGAAGTGGTTGCCCGCGCAATCCAAGGCGCGTCCGACCGGCGCGGCAAGCCTTTCGTCACGGTGAATTGCGGGGCGCTGCCGGAGAATCTGGTCGAATCGATTCTCTTCGGACACGAAAAGGGTGCGTTCACCGGCGCGACCGAGAAACACGCCGGCAAATTCGTCGAGGCGAATGGCGGCACGCTGTTCCTCGACGAGATCGGCGAATTGCCGCCGGAGACGCAGGTGAAGCTTCTGCGGGCACTCCAGGAGGGCGAGATCGATCCGATCGGCGCCAAGCGTTCGGTGCGGGTCGATATCCGGCTCATCTCGGCGACGAACCAGAATCTGATCGAGCTCGTGCGCCAAGGGCGCTTCCGCGAAGACCTGTATTATCGCCTCAACGTTTTCCCCATCACGATGCCGGCGCTGCGCACGCGGCGCGGCGATATTGGCGATCTTGCGCGCCGCTTTGCCGCGCGGTTCGCGGCTGAGGAAGGCAAGCGCATCCGCGGCATCAGCGCCGAGGCGCTGACGTTGCTCTCCTCCTACGACTGGCCCGGCAATGTGCGGCAATTGGAAAACGCGATTTTCCGGGCGATCGTGCTTTGCGACGGCGACGAGTTGACGGTCGCGGAATTTCCGCAGATTGCGGCGCAGGTCGATGGATTCGATGTGCGCGTCCCACCGCTGCCGGCACCGGCGCAGCTCACCTCGGCACCGCCGCGCGAAATCGTGCGGGTCGAAATCCGCGATCCCAATGTGCTACGCCTGCTCGACGAGAGCGGCGACGTGCGGCGGCTTGAATCGCTTGAAGCCGAAACCATCCGCTTCGCGCTGTCACATTATCGCGGGCAGATGTCGGAGATGGCCCGCCGGCTCGGCATCGGCCGCTCGACGCTGTACAGGAAGATGAAGGAATACGGGCTGAACGATCCCGCGACCGACCTCGAACAAGACGAGGACGCGGCGTAAACTCGCGCGCGGCGCTTTACCGTCCGAGCCGCGGCAGCCAAGTCCGCCGCTGCAGATCGACCATTGCGGTTGCGAAGCTCGTTGCGTCTTCGACGATCTCTTCCAACTGGGTCGCGGCCGTCGGGGTGCGGCGGCCGACGAGCTTGCCGGTGACCTCATCGGTCTCGAACTTGAGCTCGGCCTCGAAATGCCGGGCGAGGTTCTGCATGGCCCGGTTTGTCGCCAGGCACGACATGTAGAGCGTCTCGACCCGGGCATTGCGCGCCGCGCGCACGATGCGGGCCATGAGCTCGCGGCCGACGCCCTGGCGGCGCCAATCCTGCTCGACGCTGAAGGCCGCCTCTGCGACGCGGTGGTCGTCGCCGATCATTCGCAATTCGCCCGACCCGCGCAGCTCCCCCTCGACGAAATAGCCGAAGATCGAGCCCTCAAGCTTAAAGCAGCGCTCGGCATAATTGCGGATGAACCCATCCGAGACGCCCATCGCAAACCGGTCGTGCCGGCTCTCAGCGTCGAGGCGGAGCAGGTGATCGCGGAAGGCCGGCTCGTCGCTCGGCCAGAGCTTGCGGATATAGCCACTGCGGATGGTCCGGTCGGTCATTGGGGTTCTCTCCTGCCGTTCGGCGGAATGCTGTCTCCCCGTCGAATCCTCCCGGAGCCAATATGTTGCGCTGCAGCAAAAATTCAAGTCAGCTTAGCCGGCCCTGTACAGTGGCTTAGCTGGAGCTGCGCAGGACCAGGGCTCGGCCATCGTGTGCAGCGACCACTCCCGAGACCAGCCTGCCCGGCTCGCTTCCTGGCGTTTTCACCGGTGTGAAGTCCTCGGCGCGGCCTTTGCCGCCTCTCTCCGTAAGGACGGTGATGCGGCGCCCGATCTGAGCGTCGAGATGCCGCGCCAGCTGCGCCGCGCCTGCGTCCCTCAGCCGCGCCGCCCTGGCGCGGGCGACCTCCGCTGCGACCTGCGGCATACGCGCCGCCGGCGTGCCCCGCCGCGGCGAATAGGGGAACGCATGGATGTGGGTGAGCCGGCATTCCCCGACCAACGCGAGAGTATCCTCGAACATAGCCTCGCTTTCGGTGGGAAAGCCGGCGATGAGATCGGCGCCGAAGACCAGTTCAGGTCGGACGCGGCGGATTTCGCTGCAGAGGCGGATCGCGTCGGCACGCAAGTGCCGCCGCTTCATTCGCTTCAAGATCAGATCGTTACCCGACTGTAGCGAGAGATGCAGGTGGGGCATGAGCCGCCTTTCCCCTGCGATCGCGCCCAGGAGAGCGGCATCGATCTCCGCCACGTCCAGGGAGGACAGGCGCAGCCTCGCGAGGTCCGGCACGTCAGCGAGGATTTGCGCCACGAGCGCGCCGAGCCGCGGTCGATCCGGCAGATCGGCGCCCCAGGAGGTGAGGTCGACGCCGGTCAGCACCACCTCACGATGGCCGGAGGCAACGAGCGCCTGCACCTCGGCAACCACAGCGGCAGGCGGCACCGATCGCGAAGCGCCGCGACCGAACGGGATGATGCAGAAGGTGCAGCGATGGTCGCAGCCGTTCTGGATGGCGACGAAGCCGCGGGTGTGGCCGGCAATTCCCGGCGCCTCGGCGGGGCGAGCCTTCAGGCCCCATGTGGCAGGGGCGGTCTTCTCCGCATTCGGAACGATCGCGCCGATCTCGTCCATGCCGGCAAAAACCGTGCGGTCCGTCTCGACCGCACAGCCAGTCGCGACGATCCGCGCCTGCGGCCGCTCGCGCGCCACGCGCCGGATCGCTTGGCGCGCCTGGCGCACGGCCTCTGCTGTCACTGCGCAGGTGTTGACGATGACGAGGTCGCGCTCGCCTGCTGCCATCGCGGCACGCCGCATTGCCTCGGATTCGACGAGGTTCAGCCGGCAGCCGAAGCTGAGGACGTCGACCGGTGCGTGCGCGCTCACGCCGCGATTTCCGCGAAAGCGGCCGGGTCGAGCCGCGTCTCGAACTCGAATTCGACCGGCCCGGTCATCAGCACCTGATCATCTTCGGCGCGCCAGGCGATCGTGAGCTCGCCGCCGGGAAGGGCCACGATCGCGCGACGTTCGGTGACATTGGCGCGCGCGGCGGCCACCAGTGCGGCACAAGCTGCCGAGCCACAGGCCAGCGTCGCCCCGGCGCCGCGCTCCCAGACTCGCAGGATGATGCGCTCGCGCCCGACCGTCTCAGCAAAGGAAATATTTGCCCGCTCGGGGAAGAGCGGATGGTGCTCGATCTGCGGCCCGAGCGCCGCCAAATCGATTGCCGCAGCATCCGGCACGAAGAAAACCGCATGCGGATTTCCCATGCTCACTGCCGCAAAATTTCTTGGGGCGCCGGCGACCGGCGGATCGAGCGGCACGTGCGCGGTATCGGCGACCGAGTGAGCCAGCGGAATTTCGCGCCAGCTGAAGCGCGGCGCGCCCATGTCGACCGTGAACGAGCCTTTGCCCTCGCGCGTGACATGCAGTGGTCCCGCCCGGCTTTCCAGGAGAAGTTCGGTTTCCCTTCCGTCGCGCATCATGAGGTAGGCGACACAGCGCGTGCCATTGCCGCACGCGTCGGAAATCGAGCCGTCATTGTTGTAGATCATGAGCCGCGCGGCGCTCCGCGGATTTCCGGCATCGTGCAGGACCATGAGCTGATCGAAGACGAGCCCCGGCACGCGATTGATGGCCCGCGCTTCGTCCCCGCTGACGACGTGATCGCTGCCGCGCAGGTCGAGCACGGCAATTGCATTGCCGATGCCGTTCATCTTCACGATGGGGCGGTTCGCGAGGAAGGTCATATTCGGGTCCCAGTCCCGCGACATATAGGAGAAAGCGGCGCACGCCACTATCTCTCCTAGGGGGTTCCGCCTCGAAGCGGTCAAGAACGGATGCGGAGCGGCAAATGAATAGGATTTTTTCCCTTCTTGCCTCGCGGCTCGGCCGATTGATCGTGCTGTCGGGCTTCGCCGCGGCGTGTCTTGCCCTGCCGCCGGAAGGCGCGTTCGCGCAAACACCACCCGCCGCGAGCCCTTCCACACCTGCGCCAAGCACCCCGCCCGCCGCGTCACCTCAGACCGCTGCGCCCGCGCCCGCGGCGCCATCGACCGCACAACAGCCGAGCGAATCCAGTATCGACACGGTGCAGACGGTCGAGGTTCCCGCTCGCCCCGTGGCGCTCATGCGCGGCAATGCGACCTGGGACGACGGTTTCAAGTCGATCACCGGCGCGCTGGCGCAAATCAAGAGCGAGATGACCAAGGCCGGGCTCACTGCTTCCGGTCACCCGTTCACAGTGTTTGTCGAGACCGACGATGCCGGCTTCCGCTACGAGGCGATGATTCCGCTCGACAAGGCGCCGGAAGGCAAGAGCGAATTGACGAAGGACATCCAGATCGGTGCTTCGCCATCAGGCAAGGCGATGAAATTCCAGCATCGCGGCCCCTATGACGACATCGACGCCACATACGAGGCGATCACCGCCTATCTGGACGAGAAAAATATCGAGGCGCAGAATCTGTTCATCGAGGAATATCTGACCGATCCCAAGGCCGCGGATGACGCGAGCCTCGAGGTCGATATTTACGTGTTCATCAAAGGGTGACTTTCCCGGAGCCGCGAAGCGGCATCCGGGACCCAGAGCAAATGCGTCTGCCCCTGGACCCCGGATCGCATTCCGCTTCGCTTCATGCGTCCGGGGATGTGGCGGGGTGGTCAGAAAAACGCCTGCAAACCCGTCTGCGCACGACCGAGAATCAGCGCGTGCACATCGTGCGTGCCTTCATACGTGTTGACCGTCTCGAGATTACAGACGTGACGCATCACGTGATACTCGGCCTGAATGCCGTTGCCGCCGTGCATGTCGCGCGCCATGCGCGCGATGTCGAGCGCCTTGCCGCAATTGTTGCGTTTGACGATCGACACCATTTCCGGCGCCATCTTGCCTTCATCGAACAGCCGCCCGACACGCAGTGAGCCTTGCAGCCCGAGCGCGATCTCGGTCTGCATGTCGGCGAGCTTCTTCTGCACGAGCTGCGTTTGTGCGAGCGGCCGGCCGAATTGCTTGCGCTCGAGTGTGTATTGACGGGCGCGATGCCAGCAATCCTCCGCCGCGCCCATGGCGCCCCAGGAAATGCCGTAGCGGGCGCGGTTCAAACAGCCGAACGGGCCTTTGAGGCCGGAGACATTCGGCAGAAGCGCGCTTTCCGGCACGACAACGCCGTCCATCACCACTTCGCCGGTGATCGATGCGCGCAGTGACAGCTTACCGCCGATCTTCGGCGCGGAAAGTCCCTTCATGCCTTTCTCGAGAACGAAGCCGCGGATTTCGTCGTTGTGCGCGGCGGACTTCGCCCAGACGACAAACACGTCGGCAATCGGCGAATTGGAGATCCACATTTTCGTGCCGGTCAGGCGATAGCCGTCCGACACTTTTTCGGCGCGCGTGCGCATGCTGCCCGGATCTGAGCCGGCATCGGGCTCGGTCAAACCGAAACAGCCGACCCATTCGCCTGACGCGAGCTTCGGCAGGTATTTCTTGCGCTGCGTCTCGTCGCCGTAAGCATGGATCGGATACATGACGAGCGAGGACTGCACGCTCATCATCGAACGGTAGCCGGAATCGACGCGCTCCACTTCGCGCGCGACGAGGCCATAGGCGACGTAGCTCGCCTCCGCACCGCCATAGGCTTCGGGAATGGTCACGCCGAGGAGGCCAAGCTCGCCCATCTCATTGAAAATCGCCCGGTCGGTCTTCTCCTCGAGAAAGGCTTCGATGACTCGCGGCAGGAGCTTCTCCTGCGCATAATCACGCGCCGTGTCGCGGATCATCCGCTCGTCATCGCTGAGCTGCTCGTCGAGAAGGAAGGGATCGTCCCATTTGAAATGGGCGCGGGCGCTCTTGGCGGCTTTCGGCTGGACAATGGCGCTCATCGCGGTTCTCCCTGGGCTGATCTCGTTCCCTCAAACATGCGGCAGAGGAGCTGGCGCTTCAAGGCGTCGCTTCGGCCGCTCTCGAGGGATGGGCAAAGGCCATCGTCCTCAGGTGGAAGTGCGGCGGCTCAGCTCCGGCAAGCGGCGCAATCGGCCGAGCACGATCGCAATAAGGATCAGCGCGAGATATACGTCGGTCAAAGTCTCTTTCCACGCCTTCAGCGTTGTCGTCTCCACGCCTCCTGCAATCCGCGCCGACGGCGCAAGATGCGATGCGGCGATTTCGGCCTCCATACGAAAGAAGCCGAGCGCAGCAAGCGCCGGGACCAGCACCAGCACGGCGACGAGAAGCGGCTTAAGCCGGCGTATCAAGCGCGAGCGCCGAAGCGTGATCCACAGGCCGAGACAGCCATGCACCCAGCCGGGCGCGAGCAGTGCGAGCTGCAGTCCTTGCAGACCGGTAACACGCAGATCGGCGATGATCGTGGAATAAGACGCTTCGATGCCGAACACTGTGTCGGCCACGCGCGTCGCAAGTACGTGGCCGATCAGAATCAGCGGCAGGCTGAAGCCGGCGCCAAGCCGCAGGATTTCGATCAGCGGCAAGCGCCATTCACGCCGGCTGTAGAGCGTCCACAGCGCCAGAGCGAAATGGACAAAGGCGGACCCATAGAGCGCGACGGTCACGAGCGGAACGCGCCAGAAGGTGAACGCGATCTCCAGGCCGCGTTCGGCAAGACCGAGCGACACGATCCCAAGCGCGTGATTGACGAGATGTGTCGTGATGTAGGTGAACAGCACCACACCCGAGATCAGGCGCAGACGGCGCGGCAGGTGGGCCGGGATGACGCGCATGCGGCCGCAAGCCTATCACGGCGCGCCCGATTGCGGGCGATGCCCGCGCAGCAGCGGCTTGCGGTCGCGCCCTCTACGCCGCGGTGCGCTGCGGATCCGCCGCGGCTGCCTCTTGCGGCGCCCACGCCCTGGCCAGCGCCGCGCCGGCGATATCGAGCGCGAGATCGGCGGCGCGCACGATGCGGCCCATCGTCAAGAAGCCGTGCATCTGGTCGCTCATATGCACGAAGGTGACGCGCACGCCATTGTCCTCGAGTTTCTTGGCGTATTCGTAACCTTCGTCGGCGAGCGGATCGTGGCCGGCGGTGAGCACGAACGCGGAGGCGAGCCCCTTAAAGTTCGGCGCCATCAGCGGCGCGGCGCGCCAGTCCGTGTAATCCTTCTCGCCACCGAGATAATGGGCGATGAAATATTTGATCGCCTCGATCGACAGCGGATACTCGTTCCAATCCCGCTTTTTGTACGAGCCTTGCGACATGCTCATGTCGGTGCCGGGATAAAGCAGCATCTGGAAAGAGATCGGCGGCACGTCGCCGTCGCGCGAAAAATGCGCCATGTTGGCGGAGAGATTGCCGCCGGCGCTGTCGCCGCCGACCGCGACGCGAGCGGGATCGATCTGCAGCGCCGCGGCTTCCTTGACGATCCACCGCAGCGCCGCGGCGGCATCGTCGACCGCGGCGGGAAATTTGTGCTCGGGTGCCAGGCGGTAATCGACGGCAATGACCGCACACTTCGCGACATTGGCGAGCTTGCGGCAGACATAATCGTGCGTGTCGAGATCGCCGATGACGTAGCCGCCGCCGTGATAGAAGACGAGTACCGGCAGCGGCCCTGCTTGCGTGCCGATGCCGCGGTAAAGCCGCAGCGGAATGGCGCCTGCGGGGCCGGGCGCCGAGAGATCGCGCAGCTCCGCCATCTCAGGCAGATCGGGCTGAAACACGCGGCGGCCGGTGCGGTACATTTCGCGCGCTGCCGGCGGCTCCAGGGTCGCGACCGGCGGCCGGCCGACCTGCTTGATCAGATCGAGAACACGTTGATTGTCAGGATCGAGTGTCGTCATTGCGTTATCCTCCGAATATCACGCATCCATTTTCAATGCCGCGATGAAAGCCTCCTGCGGGATTTCGACCTTGCCGAATTGCCGCATGCGCTTCTTGCCTTCCTTCTGCTTCTCGAGAAGCTTGCGTTTGCGGGTGACGTCGCCGCCATAGCATTTGGCGGTGACGTCCTTGCGCAAAGCGCGCACCGTCTCGCGGGCGATGATCTTGGCTCCGATCGCCGCCTGGATTGGAATCTGGAACATGTGCGGCGGGATCAGATCCTTCAGCTTCTCGACCATGGCGCGGCCGCGCAAGTCGGCGCGGGTGCGATGCACGAGCATCGACAACGCATCGACCGGCTCGCCGTTGACGAGGATCGACATTTTGACGAGATCGCCCTCGCGATAATCGGTGAGCTGATAGTCGAAACTGGCGTAACCCTTCGAGATCGATTTCAGCCGGTCGTAGAAGTCGAACACGACTTCGTTCAGCGGCAGGTCGTAGATGACCATCGCGCGCTTGCCGACATAGTTGAGATCGACCTGGATGCCGCGGCGGTCCTGACAAAGCTTCAAGACGCTGCCGAGATATTCGTCGGGCGTGAGGATCGTCGCCCTGATCCACGGCTCCTCGATCTCGGCGATCTTCACCGGGTCCGGCATGTCGGCGGGATTGTGCAATTCGATCTGCTCACCGGAGGTCAGCTTGATCCGGTAGATGACCGACGGCGCGGTGGCGATCAGATCTAGATTGAACTCGCGGGTGAGCCGCTCCTGGATGATCTCGAGGTGCAAGAGCCCCAAAAATCCGCAGCGGAAGCCGAAGCCGAGCGCCGCCGAGCTCTCCATCTCATAGGAGAAGCTCGCATCGTTGAGCCGCAGCCGCCCCATCGCCGCGCGCAAGTCCTCGAAATTCGCGGCATCGACCGGAAACAGGCCGCAGAAGACGACCGGCTGCGCCGGCTTGAAGCCGGGCAGCGCTTGCACCGTCGGGCGCTTGTCGTCGGTGATCGTGTCGCCGACGCGGGTATCGGCGACCTGCTTGATCTGCGCGGTGATGTAGCCGACCTCGCCCGGCCCGAGCGCCTCGACCTCGGTCATTTTCGGGCGGAAGACGCCGATGCGGTCGATCTCGTAATGGGCATCGGTGCCCATCATCTTGATGCGCTGGTGCTTTTTCAGCGTGACGTCGACGACGCGCCCCAGCACGACCACGCCCAAGTAGGCGTCGTACCAGGAATCGACGCGCAGCGCCTTCAACGGCGCCGCCTCGTCGCCCCTGGGCGGCGGCAGGCGGGTGACGATCGCCTCCAAAACCTCGTCGATGCCGAAGCCGGTCTTGGCCGAGATCGGGATCGCCTGGGACGCATCGAGGCCGATCACGTCCTCGATCTGCTCCTTGATGCGGTCGGGCTCGGCGGCCGGCAGGTCGATCTTGTTCAAGACCGGCACGATCTCGTGGCCGGCATCGAGCGCGTGATAGACGTTCGCCAAGGTCTGCGCCTCGACGCCCTGGCTCGCATCGACGACGAGCAGCGAGCCTTCGCAGGCGGCGAGCGAGCGCGACACCTCGTAGGCGAAATCGACATGGCCCGGCGTGTCCATCAGGTTGAGGATATAGGGCTTTCCGTCCTGCGCCTTGTAGTCGAGGCGCACCGTCTGCGCCTTGATGGTGATGCCGCGCTCGCGCTCGATATCCATCGAATCGAGCATTTGCTCGCTCATGTCGCGCGCGGCCACGGTCCCGGTTTGCTGGATCAGCCGGTCGGCGAGGGTGGACTTGCCATGGTCGA
>Ga0164307_10000375_pt1 | contig 19817 bp, 28 predicted proteins | sample Whisoiple_243_MG_FD_110214 | JGI IMG/M metagenome (GOLD analysis project Ga0164307, IMG submission 110214) | Soil microbial communities amended with fresh organic matter from upstate New York, USA - Whitman soil sample_243_MG | ecosystem: Environmental > Terrestrial > Soil > Unclassified >...
CTGCTCGGCGACAAGCCGATTCCGGATGGCAAGCTCATCATCGCCTTCAAGCCTGGAGTCATTGCAGGCTCCGACAGCTCCGACGAGGACAACGACGAGACAACCATCTACTTCTCGGAGATGCCTCGCGGCTACCGACACGCCCATGATGGTACGGGACTGGTTGTGCATCACTTCGGTGGACACACCTTCTACCCGTTCGCCAGCATCGCGTGGTACGACAGCCAACACAACTCGGACGAGTACGTCGAGGCCATCCGGGAGTGGAACAAGGCACACCCCGATGGATAAGAAGATCGCCGTCACTGCTAATGTGACCTCTGACAATCCGGAGGTCATTGCCAGGGCGGCGGAAGCCTTCACCAGAGCAACTACTGGTCTGGCTCTCGAAGGTGTCACGACAGTACTCGTTATTCAGGAGGCGGTGGAAGACGATGGCTAAGTACCTGTACCGTTCTCAGGACGGCGAAGTGACTGGCATCCTCGAAGGTCCCGAGGGTTGGCCGCCGCCGCAAATCTTCGAGACCGGCTACCCCGTGCCCAGGATCTTCCAGCTAGTCAAGGAGGTAGAGGACGATGGCTAAGTACGTAGTCCTCCGCTTCGAGGACAACGATCAAGCGGACACGTTCGTCGAGGACATGCTTCGTGAGCCCGACGAACCCATCTTGACTCCTGTCCAGGAGAACGATGTGCGCGCTACCCCTGTGGGGGTGTACCGGGCTCCGACGATGTTCTGCGCTCGCGCGGATGGCAGGCACAAGGGACGCGTTCAGGACTTCACGCATGGCAAGAAGTTCGGCTGGTGGGTTTGCGGGCAGTGTGGCAAGCCCACCCTCCTCTGGGGTAGCAGCCATCAGGCTGTCATCGGTTCGGGTGTCAACCTGCTCCCGGACGCCAAAGAGGACAAGCTCGAAGTCGAACGCAATCAACAGCACTGGCGTCAAGTCGGTGCGCTCACAGATCCCAACACCGTCATCAAGCTGGACCAGCTGAATGACCGACTCATGGAGGAGCACAATGATGGGCAAGTCGATTCAGGTGGGCAAGAACCTGGAGCAGATCGCACCGGCGTGGTCGGTGACGGAGGAGCAGATGCACCAGGCCCAGTTGACGATAGTGGAGACGGGGCTCCGCGCTGGAGCTTCCCGGTCTGAGATCGCTGACGCAGTAGCGGCACTCGGGCGCCCTGATCTTTTGGGAAAAATCGCTTGACGCCCTTGTGAAGGTTCACCGGGGTGATATATCATAGGAACTAAGAACAAACGAAAGGGATCGGGTGACTCTTCACGAGCTGCACACGTCAGAGCGTAAGTCCTTCCGGGGCTGCCGACGTCGCTGGCATTGGATCTTCAAAGACCGGTACTATCCCATCATGACTGCCAAGCCTCTGGAGTTTGGAGTCGCGTTCCATGCCGGCCTCGAGGTGTACTACGACCCCGAGACATGGGACATGCCGCGAGATGTCATCGCAGAGCTCGCCATCAAGAAGTTCGTCGACGTGTGCGAAGAGCAGCGCGCGGCCTACCTCAAGGACGGCGACGGCTACATCGAAGCCGACGTGCAGCAGGACTACAACGAACGCGTCGAGCTCGGCAAGGGGATGTTCAGGTACTACTTCGCAGAGTGTGCGCCCAAGGTCGACACGCTCTTCAGGCCGGTCAAGGTCGAGGTCAAGTTCGAAGTCCCGATCATCAACCCGATCACAGGCGAGCCGGCCCTCTGTCGTTGCGACGACTGCTGGGCACACCATCTGGAAGGGCAAGCAGGAGAGATCAACCCTGCACGCGAGGACTGGGTCGGCGAGCAGATCATGTTCGCTGGACGCCTCGACATGTTGGCAGAGTCCCTCGAGTATCCAGGCACGTACTGGATCTTCGACTGGAAGACCGCCGCACGGATGATGAACCTGAACCTCGACGACAGCTTCCTCGATCTGGACGATCAGATCGGATCGTACGTGATGGCCCTCAACATCATCGGCATTCCGGTGAGAGGGTTCATCTACCACGAGCAGCTGAAGAACTTCCCGCAGCCGCCGAAGCGCAACAAGGTCGTCCGCAAGGGCTGTGCGTTCAGCGTCAGCAAGAGCGAGCCCATCGAGTATGACCTCTACCTCAAGACCATCATGGCTGAGGACAAGCAGGCGTACGAGGACGGATGCTACGACGAGATCCTTGAGTGGCTGAAGATCGAAGGTCCCAAGTACTTCCAGCGCCACAAGGTGATCAAGAACCAGAAGCAGTGCGAGGCCATGATGCTGCACATGTGGCAGGAGGCCCAAGAGATCTACAACCCCGACACCCAGGTGTACCCCAGCCCTGGACGTTTCGGATGTAACTGGTGTGCGTTCCGTCAGCCGTGCCTGGGTAAGGACAACGGCGAGGACTACACCTACACCCTCAACTCCCTGTACGAGCGTAGGGAACACTACTACCTTCGTCAGGAAGCGTCGACCGACACCAAGGGCGGCGAGTAACATCCACCACTACCAGAAAGGGCAAGGGTCCTCATAATGGCGAAGGAAACCCTTACCGCTACAACTCTCGGTGGCCTGAAGGTTGAGGCTGTCGGTGAGCGTGCCGATTTCATGAACATCCTGATCTACGGTCCGTCGGGTGTGGGTAAGACCACGCTCGCGGGTTCGGCGGCGGCTGTTCCTGAGATGGGTCGGGTCGTTGTGATCGACGTTGAGGGCGGCGACATGTCCCTCACGCACAGCTACCCGAACGCCGAGGTCGTCCGCGTCACGACGTGGAAGGACCTGCAGGCGATCTACAACGAGCTGTACGACCAGAAGGGTGCCGGCTTCGGTACCTGCGTGCTCGACTCGTTGACGGAGATCCAGAAGTTCTCCATGTACGGGATCATGGGCGATCTCATCAAGAAGGAGCCTGACCGCGATCCCGACATCCCGTCCATGCGTGAGTGGGGAAAGAACATCGAACAGATCCGGCGCTTCGTTCGAGGCTTCCGCGATCTGCCGATGAACACCATCTTCACGGCGCTGGACAAGGAGGACAAGGACGGCAAGACGGGCAAGATCACCATCAAGCCCAGTCTGTCGGGAAAGCTCGCAGGAGAGGTTGCTGCGTTCCTCGACATCGTCGTCTACATGTACTCCAAGGAGGTCGGTGTCGGTGACGACGCCAAGCTCATGCGCCTCCTCCTGACCGGGGCCACGGAGAAGAACATCGCCAAGGACCGGTCCGGCAAGCTTCCACTCATCGTGGAAGAGCCCACCATGCGGGCTCTGTACGACCTCATGCATGGAAAGAACACGCTCATCACACCCGCTACACCCACCATCACCCCCGCAACTGACACAGAACTGGAGAACCTTGTCTCATGAGCACCAACGATGACCTGAGGGTCGATTTCACCGGCGTCGAGTCCAAGAACTTCGACCCGCTGCCGGCCGGGTGGTACCCGTGCTACATCACCGACCTGGAGGTGAAGGAGTCGGGTCCGCAGGCGAAGAACCCGGGTTCCAAGTACATCGCCTTCGAGTTCACGATCGTCGAGGGTCACGCCAACGCCGAGCGCAAGTTCTGGGCGAACGCGTCTCTCCTCCCGCACGCGCTCTTCACGTACAAGGGCATCGTCGACGCCCTCGGCATCAAGGCCGACGGCGAGTACACCTTCGACCCGGACGACTTCCTCGGGAAGAAGATCCAGGTCAAGGCGAAGGTTCGTGCCGCGACCGAGGAGTACGAGGCCAAGAACGAGCTCAAGGCGTTCAAGGCGTTCGGCGACACCGTCGATGCGGCTGAGGCCAGCTCGATGCTCCCGTAAGTCGCAGTACCGCTAGCTGACTAGGGACGCGTAGCCGAGGGAAGGATGCGCGTCCCTAGTCTTGGCAAACAACCACAGGGTGGAGAAATCACAGTGGGCATTGAAGTCTCAGAGGCAACCAACAAGCGCCGCGAAGGATTCTTCCGGCTCTTGTTCGGTGAGTCAAGGGGCTACCTCTGCATCGCCTACTTGCAGCAGGACATCGGACGCGGAACGCGGAAGAAGACGCTGACCGAGGACTTCTTCAAGTACCCCGAAGAGCTCCCCGCAGCGCTGGAGTACATCAACAAGCACTACGTCGGGCACAACCTTTACTACTGCGCCCAGCTCCTCAAGGGCAAGTCTCGCACCAAGGATAACGTGGCGCCGGTTCAGGCCGTATGGGCTGACCTGGATGACTGCGCTCCTGAGAAGATGCTGGTAGAACCTAGCATCACGATCGAGTCCTCCCCAGGTAGATATCAAGCCCTGTGGAGGTTGGACAAGGAAGCAGACCCGTTTTCCGCGGAGGACATCTCTCGGAGGATTGCTTACCACCACGCCATCGATGGTGCGGATAAGAGTGGCTGGGACTTGACGCAGCTTCTTCGCATCCCGTTCACGTACAACTACAAGTACGGTGACGCAGCCGGCGCCGAAGTTCCGATCGTCAAGATCATTGCGGCGAACCGGAACGAGTACAACCTGGTTGAAAGTTTCAAGGACTACCCCGTTGCGGCGGGCTTCGAGCACTACGACGTACCCTTCCCGGATGTGTTTCCGGAAGGGACAGGCACGGACATCCTCCACAAGTACCGCTTCAAGGTCAGTCCGCTTTCGTTCAACCTGTACGAGGTTGCTCCGGAGCGAGACTGGAGCGGTAAGCTCTGGCAGCTGCTCATGCTCTGCTTCGAGTCGGACATGTCTCGTGAGGAGGCCTATCTCGTAGGCCTCACAGCTGCATGTAACAAGTGGGTTCGAGATGGCCACAGCAATGCAGACAAGATGCTCTGGCGTGAGGTGTGCAAGGCGCACAACAAGTCGCAGGAGCATCTGCAGGTCCTCTCTCCCCAGGGCAAGCCGGAAGAGCCTCTCGTCAGCGACAAGGAGAGGGCCTTCATCGAGGCTAACCCTTCCTTCGTTGAAAGGTACATCGAGTGGGCATCCAACTTGGGCGACGCTGCATCGCAGTACCACCAGGCTGGTGCGTTCATGGCTCTGAGTTCACTCTTGGCCGGAACGGTGAACTTGCCTACAAGCTTTGGTACCATCGTACCGAATCTGTGGTTCATGATTTTGGCCGACACGACCCTTACGCGGAAAACCACCGCAATGGACATTGCCATGGATTTGGTGATGGAGGTGGAATCCGACGTCGTGTTGGCTACGGACGGCTCGATCGAAGGCCTGTTGACTTCCCTTGGCACACGCCCGGGGAAGCCATCTATCTTCTTGCGGGACGAGTTCTCGGGACTGCTGGAGATGATCACCAAGAAGGACTACTACGCGGGCATGCCGGAGCTTCTGACGAAGCTGTACGATGGCAAGATGCAGAAGCGGGTACTCCGGAAGGAGACGATCGAGGTTCGGGACCCGGTACTCATTCTCTTCACTGGTGGCATCCTCAACAAGATCACGGGGCTGCTGACCTTTGAACAGGTGAGCTCGGGCTTCATGCCTCGCTTCATCTTCATCACGGCAGAGTCGGATGTCACGAAGCTGCAGCCTCTCGGTCCGCCCACTGAGATCGACTTGGGCAACCGTGAAGCGATCCTGAACGAGCTGACTGACCTGAAGGCGCATTACTCGGGTGACACTGTCATGGAGATCGGTGGCGTCAATGGGTCTAAGCCGACCCTGCTGACTGTGCCGAAGAAGTGGAAGGCAGCACTCACGCCGGAAGCATGGCTGAGGTACAACGAGATCGAGTCGGGCATGCTGGAGAGCGGGCTGGCTTCAGAACGTCCGGAGATCATGACACCGGTCAACGACCGTCTGTCGAAGAGCATCCTGAAGGCCTCCATCCTCATTGCGGCGGAGCGTCAGCGGGAGCTCGATCATGTCACTGTCGAAGTCGAGGACATCGCACGCGCTGCCTACTACGGTGAGCAGTGGCGTGGGCACGTCAAGACGATCATGGCAAGCGTCGGCAAGGGCTTCAACGAGCGTCAGCTGGACACGATGCTCAACACCATCACCAACAGGCCCGGCGTTACCAGGTCGCAGCTCATGCAGCAGTTCCATCTCAATGCACGCCAGACTGATGAGGCCTTCACGACGCTCGAACAGCGTGGCCTGATCAAGCGAGAGCGTGCCGGTAAGTCGGGAGCAGAGAAGCTGTTCCCGTTGGCTCTGAACAAGAAGGGAGTTGCCCTGTGACGGATAGCGTTGCCATCTTCTCAGGTGGCCTCGACAGCACCACGCTCGTGTACAACATGCTGGACGATGGACGCACGCCGCATCTGGTGTCGTTCGACTACGGACAGCGGCACAAGAAGGAGCTGGAGTACGCAGCTCGTACGGCGCAGAAGCTCAGCCTGAAGCACAGCATCGTCGACCTCTCTGGTCTGACCAAGCTGCTCGCAGGGTCGGGCTCGTCGCTCGTTTCCGGAACGGAAGTGCCTGACGGTCACTACGCCGAGGACTCCATGAAGGCGACCGTCGTTCCGAACCGCAACATGATCATGCTGTCGATCGCCGGCGGCATCGCAGTCGCTGAGGGAGCAGACAGTGTCCACACGGGAGTTCACGCTGGAGACCACTTCATCTATCCCGACTGCCGTACTGGTTTTGTCGGAGCTGCTGCTCTGGCGCTGTACCTGGGGAACGAGGGTCTGTCAGGGCTGTGGCGCGCCCCGATCGTGGCACCGTTCATTCACAAGTCAAAGGCTGACATCAGCCGTCGCGCCCTTGATCTTGACGTGCCATTTGCAGAGACGTGGAGCTGCTATAAGGGTGGAGAGCTCCATTGCGGCCGATGCGGTACTTGCGTGGAACGGCTCGAAGCAATCAACGAGGCCCTGGTGGGAAAGAATGCTGCCGAAGGACTGACGGGCCTCGAGGCGTACCGGGACTTCACCATCTACGAGGACGACCTCTACTGGAAGTCGGTGACGAAGAATGACTAACGTCATCGCGGTGAAGCACAACATCGAGGTCGCACACCGTCTCTTCACTTCGCCGGGCAAGTGCCAGCAGATCCATGGTCACTCGATGTGGGTGACGATGGAGTTCTCAGGTAACCTCGACTCGGCCGGCTTCATGAACGGGCTGGAGTTCGGAGCTGTCAAGAAGACGTTCCGGGAGCACCTCGACACCAAGTACGACCACGGTCTGCTTCTCAATGCCGACGACGATTGGGCTCGACCCCTTCGCAGCGCTGAGAGTCCGGGTGCGCCTGTGATCGAAGAGGCATACCTTCCCGGTCTTCGACCGATGCCGGGAGACCCTACTACGGAGAACATCGCACTGTGGATTGCCAACTTCGGCAAGACGCAGTGGGGCAGTCAGGTCAGTTCGGTCACCGTGTGGGAGACCGCAGTCAACATGGCAAGGTGGGAACGATGAGCGACCGCAAGTACGGGATCTTCCCGAAGGTGCTCCGCGACCGGAAGCGTGACGCTGAGACAGCTGACCGCAGTAACGGTCTCGGCCTCCTCGGGGCGATGCAGGGCATGCCGATCTACCAGGGCACCGTTGACCCGGAGACCAAGCGTCTTCGGCGTCAGAAGAACAAGCGTGCCAAGGCAAGCAGGAAGGCCAACCGATGACACAGCGAACCCACAATCTTCGAGTCAGTGAGGTGTACGACAGTGTCCAGGGAGAAGGTCCCCGTGTGGGCGTACCAACTGTCTTTGTCCGGTTCGGCGGTTGCAATCTGCGGTGTGCTGGTTGGCCGTGCGATACGCAGCATGCTATCGACCCGGCGTTCCGCGAAGAGTGGAAGCTGAAGTCGCCGGAGAAGCTGGCCGATGAGATCAGCGAGTTCGGCATCAAAAACATCTGCTTCACCGGCGGAGAGCCCTTCCTGCAGAACAACCACGCACTGCACGAGCTGTCGCAGCTCCTCCGCATTCGCGGTATGGAGGTCGAGTGCTTCTCCAACGGCACTCTGCTCTACCCTAAGTGGGCGGTCGACACCATCAACTTCGTGATGGACTGGAAGCTCCCGGGCTCCGGTGAGGAGCCGAGCATCTGGACTCCGACCAACATCAAGAACATGGACGAGTCGCTGATCGTCCACTCCATCAAGTTCACCATCGCCAGTCACGAGGACTACCTGGAGGCGAAGCGTCGCTGGGTGACTGAGGTCCCGATCGGCAACCCTGCCGTGTCGCTGGAGTTCTTCTACGGCGTGGTCTGGGGACAGCTCGAAGACAAGGAGCTCATCGAGTGGGTCCTCAAGGACGGCTTGCGCTGGCGCCACAACATGCAGGTGCATAACTACATCTGGGACCGAGAGCTGCGAGGCATCTAGTGCCTGCATCGAGAGAGGATCTGTACGTGGACGGCGTACCAGTAGCACGTGTGACGTGCTGTAACAGCATCGTGGGAACTCCCCACCAGTTCGACTGCCCGAACTACCTCGGTATCAAGCCTATTTCCGACGAGGAAGTGTGGGCGAGCAAGCTGCTGCAAAGCACCACAGGGCTCGACATCACGAGTGAGCACGGGCGGGAGACGCCGAAGAGGTTCGTTGCCATGCTCAAGGATCTCACGACGCCGAACCCGAAGGACTTCGACTTCACGGTGTTCGACAACACCGAGCAGATCGACGAGATGGTCATCATGACCAACATCCCGTACGCCAGCCTCTGCAACCATCACGTGGTGCCGTACTTCGGTTTCGCTCACGTGGCGTACATCCCGCAGGACAAGATCGTCGGCATCAGCAAGCTCGGTCGCATCGTCCGGTACCACTCTCGGGGGCTCAGCGTTCAGGAGCACCTGACGGCTGCGATCGCTGACTCCATCGAGGAGAAGCTGAAGCCTCGTGGTGTGGCGGTCATGCTCACCGGCGAGCACATGTGTATGGCTCTTCGCGGAGCTCAGATGCCCGGCACGAAGACGACGACCACTTCAGTCACGGGGGTGTTCGCCGACCACGCTCGTACGGCCAAGCAGGAGTTCCTGTCGGCGGTGGACCGTGCGCGCTGACGTTGTGGGTGTGACGATCATCGATCGTGATGGCATCGAGCACGAGTACTACAACCACGAGCGCGCCATGCACATCTCCGTCACACACACAGAGGTCCCCGGCGTTGGGCTTCAGAAGGCCCGGCCGTGTTCATACATCACTGTGGTCATCCCGATCGACAAAGACCACGACTCCTATCCGGAAGGATAAGCAATGCCCGAGAAGCCGCAGAGCACTTCGCCGGCGCTGAGTGATCTCCAGCTGCAGGCGATGCAGGACAGCGATCGTTGGTTCCCGGACACCTCCCGGAACTTCGAGCTGTACACCCTGGCGATGGTTGGTGAGGCCGGTGAGGTCGCCAACGTCGTCAAGAAGATCATGCGGGGCAGCAAGCTCCCGCCGACCGAGTCCGAAGCAGTGCGTCATGAGCTCGCCATGGAGCTCGTCGACGTGTACGTGTACCTCCTCCTCATGAGCGGTTGCCTGGGGATCGATCTCGGAAAGGCCTACGATGTCAAGCGAGTCACCAACGAGCAGCGCTTCAGCAACGGCGGCGGACTCCTCAACGGAAGCTCCTCCGCTGAGCGCTGAGGACGTCCAGCGCTTCAGCGACAAGTTCGACGAGCTCTGCAACGCTCAGATGGAACGTGGTGAGAGAGAGTACGGAGCTCTCGCCTTCCTGAAGAACGACATGCTGGTCATGTTGTGCGAGGAGCTTCTCGACGTCTCCAACTACGCCAGGATGGAGTTCATCAAGATGTGCATCCTGGCAGAGGCCCGCGATCAGGTCCTGGAAGGTCTCAAGCACCCGGACATGATCGGCTCGGCAGCATTCAACGCGCTGGGAGGTAAGGACTGATGGAGCTCGCACTCATCCCTCCGTACGCCCACCTCGACACGCTGCAGGAGCGGAACTACCATCTCATGCTTCCGCAGTGCACCAAGAACTCGGCCTACTTCGACACGTACGCACAGCTGTGCCAGAGTGTCGACAACTTCGTGATCCTGGACAACGGGATCGCGGAGAACCAGGCATGGCCGTGGGACTCGCTCATCTCGCTGGGCGGTGCCTTCGGCGTGAGCGAGATCGTCCTGCCCGATGTGATGGGCGACATGAAGAAGACGATCCACGAGATTCAGGCAGTCCAGGATCGGACTCCTGACATCTTCAGCTACATGGCCGTCGTTCAGGGTCAGACGATGAACGAGATCCAGACGTGCATCGACATCTACGCGGCGATGCCGTACGTCAGCACTCTCGGCATCCCGCGCCACCTGATCAAGACGCTGGACAACCCCCACGTCCGTGAGTGGATCGTTAAGTGGGCGAGCCGGGAGTACCCCGGTGAGTTCCAGATCCACCTGCTCGGCTCAGCTCCGACCCGTCCGCAGGAGATGGCGGACATGCCTGGAGACGTCAAGGCGTTGATCCGTGGTACGGATACCTCGCTTCCGTACGTGCAAGCTCTGTACGGCAACCACCTGCGCATCGCCAGCGAAGAGGGTCGGCAGGAGAACTACTTCGAGCTGGAGGGCTGGGGGCTTCAGCCGCATCTGATGGACGAGAACATCCAGCAGCTCCAGGAGTGGGTGAATGACTGACGACGTCGTGCGCAAGCACCCACTAGCCGAGTGTGAGCGATGCGCTCTCGCCGGCAACCTGGGCCGCTTTGCCAACTCGGACATTAAGGAGGGGTCCTCACTCACAGTCGTGGGTGAGGCCCCTCCTCGTGGCTTGGGTACGGGTCCGATGGCTGGACCTGGTGGCCGGCTGCTTCGCACTGTCATGGAGCATCATGGCATCAACCCTGAAGAGGTGTCTGTAACCAATGCCACTCTCTGTCGACCCATCGACGGAAGCCCGCCCCCCAAGACGGCGATCCATGCATGTCGGGCCCGTCTCATTGATGACGTACAGTCATCGGGGGCATCGACAGTTGTCACTCTCGGTACAACTGCCGCTCAGTCGCTCCTGCGAACTGCGGATGGAGTCACAAAGCTTCGTGTGGGGCCTGGTAAGGAAACGCCGGACCTTCCTGGAGTTCGAATCATTCCGACCGTCCACCCGGCGGCTTGTATGCGCCAGGGAGATTTCTTCCCGTCACTGATCACTGACATCGGAAAGGTGGTGGCTCCTCGTGCAGCTTTCACTGAGCCTAAATTCACGGTACTTGACGATGAGGTTTCGGCTCTCCGAGGGATCGCAGAGCTTGAAGGACTTGGATCGGGCTTCGTTAGTTTGGACATTGAAGTCGACGTTGAAAAGGACTTCGCTTTCGAGCACCCAGACAACTACGGTCTGCTCTGCATTGGAATCGGCTTCGCTCCCGGCAAAGCAGTGGTGTTCGGTGAGAGTGCACTTGAGAACCGGAGCGTTCGTGATGCACTTGCCCGATACCTCACGACCGTCCAGATCGTCTGCCAGAACGGAAAGTTCGACCTCGCAGGACTGAGGAACATGTTCGTCGAGGCTGGTGTTATTGTCGAGCTCTGGTTCGACACGATGCTTGCTTCGTACTCCCTGGATGAGCGTCCCGGCATCCATGGTCTGAAGTTCATGCTCGTCGAGTACATGGGCTACCCCCAGTACGACGACATCCTCTCCAAGTACGTCGGCGCCAAGGATGGCTACGGTGTCATCCCCAAGCACATCCTGTACAAGTACAACGCCTTCGATGCTGTCGGTACCTACGAGCTCAAGGGGTACCTGGAAGCGAAGCTCGAGAAGGCCGGCAAGCGAGCTCTGCACGATCACTTGGTCGCAGGCAGCAACGCTCTGATCTGGCCGGAGCTGGAAGGTATGAAGGTAGACCTCAGTGTGTCCGACGAGCTCACGGAGAGCTATCTGGAGATCATTGAGACACTGACAACAGAGATGATCGAGGTGCTCGGGGACGACTACAAGACGTTCAATCCTCGGTCATACAAGCAGGTCAGGGAAGTGATCGTCGACCGCTTCGGACAGAAGGTGCCGCGGAAGCGAAACCAGAAGGGCGTCATTGCAGACAGCAGTGACGAGGAATCCATCACGCTGCTGCAGACCCAGTCGGAGGAGATCCCCGACGCCTTCAAGTTCTACGGTCTGCTCCTGGAGCACCGAAGGAAGGCCAAGCTCTATGGAACCTACGTCAAGGGAATCCGGAAGCGACTTCACAATGGGAGAGTACACACGACCTATCTCCTGCATGGGACGACTTCTGGTCGCCTGGCGAGTCGCAATCCGAACCTTCAGAACATTGTCCGCGATGAAGAGATCCGACGGCAATTCGTGGCTGCTGACGGAAACGTACTCATTCACTGTGACTACAAACAAGTTGAAGGTCGAGTTATTGCCACCCTCGCCCAGGACAAGTACCTCCAAGCGATCTTCTCCGATCCCGACCGAGACCTCTTCGACGAACTTGGTGCGCGTCTTTACAACCTCCCCCCAGGAGTCAAGCCCACCAAGGAACAGCGCATCCGAGTAAAGGCCTACTTCTACGGCCTCGGCTACGGTCGCGAGTACTTCTCCATCGCTTTGGAGTACAACATCCCTCCGAGCGAAGCCAAGCAGGACATGGAAGACTTCTTCGCCCTCATCCCGGCAGTCCAGCGTTGGCAGGCAAGCATCATGAGACAGGTCAAGTCGGGCAAGGATCTGACTACCAGCTTCGGCCGTAGTCGTCGGTTCTACCTGATCACGGACGAGAATGAAAAGTCGGTGCGCAATGAAGCCATGTCGTTCATGCCTCAGAGTACGGCTAGCGATATTTGCCTCAGTGCTCTTATTCGCCTGCGTCCTCTTCTGGCACCCCTTGATGGGCATCTTCGGCTTACTATTCACGACGCTCTGGTATCTGAATGCCCCGAGCCTAATCGTGAGGAGGTCGCGGCACTCATGCGTAAGGTCATGATCGAGGAAGCAAGCAAGTGGACGGACTTCGTTCCGTTCGACGTCGACACAACCTTCGGACATAGCTGGGGTGAACTGTAATGAGCAAGCGTCGTAGGTCGTGGGTACCAATTCTGCTGAGCAGTGTAGCAGTCGTGCTCTCGATCATCCTCTTCATCATCTGGTTGTCGATCTCCTACAGCCAGCAGAACAACACCTACAACTGGGCTTACATCCCCCTCTTCGCCAGCATGTTCTGGTTGGCCTGGGCACTCACCGGGAGGCGTTCATGAGGTTCATGATCACGGGCCGCCGTACGGGCAAGACGGAGGCGGCCTACAACGGCGCACGAGACACTGGGGGCATCCTGGTCGTCCATGATTACCAGACCCAGGCGCGCATGGAGAAGCGTCTGAAGACTGACCCCAAAGCCATCAAGGCTACTAAGGTCATTGTCCTCAGCGACATGTACACCCTTTCTGGCCATGACCGAGATCGCGATGTGTACATCGACAACATCGACCTGATTCTGAACTACATGGTCAGAGGTCGACGAATCGCACTCGTGACCGGCACAGGTGAGCTCGATGACCCTGAATGAACGGTTCGGCGGTGTGTCGGAGATCGCTGATCTGCTTGGCACGGAGAAGACCAACGTCAACCGTTGGATCGAACGACGATCGTCAACCAACTTCCCGATGCCCATCTTGTCACTCACGATGGGCAACATCTACTACCTCCCATCGGTGGAGGACTGGTACGCAGCATGGAGGAGGACTCGTGGGTAAAGGTAAGGCAGCCGAGGATGGTGCCGAGCGCGTTGCGCAGAACGGCTACCACTACGTGAAGGTGGACGGCAAGTGGCGGCTCAAGCATCACATCGTGGCGGAGGAGATGCTTGGTCGACCTCTCCGCCACAACGAGCGCGTCCACTTTGTCGGCAAGAAGACCGACTTCAGTGCGGCCAACATCAAGGTCGTTCTCAAGGGGACGTCGTCTTCGACTCGTCGGCTGGCAGTCGTGGAAGCTCGCATCGACGAGCTGCAGGCGGAGAAGGCCGACTTGCTCGCTCAGATCGCGCGAGCTGATAGCGCTAGTTCCATCGATTAGAGCGATTCTACTGCGCTCTAACAAGGTCTTCATAGCGCTCACGTATAAGTGCTTAGCTCGCTAGGTTCCAAATGTCTAACAGCGATCTCGCAAACGCGTATCGTGGATAAAAACAACCACAGGGAGAACGACGATGTTCGATATGGATGCTCTGGCCGACGAGTTGCGTCATGCATACTTCGAAGGCCGTACCCGCCTGCCTCTGGACGACTGGGCAGACCTCGACGACAGCTACAAGGCACGGTGGCTGCGTCTCGCGCAGACTGCCTACGACCGACTGATCACGACATCGGTGTCCGAGGGCGACATCGAGATCGTCGACCCGGAGGCTGGTCCGTGAAGATCCTGGCGCTTGACCCTGGTGGCACTACAGGCTGGTGCATGTTCAACGACGGAGAGTTCGGCGAGTACGGTGAGGAGTGGAGTCACGGACAGATCGGGCCTCAGGAGCACCATCTAGCCCTGTGGAGGTTTCTTCAGAAGGAACGCCCGGACATCCTCATCTGTGAGTCGTTCCAGTTCAGGCAGTTCGATGGGAACCGCACCGGCATCGTGTTGATCTCCAACGAGTACATCGGCATCGCGAAGCTCTACGCCGAGACCTTCACTGAGGGTAGCTTCAAGCCTCAGGTAGTGTTCCAGACCGCCAGTCAGGGTAAGGGCCTCATGAAGGACGACAAGCTGAAGAACCTCTCCCTGTGGTTCCCTGGAGAGCAGCATGCACGTGATGCCGCAAGGCACCTCGTGTACTACATGGTGACGAAGCTCGGACGCAATGACATCGCCGCCAAGATGGTCGGCCGGAAGTGAACAGACGCCTGGCCCCTTCCGAGGGAGCGTCGGTTGGGGCCAGGCTGCTTAGATATGGATCACCTCCTAGCTAGCGGAGTCCGGTGCGTCTTCCCGTGAGATCCATATGAGTCATTGGCTTACCCTTTCTGTCGGGGTCACTTACCCTTGAACGTAGCGCCCATCTTGTGCGCGTACGCTTCGTCCAAGATGCGGGGCTTCTCCGGAAGTCCGAGACGCTTGCGATCGGCGCCGACCTTCCTGGTCATCACCGGACCCCAGGAGTTGCCGGGCTCCATCTTCAGGTGGGCTCGGAGATGCGCGATGTCCCACGCAGGTGCAGACCCCTGCTGGAGACGGCGCGGGTAGTTGAACTTCGCCGTCTTCGGCTTGACAGTGCCGTCGGGGTTGAGGCGCATCTTCTTGATCTGGGCGAGCACCTCAGCCTTGCTGACACCGTCGTTGATCTCCCAGTGCATCTGGTCGAGCTTGCGGTTGTAGTCACCACCCCATCGGATGATGCCACCACACGCCTTCACGATCGCACGGCACTTGGCCTCGTCGGAAGCGGACATGCGATCGGTGCCCCACGGGTAGTGCGTCGCGTTGAGATCGACAGCAGTACCGGACTCGTGGTTGGAGTAGATGCCCGAGTTGCCGATCGGTCCGCTACGAGCGAAGCCCCAGCACTGGAGCGGGCTCGCGTCGTGGCCGGCCACCTCGTTGTGGAAGCGACGGATCACGTAGAGCAGGATCGGTGCAGCTGTCGGGTTCAGGTAGATCGCGTTGCAGGACGTCTGCGGCGGGTTGTACTTCTTGATCGGCCCGTAGCGAGACCAACCGTTCTGAGTGACGCTGGTCATGTCAGACGTCCTCACCGTGAGCGCCGGCACCCTCGGGCAGGTCCGCGAGTGCAGCGGCCTCGTCTTCGGGAGTGATCGTCTCGTCGGCGTCGGGCAGCGATGCCTCCCACATGGCCTCCAGGTCCTTGACCGTCGCGGGAGACGTGACCGCACGACGAGTCCAGATGCCTCCGACGATGGGCGCGATCAGCGCGATGCCGGCGATGAGCTGGTTGGCGATGTCGTTCCACTCGCTGGGGATGGTGACACCGACGGAAAGCAGCAGAGCTACGATCGCCGTGACGATGCCGCGCAGCACAGCCGGCTCGGTGTAGTTGAGCTTGGTGAACTTCATGAGTACTCCCTGTGGTGGTTACGGTGAGCTGATGACCCCGAGGACGCAGGAGCGCGCTTCGGCATCCGTGTTGGACGAGTTGTGGGCGCAGATCGTGATCTGTCCGAACTTCTGAACGGCACGATCAAGACGCTTCTGGTTGTTGATGTCGATGATGGTGACAGCACCGGCTGCCGACTTCTTGTTCTCCTTGGCGCAGTCACCGTTGGCATCGACACAGCTGTTGACCGTGTTCAAGACCTGCACGCTGTTGTAGATGCCCACGCCGTTGATGATGCACAGTGCGACTACCACGATGATGCCGATCTTAAACCGGAGTGCATCCTTCCGGCGCTCTGCTTCGGCAGCGTGCCTTTCCTCATCGGAAATGGCCAACGCTTCGCTGACTCTTACCGTCTCTGCGACGAGAGAGTCGAGCCGCTCCAGAAGCGCCTGCTCGAATTCAGACTGTGTCATTGGATTCGTCTTCCTTCCTCTCGTCAAGCTTGGCACGCTCTTCTGCGGCCAGGGTGGCCAATTCCTCTGCAAGCTTTCCCAGCTGGATAGCCCACGCCTCGAGCAACTCGAACGACGTCGGGGATGATGCCTCAGGCTGGGTTACGGTCTTAGCCATGCTAATCACCGTTCCCGTTCTAGGCGGCGAATGTACTCACCCTGTTCTCGGATGAGTGCGATGTTTGCCTCGAACGCGGAAGCATTCTTGATCGTTGCCGGAAGCAACTGCTCCTCGATCAACTTGTGCAGCCGCGCATTTTCAACCTCCACTTCAGCACTGCGCTTCATGATGTGGCGGATGAAGAAAAGGACTCCTATAAACATAGCCGCTGCGAAGAAGCCCAAGACCCCGTAGTTGAGCAGTGGTGAAGGATCCAGCGGATTAGGTGCCGTGTCAGCCGACAGCCACATAAGGGCGATCATGCGATCACACCGAACGGACGCCAGGTTCCGGGAGTACCATCAGCGATACACACCCAGCCGATGGGCTGTCCGATAGCCGTGGGACCAATGTTACGGACCTGATCGCCCTGCGTCCAGGTTCCTGTAACAGGGGCAGCCGTGCCGTCAACAGTCTGCCTGGCAGATGTGCGGCTCGACCGAGTAAGCAGATCACGTACCTGACGCTCCAGACCCAGGACACGGGAGACGATGTCATTCTCCGGTGCGCGAGACCTTGATCGGTAATCCGTCATACCTCTACCCCCTCAGACAGCTCGTCGCTACCCTCCATGATGAGCTTGAGTGACTCCGGACCGTTCTCGCCTGCCGGAGAAAGCTCCCAGCCCGTGATGCGATCCTTGTACTGCGCACCATTCGGGAAGCGAGCATCCTTCACCTTGAACAACGCGTCATCGCCCAGCTGGTAGGAACCGAACGGGGGGTAGCGTTGCGGCAGAACCTCAAACGTCGGTCGAGTCATCGGCATGTCGTAGGTCGTCGCCAGCTGAGCAGCTACATTGGCAAGATCCTCTTCGAAGGTATCCGGCCGAGCAACGACCTTGTCAAGGTAGGGCCATCCTACAGCGATGTTGTCGGTGTCATCGATCTGCACGGAGCTGATGCCAACGCCTTGACCCTGACCAGTCACCCAGAGGCGGTTCGCAGCCTCCGCAGTGCTCTCCGGCCAGTAGTAGTTGTAGATGCTTCCGGGGTACTCGAAGATGGGAACGCTGGGTGCAGGGTATGCAACACCAAGTCGTTCCGGATAGCCCAGCAGCAGATTGAACTGGGGCACACCAAGGCTGGTGTACGTGACCTCGATGCGATAGTCAAAGCCACCCGTTTCGACGGCGATGAGCTCTTCCACCAGCTCGCCGTAGAACTTGAAGTCCGTGGAAAGGTATTCGACGAACTCCCTCGGAACCAGCTCCCCGAAGCTTGCAGGGACGTTGATGTGGATATCGCCCTGTGGACTCGACTGCATCCGCAGGTACAGATCCCGCAGGATGTTCCGACCATCGACGTTCTCGTAGGACAGGTCCTCTGTCTGCAAACGCTTGTAGGCGTAGGACTCCAGAGTCTGACCTGTGAACGACAACGACTTCGCCTGCGACTGGTACGTCCGCGACCAGATGATCCAGGCACCGATGAGCTGGTTGTTCCGCTCCACCAGCAACGCTGAGCGTCCGGGAATGGTAGCAGCCAGGAGAAAGTTATCCGGAAGGACGTTTGACCGGTTACCGCCCAGCTTGGTAGAGAACGTACAGTTCCCCGGACCATTGAGCTTGGACTGGAACCACGTTCCATACAAGGGCAGCTCTTCTAGGATCTGCTGCGAACGCAGATCGTAGGCGAGGTACTTGTATGTGGTCATTAGGCGAGCTCGATCCTTCCGGTGATCTTGATCTCGTCACTAGTCGTTGTGACGAAGGGTGTAGAAGCTCCCACAACAGCGCCGGCAGCATCCATCAGCTGGATCTCACCAGTGTTCAGGGTGCAGGCCGTACGCAGGTAGTTAGTACTGGCCGACGCATCCCTCACAAACGCAGATCCACAGGGCTGATTAATCGGGAACGCGAAGGACGGACCGGGGCTGATGCCAAACTTGTAATTGCCTGTACCAGTCGAGGTTGTGGACCCGAACGTCAACACGACGCGGAAGTCGAGTGTCTTGCCGACCAGGCGGTAGGCACCTGTGAGTGAGCCGTTGTTGACTGCCGGCGCAACACCAGAAGCTCCCCACGTCGGCGTGTAGGAGATCCAGGGGTTAGAGATGTTGGGCGCGTTGACGTTACCGGAGCCATCGAAGCCTGCGATCTCGGAACCTGCGGAGTTCTCGATGGACAGGAGGTTACCTGCCATCAATCCGACGGGCTGTGAGATTGTCAGCCCGGGGAGTAAGCCTTCCGACATGACACGAGCGTTGATTGAGGCGAACAGACGCCGATAGGTGGTGATGTTGCCTGGCGGGATGGTCACGATAGCTGCCGTGACGTTCAGAGTAGCCAGCTTCAGAGAGTTGGCGGGCAGAGCGGGCTCAGCTGGTGAAGCTGAGGGAGTGCCCGCAACGACAGCAAGGCTCCAGAGATTCGAAGCTCCGGAGTACTGCTGGTCCTGGACTCGGGCGACGACGATGTCCTTGCGGCCGAGTGTCGCATGCGCCGCCGTAACTGCCAGGTTGACCACGCCATCGTTGTAGACGCCGTAGAAGCCACCATGCGTGCTCTCGGTGCACTTGATGAGGGCGCCGCCGGCAGAAACGTTGACAGTCATGCCAGTGCTGGCAGTCACGATCAGGTCGCCGATGCCACACACGCCACTGTTGTTCTGGGAAGCGTGGGCACCCAGCAGCAGCCGCATCAGCTGACGGTCCTGCTCAGCCGTGTGGTCGCCACGCGCCTGAATCCAAAGTGCCGGATTCCTCTCAGTCATTTCAATTCCTCACTCGTAGGCGTCGCGGTAGGCGTACGTGGCCTGGGGACTTACTTCAACACCGAAGTTGCGGAACCGAATGTTGTTAGCACCCGGCTCCAGGTAGAACCAGTCAGACGCAGCTGTCATGGCGTTGCGAAGACTGATGCCGCCCGTCTTGGTGACTGTGCGAGCTCGCATGTCGACCACGATCTGAGTTGCACCAGCTGCAGAGGCCATGATCTGGACCTGCTCGCCTGTCGTGTCATTGAGGATCAGGGGGTTGGTAACATTCGTGAACGTGACGGTCCACGGCGTCGCCTTGTTCCCCTGGTTGTTCAGGATGTAGGCACCGGCAAGCATCGGCCCACCGTAGCCATGATTGTAGGCCTTGTTGTATCCTCGGCCCACGATGGTGGGAGTAGCGGGCGACATGACGCTGGAGTTTTCCGTCAGGCCGTAGATCGCCGGATCCTCTGCCTTGAGCTGGATCTGAACAGCTGCCGATCCCCATCGCCGCGCCTGATCCCAATCGTACTTGATGCCGAGACTCTTGCAGAACAGGATCCTGGGAGTCGTCACAGTGCCAGCAC
>Ga0164307_10000376_pt1 | contig 19807 bp, 18 predicted proteins | sample Whisoiple_243_MG_FD_110214 | JGI IMG/M metagenome (GOLD analysis project Ga0164307, IMG submission 110214) | Soil microbial communities amended with fresh organic matter from upstate New York, USA - Whitman soil sample_243_MG | ecosystem: Environmental > Terrestrial > Soil > Unclassified >...
CAGGAGATGCCCGGCATTCGACGAGCGCACCCTGCACGGTTCTTTCCTGCCATCGAGCGCCAGCGCATAGGTGCCGAGCTCCTCGCACCAGAACGCCTCCTCGAACCGCTGGGCGAGCTGGTGCGCCTCCATTTCCAGCCGGTGCGCGACCTCGCGCCGTCCGAGCCGCTGCGCACAGCGCGCGGCGAGCCGCTTGCCGGCAAAGACATAGCCCTGCACTTCGGCGAGCGCGATATAGCCCTCGGCCAGCCGGCCGTCGGCGTGAAAGATTGCATCGACCGAATCCTTCCAGCCCTGATTGGCGAGACCCTGCTCGGACGCACGCTGATATTCGACGAAACCGTCGCGATCGGGATCGCCCGCGCCGTCGATCCAGTGCAGCCCGGCTTCGATCGCCGGCCACAATTCGGCCAGCGTCTCCTCATCATCGGTCCGCTCGACATAAAGGCCGGCCAGCAGCACGAACAGCGGTGTCGCATCGACGCTGCCGTAATATTGCGCGAACGGCACCTCACGCAGTGCCGCCATCTCGCCGCCGCGCATTTCATGCAGGATCTTCCCGGGCTCCGCGTCGGCAAGCGGATCGATCGCCTTGGCCTGGTAAAAGGCAAGCCGCCTGAGTACACCGCGCGCGACCCTCGGGTCGATCCACAGCATTTGTAACGCCGTGATGATGCCATCGCGACCAAATGTCGTGGAGTACCAGGGAATGCCGGCATAGGGATATCGTCCCTGCGGCGTATCGGTCATCAGCATGTTGAGGTCGGCCATCGACTGGCACAGCACCTCGTTGAAGATGTTGTTCGAGGTTTCGACGCTGGTTGCACCGTCGTTGGATCGCCGCATTTCACGGCGATGCGCCAGCAGGCCGCGGAAGAACGGGACCGGTTTGGCCCCGGCCGGCTTGTTGCACGAAACCGCGACAAATAGCGAACTCGCTTGCTGCGGAGCGAGCTCGAAGTGGTAGGTCGCGGCATTGACCGCCAGCCGGGTCGGCTTGGGATAGAAATGCAGCGCGGTATGGCGAGACTCCCCGTCGAGGCCGCGATAATCGAGCTGCACATCGGATGGCCCGAGCAATTTGCTCGAGCCGATGCCGCGGCGCGGACGTTTTTCACCGCGCACTTCAAACAGATCGGCGAAGTCGTTGTCGAACAGCAGCGTCAGATCGAAGCTCGCCGGATCCTCACCATGGTTCTGCAGGCCGATGCGCTGGTAGGCGGTGCCGCGCCACAGGAAGATGCTGCGGACGATGTGCAGCATGTCCTTTTGCAACACGATGCGGCCGTTGCGATAGATATCGGGATTGGTGAGATCGACCGTCAGCGATGAATTGTCGTCGCGCAGGCTCGATCCCAGCAGCAGCGGCTGCACCTCGTCCAGCGCCAGTTCGAGCCGGGCGAGATAGCGGGTGTCGGCGCTGAACAGGCCGTCGGGGCCGCCGGCGGATGCACCGATATCGCCGTGGCTGTCGAGGACGATGAACGTGTCGTCATGCTTGAGCGAACGCCGCGGCCGCGCCGCGGGGCCGGTCATCGGGATGTAGAACGGAGATTCCGCGACCGGTTGGGCGGTCCGGGCTGTAGCGACCATACTTGTAACTTCGGCTGGCATTGACGACCTCGCGCGGTTCCCCTGTGTCTCTGCGACCAACGCACTAGGACTCAACACGTCACCCGCGCGAACTCAAGCCGCATGCGTGGCCAAGCGGCTCATTTCCTGCGTTACCAATTGGCGATACGGTCCCTCGCCCTGCATCAGGCGGTCCGGCGGCCCGTCCTCGATGATCCTGCCGGCCTTCAGCATTACCACCCGGTCGAAATTGCGCAACGTCGCGAGCCGGTGCGCGATCGCGATCACGGTGCGGCCGCGCATCAGCCGGCCAAGCGCCTCGCGGATCGCTTCCTCGGATTCGCTGTCGAGCGCGGCCGTGGCCTCATCGAGCAACAATATCGGCGCGTCTTTCAGGAAAGCACGCGCGATCGCGATGCGCTGGCGCTGGCCGCCCGACAACTTGACGCCGCGGTCGCCGACCATGGTCGCAAGCCCCTCGGGAAGCGTTTCGACGAAATCGCACCTTGCCGCAATCGCCGCACGAAGTACCTCGTCGTCGGTCGCGGTCGGCCTGCCGTAGCGGATGTTTTCCAGGATCGACCGCTGGAATAACGAGATGTCCTGCGGCACCACCGAGATCGCCTCGCGCAGACTCTGCTGCGTGACCCGCGAAATATCCTGACCATCGATCGTGATGCCGCCTTGCTGCACATCGTAGAATCGCTGCAGCAGCACGAACAGGCTGGACTTGCCGCCGCCGGACTGTCCGACCAGTCCGACCCGTTGCCCGGCCTGCAGACGCAGGCTGAATCGGTCGAACACCTTGATGCCGCCGGGATAGCGGAACGACACGTTATTGAACGCAATCGCCGCACCTGCCTTGACCAATGGCTCGGCCTCGGGGTCATCGTTCAGCTCGTGCGGCAGCAGCAGCGTCGCGATCGCCTCCGTCAGGCGCGCGACATGCTGGGTGACGTCGACCAATGCCACCGCGAGATCGCGCGTGGCGCTCAGGATGGAAAGGCCGAGCGTGCAAATCAGTACGACATCGCCCGTGGTGGCGGCGCCGCGTTGCCACAACATGATGGCCCACGCCAGCAGTGCGATGGTCAACATGACGGTAAATCCGGCGTGCAGGATGCGCAGTTTTTCGAGATAGCGCAGGCTGCGACCGCGTGCGGTCAGTTCCCGGTTGACCGTCGCGTCGAACCGATCATGCTCGAAAGAGAGGCCGCAGAACGCGCGGACCAGGGGCATATTGTTGATGACGTCGACCATCTCGCCGTCGACCGCGGCGGCCTTGTTGGCGAAATCGTCATGCAAGGGTTTGCCAGCGGCCGCGAGACGGAACATCGCCATCACCATCGCGCCGGCGACAACGATCAGGCCCGCCGCCATCGGCAGGCTGACCGTTCCGATCAGGGCGATCGCCGATACCGTCGCCATGCATGGCGGCAGCACGTTCCAGACGAACATGTTCTCCACGGTGAAGACCGCATTGGACGTGGCGGTGATGCGGCTGGTGAGCATGCCCGGCAGCCGGTCGGAGAAGTAGCTCGGGGCATGCCCGGTCAGATGGCGGAAGATGTCGCGGCGCAGATCACCGGTCACTCCCACAAATGTGAAGCTGGCGGTCCAGCTCGCGATCCGCCACAGGAAATTGTCGGCAGCGATCAATGACATGAGAAAAATGAATGCCAGCCACACGCCCCCGGCGCGATCGGGGCCGGCCGACAGGTTGTCGACCAGGTACTTCACGCCATATTGCGTGCCCACCGAACAGGCAACCGCGGCCATTACGCAGGCCACGATCGCGATATGGGCGGCAAGTCGCTGGCGAAGATAACGCAGCACAAATGGAAAAGGACGATGTGCGTACCCTGAAAGACTGTCCATGTGGCTGACAACCCGTTACGAAGATGAGGAAATCTTATCCGGACGCGCTGGTTTCGGTCGATCGGTCAGATCTTCCCAGCAGTTCCGCTCGCGATGCGTTCGCCGCGTCATCATTCTGCCCCGGCAACCACGGCAAAAGTCTGACCGGAGTGGATGGCATCAGCGAGGCCCTGATGTGGAAGATGTGCGTAAGAATGAGTGCACGTTGTGGGAACTTCGCAGGCGCGGAAACGTTCCCTGTGCGGCTTGCCGATGCCGGCCACAAAGTGGGGCTTCCATTTCATATTCATGACAGGAGACGGATAGATGCGCATCGCGCAGGTTGCTCCGCTGACGGAGGCTGTTCCACCCAAATTGTATGGCGGAACCGAACGGGTGGTACACTGGTTGACCGAGGAACTTGTCGCATTGGGAAACGATGTCACGCTGTTCGCCAGCGGCGATTCCCAGACATCCGCAAAACTTGACTCGACATGGCCGAGGGCGCTGCGGCTCGACGGATCGGTCCGCGATCCCAACGCGCTGCACATGGTGATGCTGGAGCGCGTTCGGCAAAAATGTGACGACGAGGAATTCGACTTCCTGCACTTTCATCTCGATTACTACCCGTTCTCGCTGTTCTACCGACAGCCGACCCCGTTCCTGACAACGCTGCACGGCAGGCTGGATCTCCCGGAGCTCCAGCCGGTGTTCACGGCTTTCTCCGACGTTCCCGTAATTTCGATCTCCGATGCACAGCGGCGTCCGGCGCCGCAGGCCAACTGGATCCGCACCATCCATCACGGCCTGCCGGAAAAGCTATTGACCCCGCGGCCTATCACCCCCGGTTATCTCGCGGTGCTCGGCCGCATCGCCCCGGAAAAGGGCGTCGACCGCGCGATCAGGATCGCGATCCGCTGTGGTATTCCGCTGAAGATCGCAGCCAAGATCGACCGCGCCGATCAGGACTATTACGATGAAGTAATTCGCCCGCTGATGGATCACCCGCTCGTCGACTATATCGGCGAGATCGGCGATCATGAAAAATCCGATTTCCTGAGCGGCGCGATCGGGCTGCTGGTTCCGATCGACTGGCCCGAACCCTTTGGCCTCGTCATGATCGAAGCGATGGCCTGCGGCACGCCGGTGATCGCCTACAATCGGGGCTCCGTCCCCGAGGTAATCGATGTCGGCATTACGGGATTTATTGTCGAGGACGAAATGAGCGCGATCGCCGCCGTGAACAAGCTTTCCGAATTGAACCGCAACGTGGTCCGAAAACAGTTCGAGGCGCGCTTCACCGCGCGTCGCATGGCGCTCGACTATCTCGCAGCCTATCGCAGCCTGACGGAAGCTGCCGAGCCGCGGATCAAGCTCGTGAGCAGCGCGGAATAGGAAACGCGAAGGCGTTGATATCTGTCATGGCTTGTCACCCGTCATGGCTTGTCCCGGCCATGACGGAGCATGAATTTTAACTCGCCCACGTTCGGTTCGGCTCGACGATCTCGAACATGCGATAGTCGGCCGCGCAAGCGAGCCGAAATGGCGCGCGTCTTTCATCCAGCCGGGCTTGGCCCGCGCCGCCACATCTTTCTGCTCGAACTAAATCAGAACAAGGCAGCAATGCCCGGCAGGGAGCCGGGCGCGACAATCCGGTGACTGATATTACCGGTTAATCGACGAGAACTCCGTGCTGCAATATCTTCCGCATTCCGGTTCTGGCGTTGCAATAAACCAGACCAATACAAAGGTGCAAAACGCGAGCACCGCAATGCAGCCGGATACCACCATGGTGATGTCCTCGCTGTCAGCATCTTGGAGCCATTGGCGCATCTCAAGCCTCCCGGAACGTCGATGACAACGATATGTCCCGTGCACGGCCTGTTACGTTAAAATGGTGGTTCGATCAACCCGCACAGCTACTCGAATCACAGCCATTTGGCGGCCCCCTCATGGGTCACGGCGCCGCCCTGTCCGACCAGCGGCGCATACTTCGCCGGTGCACCGGCGCGATGGCGCGACGATGGTGCTTCCTTGCCGCGCGGTGCGCTGCGAATTACCTGTCGTCACACATGGTGCAGGGCATTCATTCGCCGCCGCGCGGTCATATCGCGACATGCTGAAGGATCTCGACACCGTGGTCGAGGTTGCTAGCGATACGTCGACCCCAGTGCCGATGTCCGCGCTGGCGGCGCAACTATTCCGGCTCGGCAAGACCGCGCGGGGGCGCCGCGTCGATGCGCTCGAGATCTACAAACTATCGGCGTTGCAGGCTGCCAAATAACCGGGCAGACAGCATCAGCCGATTTCAGATGGGCTTGCGGCAAGAATGCGCTACTATGGCGCAAACGCCGGCGTCCCCGCCATGATGCTGTCATTGCTGCGGAAACGGGATGCGGCCTTGTCTATAACCGTCTATCAGATTTGATAGCCACCAAAATGGAGATACCATGAACGCTAAATCCGAAGAGGAATGGGCCCAACGGGCCGCCGCTTTCCTGAAGCACAAGGTGAAAGATGCCGAAATCACGTATATCGAGCTAGCCAGGCGGCTCAGGAAGCATGGAATAATGGAAACGGAAGCCTCGATCACCAACAAGCTGGCGCGCGGGACATTCCCGGCAACGTTCTTTCTCGCCTGTATCGCAGCGCTCGAACTGGACGGGGTAACAATGAAGGAAATCTAGCCGGGCGCGCGCCCCTCATTGTGCCCTTGGCTTATGTAGCTACGTCCAGGCGCTTATAAGATTTGTTACAGAGCGCTGCAAAAAAATGTTCATTGATCCGCGCCGGATCGGCTGCGTGCGGTGGCAGTGGCAAAAGCGCGCGGAGGAAGCCCGCGATGAAGCTGCCACTTGCGCTCCGCATCGCGCTGATCTCGATCCTGCCGCTGGCGTTCGGCTTCCTGCCGAAACGGCTCGCGCGCAGACCCGTAAACCCTCGGCGAATGAAATCGCCTCGATCCGGACCTGCGCGACCAGGAACCAGGACAATCTGGAGGACGGCGAGCGGCGGTGCCTCTTCAGGCTTGTCGCCCAACCCTGCATGGGAAAACGGCCCGACGACGCCAGCGAGCAGGCCGCGGCCGACTGCTTCGGGATGGAAGGCGCGATCTGGGACGGATTGCTCAACGAAAATTACAAGGCGTTGCTCGACACACTGGATCCCGATCAGACCGCTAGCGCCCAGGCCATGCAGCGCGCCTGGATTGCCTATCGCGATACGACCTGCCAGTTCTACGACGACAAGATCCGCGGCTCGATGTCGGTCCGAACATGCCGCCTGTGTTGCGCGCGAGACCGCGCGACGGGCCATGCTGCTCAAATTCTTTGTCGATTTATAGGTCGAACTTCCAGCGTTGGTTCTGGTGCCACGCCCGGCCTCACCCATCACAAAACATGAGGATTCCTCGCGGGATGTGACGCCCGGTACACAACGCTGCTGAGTTTTCCGAAGGACGATGTGCGCGACAAAATCGATTTCCATGCACTCGACAAAATCACGGGGATTTCCAGACATATCACGGTAGCATGCCTTCGCACAGGCGCGCTCGGACTGTCGTGAAACAATTGGCGGCTAGTCCGCCCTGGCGATCCGGCTGTGTCTTGAGCCATAGGCGAAATAGATCGCAAGCCCGATCGCGAGCCAGACCGCCAGCCGTATCCAGGTATCGGCCGGCAGTCCGAACATCAGGAACAGCGAGACCAGCACACCGCCCGGTCCGACCAGCCAGATCGCAGGCGCCCGGAACGGCCGCTTCAGGCCGGGCTCGGTAATCCGCAACACCAGCGTGCCGAGCGACACGATCGCGAAGGCGAACAATGTCCCGATGCTGACGAGTTCGCCGATCAGTTCGATCGGCAACAATCCCGCAAGCAGCGCCACCGCGATGCCGGTGCCGATGGTGGCGACATAGGGTGTGCGGAAGCGCGGATGAATTCTCGCCGCGACCGGCGGCAACAGGCCGTCATGCGCCATGGCGCGAAAGATCCGGGGTTGCGCCAGCAACGTCACCAGGATCACCGAGGTGAGGCCAAGGATGATGCCGAGCTTGATCAGCGGGCCAAGCCAGCCAGCGCCGGCCGCATCGATGCCCATCGCGATCGGATCCGGGACATCGAGCCGGTCGTACGGCACGATCCCCGTGAGGATGAAGCCGACGGCGACATAGAGCACGGTGCAAATCGCCAGCGACCCCATGATGCCGATCGGCATGTCACGATCGGGCACCCTCGCCTCCTGCGCCGCGGTCGAGACCGCATCAAATCCGATATAGGCAAAGAACACCACGGCCGCGCCGCGCAGCACGCCGGACCATCCAAACGCACCGGGGCCCACGTTGGGAGGGATGAAGGCGCCCGCGGGATTGCCCGAAGTGGCCCAGTTCGCCGTATCGAAGGCCGGCGCCGCGCAAACGATGAACAGCAGGATGACGATCAGCTTCAACACCACGATGAAGTCGTTGAATCGCGCGGTCTCCTTGATGCCGACCGTCAGTACGGCCGAGGTCACCACGACGACGAAGACCGCGGGGATATTGAGGACGGACCCGCTCCACGACCAGGTGTGTTGCGCGGCATCGAACACATAAGGCGCGGAAGCGAACTTTGCGGGGATATTGAAGCCGAAATCCTGGGCGACGTTCACGACATAGCCGGACCAGCCGACGGCAACCGCGGCCGCCGCCACCGCGTATTCAAGGATCAGATCCCAGCCGATGATCCAGGCGATCAACTCGCCCATCGTCGCGTAGGCATAAGTGTAAGCGCTGCCGCTGATCGGGATGGTCGAGGATAGTTCGGCGTAGCACAGGCCCGCGAACGCGCACGTAACCGCACCGAGGGTAAAGGACAGCGTGACCGCCGGGCCGGCATTGGCGGCGGCCGCATGACCGGTCAGGACAAAGATGCCGGCGCCAATGGTGCCGCCGATCCCCAGCCCCACCAGGTTGAGCGCGGACAGCGCGCGTTTGGGCACCTGCGTGTCGCTGCCGTCATCGCCCTGGGCTGCTTCCTGCTCCAATATCGCGGTCGATTTCCGTGCCCAGAAATTTGCCAACCGGCTTCCTTTTGAAAAATCAATGATATCATAGCGTATCAGATGGAATTTGGTTGTCTGACGGAAGCAGCGGCTTGGCGACGGATTCACACCGAACAATAGCTTGAGCTATGCCGGCACAATCGTGTTCGGGATGCCATATATTTCTTGCTGCGAGCACGGGGCGTCACTGCCGCCTGAGTTGCCGGAGTAGTTGGCTTCGCTATTGATGCTTTGATGTGGTGTTCTCTGCGCTGTTCCCGCTCTGACTGGGTCAGGGTTTCATTGGCGTGGGACTTGCCCTTACGGATCTGCAATCTCTTAGAGAGATTTTGTGGCCCGGCGAAGGGTGGGGAGCGATCGTCGGTGCACTGCTTTGGGTAATCGCCCGACCGGATCGGCGGCCATCTTAGCAACCTCGATGACTGCTACAGCAGCGCTCCGACTTCATCAATTTTTGTGCTCAAATGCCATGTTCGCCTCGGGCAGGTTCTGGCTCCAGCACGATCGAAGCAAAACGACGCGCCGTCCAATCGCAGTACCGGCTATTTTTACGTCCTTGAGCGCACCCTCGACCCACGCGGCCTCTGCCTCGATCGTGTTCGAGATGGCCGTAAGGGAAGCCTCCACAAGGGTAAGTTGGCTTTGAATCGCGCCCCGCAGGCTGCCGACGCTCGAACCGCCTTCACCTTCCGACATGGCTTTCCTCCTGCTTTTTTGTGAGCATCATTTTTTTGCGAGCATCATTGCCATCTGCGCGATGATGAACTTCCCGCCGCGCGAGGTATTTGAGTTGAAGCAGAACAATCGACAAGCTGACAAGTGCAATTTTCCCCAAGTATATTTCCGAATGCAACGAATCCTATTCGTTGATCGAACGGGTAAAATCGGTCAGAGGTAGGGAAATATCAATCCATCTTGAAAGACAAACAAGGCGCTGTTGAAGACCGCAAAGGCAATCGTGGATGCCTTGTTTGGCAACGGAAAAGGACAAAAGAGTGTAGAGAAAGAGAAACTTGTTTTTCTCTTCTGCTCAACGGAGGATATTGTCTCATATCCGACAGCGAACTACGTCGGTATCACATTCTCTCGCGAGGGATTCTCGACGAGTACAAGCCCCGACATCGTTTCGACTGTCAGCGATAGCGTGTAAACCACAAAAATCACGTTATTTATGACTGTATATATCGCGGCTTGCAATCACCGGACGATGGTATGTCGGAATATCAGCGGCATGCCATGGGATGCGATCCCATTGCTATCTTTCAGATCTGTAGTGCCTGCCGGTGCGGCTGCTCTGAAACGCGGAATTTGCCAACATCTTCAACCTGATTTGCCCTGTCCAACCCCTCTCCCAAAAATATTTCTGTTTTCTTTCGGGGCAAATCAGCGGCCTATCCCCCGCTGTCCCGCGCCCCCAAATGAGGGGCGTGTCATGATCGTCACGAAACGTCGGGTGCGGGATGCGGTGGACGCGGCAGCGTTGTCGCGCGAGCGAATTGCAGGGCCGGCTCAAAAGCCGGTGAGCGATGCCCTCGCGTGTGAACGAACGGCGCTGCTTCCGTCTTCGCCAACGCCCGGCCGGATGTGCACATACCGGCTGAAGCCTCTTGGCGAAAGGCGGGTCGCGTACGGCAAAACCGTGTGGTCCTGGCACCCGTTGCTGGTGTCAAGTTGGCGGAGGTGAAGTCGGCCCAACCGGGCTCGACCAGCCATATTCGTCGACGACGGTGGCAAGACGAATTCGTCGCCGGGGAGAGCGTGGCATAAGCCGTAAAACCATTGCGCAGGGCGGGCCGGATTGCTTCCGCTGAACCTGTATGCTCGTGTGCGTTTTTGCATGCATTTTGCGCACGGGACCGCGGGTGCAGCGCGCACCCGGTCTTCCCCGCGCCCTCTTCTTAGAGGATCGCGTGCGCCTCATGCTTTCCGTGGCGCAAGACGATGCAAAATTCGGGCGCGTTGCGCCGCGACATCGCGGACACATGCCTGAATGGCTGTTTGAAATAGAATCCGGAAAGCGCGCAAGCTATTGCTTGATCGGGACTTTCCTGCTCATGACGATTTGCCGCCGTCGGGCACAACGAACCGCCCGTAGCCGCCGCGCGCAAACAACAACGGCTCCTGGCCATTATAGGCATAGGCCTCGACCGCGCCGAGGAAGATGACGTGGTCGCCGCCATAATAGCGGTTGGCCGCGCGGCATTGAAAATTTGCCACGCTGTTGGCGAGGATCGGCGCATTGCCCAGACCCGGCGTCCATTCGACGCCAGCGAACCTGTCATTGGAGTATCTGGCAAATCGGTGGGCAAGCTCCTGCTGCGAGGCGCCCAGGACATTGACCGCGAAATGGCTGGCGTTCTGGAAAATGGTCAAGCCCTGCGAGAACATCCCGAGGCTCCAGAGCACCAGCGGCGGGTTCAGCGAGACCGAGGCGAACGAGTTGCAGGTCAGCCCATAGGGCCTGCCATCTTTGGCGGCGGCCGTGATGATGGTGACGCCGGTCGCAAACGTTCCAAGCGCGTTGCGAAAATCCCGGGGATCGATCGCCGAACTGTCGCTGGCGAGTTCGGCTGCGGGATCCGGATCGGGCGGATGCTTGGGGCTGTCGTTCATCCGGCGATCTCAGAGCGTCAGGTTTTCCGATGGCAGGCCAAGCGCGACACGACCGTAATTGGTGCCGGCCGCATCGAAGTTGAAAGCCAGATGAGAATTGATGGCATGCGCATCGCGAAACTGGCGTTGCAATGCCCCGCTCATGTATAAACCACGGGCGCCGCTCGCTGAAAACAGCAATGAAACCGCTTCCGTACAGAGATTGACCGAAAACGCGCCATCGCGGCGCGCTTTGGTCTTGGCCGGAATGTCGGGCAAGCGGCCGCGCCTGGCGGCGGTCATCGCCTCGATGCAGGTCGAGCGCATGATCAGCCGCGCCGCGTCGATCTTGGCGGAGGCTTCCGCGATCTTGATCTGCGTGCTCTGCAAGTCGCTGATCTTGGCGCGATTATAGGTGGAAGCGCGATCCCGTGCGAGATCGACATAATCGTCGAGACAAGCCTGCGCGTTGCCGAGCGCCACCCCCGACAGCACATATGGAAACAGCGAAAACACCGGCAGCGTATACAGCGCATTCGGATTGACGGCGCTGCCCGGCGTCGGACCGCCGCCCAGCGCGTTTACCGCCACCTTCATCGGCTCTGCGACGAAGGCGTCATCGACCTGGACGTCGTTGGATCCGGTGCCCCGCAACCCCGTCGCGTTCCATCTGTCGACGATCTTGTAGTCGGTTCTCCGAAGCAGGAAGATCCGGTACTCGATGCCGTCGGCCTCGTCATCGGAAGCAACGACGCTGGCGAGCATGTTCCATTGGCTGGAATCCACGCCCGAGGAGAACGGCCAGTTGCCGCTCAGCACATAGCCGCCGTCGACTTTCCGGGCGCGGCCGGCCGGAAAGATAAAGGACGATGCAATCAAGGTATCGGGATTCTCGTTCCACACAAGGTCCTGAGCGCGCTTGTCGAACATGCCCAGCATCCAGTGATGGCTGGAGAGATTGGCAAGATTCCACGCCACCGACGCATCGCCCCGCGCCAGCCGCTCGGCGCAATCGACCAGTGCGACATAGTCGAGTTCGGAACCGCCTACGCGCTGCGGCTGCAGCATCCTGAACAGGCCTGACTCATGCAGGTCGCGCTCGGTCTCCGGCGGCAAGTGCCGCAATTCCTCGGTTCGCGACGCGCGCGCGGTCAATATCGGAATCAGCGTTTCGGCCCGCGCCAGCATCGCTGCATAGGCGCCGTCTCCCTCCGGGCTCGGGGACGGACCCGCATTCGGGGCGCGACCGATAGCTGCCATTTGCGAAACCTCGCTACCTCAACCGACATGCGGTCTTAATACCCCGCCGATCAAGATTTCCTGATCGATCGGTGGCTGAAGCCGGTCACCTTCATCGCGCGCCTCCTTTGATGCCGGCCCCTGATCCCATCTTCGACCGCACCGCAGCGAGATTGACGAAACTGACCAACGCCCGTTTATCGCCGGATCACCGGTTATTCAAGACACCGCCGCATCGACTTCCGCAAGAACGCTCTCATCCGACCGGAGATTTCGTGAGTAAGCCGCCGAACGCTGATGGCGGGTCGGCGGCTTCAATGCCCTCCCGGCCGACCAAGTGCAATATACGGCCGACCCGATTAACTTTCGCACCGGCAGGGAACCGCGCTACAATCTTGCGCGTTGCTGCAACGATTGCCAGAATAGCTCGCCAGCAATCGGTTACGTCGATGCGCGCAAAAACTTCAAGCCTGCTGTTCACCTCGGTCCTGAAGCTGCTTAGTCACGCCATGATGGGGATTGCCGTGGGGCTTGCGTTCGCGTTCGTGCTGACGCGCTTCGATCCGCTGGGGATCATGTCCCAAATCAACAACGCCGCGGTCCCGGGAATTACGCCGGCTATCCTCGTCGGCATTATCGTGCTGTCGTTCGCGGTTGGCGCGACCTTGACCGGCCTCGTCTTCATGCTGACCGAAGACCGTTGATATCTACGGACAACCGATTCAGAATTGCGGTTCGAGCGGACCCGGCTGTTGAGCGGCAGCCAGGCTATTCTGACGCCACCTTGCTCGCCTTCTGCGCAGCATAGTCGCGGTCCATCACCGCCCGGCAACCGGCGCTAAGGTTGCTGCGGTTCTTGAACATGCAGGCGGTGATCTTCGGAATGTTGGGGATCTCGGAGCTGCACAGCCGGAACGCATCTCCGGTGCACATCTGCTGCGCCTCGGCGCTGAAGGCGAAGCTCGAGGTCGATGACAGCGTGGAAATCGAAACCGCGAACGCCAGGATCAGGCCAGCCTGACGGATCGTCTGGGTACGGAGAGAGGTCATTTTCGGCTCCTTGTCAGCCGCGGTTCGCGGCACTGGTGGCGATGCGGAAACAGTGCCTGAGTGCTGAAGTTTTGGATGTGACGTCAGTCACACCGGCGAAACGAGCGGTTACCAGTAGATGCCATGACGATGGAGCTCGTGGATCACGCGTGTTTCCACTGACTCATGCCGGCGCTGCAGCTTGAAGTTCTTGGCCGTTTGGGGCGCATCGACGTTTTGCTGCACCGGAGCCGGGCGTTGATCGGTCGGCTGTTCGGTACCGCTGTCGGCCGCCGGGTTTTTCGATATTTTTCGGCGCCCCCGGCGGCTCCGCCTCGGTCGGCTTGGCAGAAAGCGAAAAAACGTTGACCAGGCCGGCACTGCCTGCCTTGTCGGGTTTCGGGTGGCGAATGGCGCTGCCATCCCCCAGGATGGACGTCATCAGACAGCAAATCATCGGGAGCCTCGCCGTGAACACGACAGGTTACGTTTACAAATTCATCGACTCGCCGGTCGGCAAGCTCAAGCTGATCGCAAGCGACAAGGGTCTGGCCGCCGTGCTGTGGGAAAAGGACGATCCACGAAGGGTTCGTCTTGGCACACTGAAACCCGGTTCGAACAATAAATTCATCAAACAGGCCGAGAACCAACTGAAAGCCTACTTCAGCGGCAAATTGAAGAAATTCACCGTGCCGCTGGATTTCAAGGGCACCGACTTCCAGAAGAGCGTGTGGACAGCGCTGCTGACGATCCCGTTCGGCGAAACCCGCAGCTACGGCGAGATCGCGCGACAAATCGGGCGGCCCCATGCCTCGCGCGCGATCGGCGCAGCCAACGGCCGCAATCCAATTTCAATCATCACACCCTGCCATCGCGTGCTCGGAACCAATGGCAAACTGACCGGCTTTGCCGGAGGGTTGGAAGCCAAGGATCAATTGCTCAAGCATGAAGGCGGCGATCCCCGGCTTGGTCTCGCCGGTCGAGGCGTGCGCAGGGAGGAAAACCCAGTCGCGATGGGTGATGCAGTAGCGGCGCAGCGTCGAGCCGCGCTCAGGCGATCGACAGATATCGGCACACGAAGGCGAAAGGCTTTTCGCTGCTGGCCCTTGTTAGCCGTAGCGAATATCCGTAACGCTGCATCAGGGCCGTGAGATCCACTGCCTTGTCGACTTCAAACAACCGGTCCTTGTGCGGCTGCCACCAGTCCTGAATTCCGGCCTTTGCCCTGGCTTTGGCGGTTCTGGCGTCCGGAACCACCAGCAGGATATTCTTGTGCAGTTCGGTGAATTGGGCGGGGTCATAGCCTCCCACATTGACGAAGAACAATCTGCTCGCATCCTCGCGCGGCGCTTCCTTCGTCAACGCGATATCGAATCCGTCGACCTGCTCGACCTCGCCCCAGCAATCCAGATGCAGGCTTTCCGGATCGCCCCACCATTGCCGACGCAAATCCTCATGGCAATCCTCCGGCTTCTCTCCGATCGAAAACCGCACGTCGTGCAGTTCGATGTTCGAGCTGCCGCAATTGCCGCCGATATAAAACATGAATAGCTTCATCAGGCGTATCGTCCGCGTTTTGCCCGGGTCAGCCGTAGTCGATCTCAGCCGAAAGTGAAAGCATAGGCCTGGACTCCGGGATCGAGGAAGCGGATTTCGAAGGTGTGGTCCTTAACCGCGCCAGGAGCGCGCACCAGTTGATAAAGCCGCTGCATAGTCACGACACCCCGGCCTTCCGCATCGATATCGACGCCATGGGCACCGCCAGGACTATTGCCATCGACCGTTACGACGAAACGGATCGGGCTGCCATCGGCAGAAGGTCCCAGCACGAGATGCAGATCGCGGGCATGAAAGCGATAGGCGATGCTACCGCCTGCGGTGGTCAATTGCGCGCGCTCATCGCTGACGGCCCAGTCGCCAACCAGCGACCAGTCGTTCAACTGCATCGGACCCACCGCATAGACGTGGCTCTTGTCCCGGACCAGCCCGCCGGGCGACACGAAATGATCCGCCCGGTCATAGCCGATATAGGTCTCCGGCGACCCGACGTCGGCTTTGTCGGAGGCCGCTTCCGCGCCGGAGCCGTTGACCGAGACCATACCGGTCGGCACGTTTTTGCCGCCAGCTTCCGCCAATAGCTGCTGGATCACTTTTTCAGATTCATCGTACTCGCCTTCGCCAAAATGGTGATGGCGGATCCGACCCTTGGCATCGATGAAATAGTGAGCCGGCCAATATTCGTTGTCGAACGCGCGCCAGACCTTGTAGTCGTTGTCGATGGCGACGGGATATCCGATTTTGAGCGCCGAAAGTGCCTTCTTCACGTTATCGACGTTGCGCTCGAATGCAAATTCGGGCGCATGCACGCCAATCACCACCATGCCGTGGTCTTTGTATTTGTCCGCCCAGGCGCGAACATGCGGAATCGCGCGCAGGCAGTTGATGCAGGAATAGGTCCAGAAATCGATCAGCACGACCTTGCCCTTCAGATCATCCGCCGTCAGCGGCTTCGTGTTGAGCCATTCGGTCGCGCCGTCGAGCGACGGCAATTGGCCTTCGATCGGCAAGGCCTGGTTTTCGCCTGATGGCTTCTCGCCAGCAGACTTGGCGCGCATCATCGACAGGCTGCCACCGGTCATCGCCGAACTGTCGCGCGGATGCAATTTGTCAAGCAGGCCCTGTTCCAGCGCGGTCGTGCTTCCAACCGAAAGGTTGGTGAGAAAACCGGTGTCGAGACCGAGCGCGATCGTAACGACCGCCGCCAGCACCGCAGCGCCGAGACCCCGCCGGATCCACTCACCGGCACCGATCGAACGCTTCATCGCAGCGAACACCCGTCCCCCCACGAGCAAGGCCAGCGCCAGCGAGGTCGCCGCGCCCGCGGCATAGATCAGAAGCAACAGCGCGGTCTTGACACTGGCGCCCTGCAGGGCCGCGCCGGTGAGGATCAACCCCAGCACCGGGCCCGCGCATGGCGCCCAGAGGAAGCCGGTCGCGACGCCGAGCAGCAGCGGTGCCAGGATCGAACCTTCGGCGGCGTGGTCGGCCGACTGCGACAGCCGCGCGCCGACCGTTACCAGCGGGCGCATCAGGCGGTCCGCAAGTCGGGGAAACAACAGGGTCACGCCGAAAACGGCGAGCAGCGTTAGCGCTGCGATACGCCCATATTGATTGGCCGAGACCACCCAACCGCCCGCTACGGAAGCAAGCGTTGCAACCACGGCAAACGACAACGCCATGCCGACGAGCATGGGTAGTCCATTGCGCAGAAATGGACGATCTGCCCGCGCCAACACAAACGGAATTACCGGCAGGATGCAGGGGCTGACAATGGTGAGGACACCGCCAAAATAGGCCAGCAAAAAAAGGATCATGGCATACCGTTTCCATCCATGTGATATGCCGGGGCTCCGCGGTCACCGTTTGATTTGCCGGCGCGCGGCCGCCATGCGGAGCAGATCATGGCCCTTTCCGCGTTACCACTGCCGCCCAGCACGATCGCGCAGGTCACTATCGTTCTTTGCTGAACATCCATGGATGGATCCTGGTATTCCGGAATATAGGCAGTCGGTGCACAACTGCGGCACGCTCAGAACCGGCGTTGCCAGATTTAACATAGTTCATGTGAAAACCTCACTGACGTCCTGATGAAGCGTTGCCCATGATATATGACCAATATAGGCATGGGCTGATTTTGCCCAATGTCGGCTGGCTGCTGATTTCGACCAGGACGTCGATGTATCTGATCTACGAGTTCATGCATTTCTGCTGTCACGTCGATGAAAACTGGTTCGTCCGCCATACGCGCTTCGTCAATACGCTCTGGCGTCATCACACCGCCCATCACGACCAGTCGATCATGATTTTCGCGATGTGGCCGTTTCCCGAGGTCAAGCGCGCGGACACGGTCGGCGAGGCTCATCGCGACATCCCGCGCGGTAGATGACGCTGCGCGGCCGAAATGGTAAGGTTCAAACTCGAAGCCCGATGCGCGCGCGTGTTACGAGCAATCAGACTCGGAATACGACGCGTTCCCACCGAATTTGGACAGGAAGCTCCGTAAGGAACGATCAATGAAAACGCGCGCCGCGGTTGCTTTTGAAGCCAAGAAGCCGCTCGAAATCGTCGAACTCGATCTGGAAGGCCCGAAAGCGGGTGAGGTCTTGGTCGAGATCAAGGCGACGGGAATCTGTCACACTGACGCCTATACGCTGGATGGATTCGACAGCGAAGGAATTTTCCCGTCGATCCTGGGCCATGAAGGCGCTGGCATCGTGCGCGAGGTGGGATCCGGCGTCACCTCGGTCAAGCCAGGCGATCACGTGATCCCGTTGTACACGCCGGAATGCCGGCAGTGCAAAAGCTGTCTCAGTCAAAAGACCAATCTCTGCACGGCGATCCGCGCCACGCAGGGCAAGGGCCTGATGCCCGACGGTACCTCGCGCTTCAGCCACAAAGGCAACGCGATTTTCCACTACATGGGCTGCTCGACCTTTTCCAATTTCACGGTGCTGCCGGAGATCGCTGTCGCCAAGATTCGTGAGGACGCGCCGTTCGACAAGAGCTGCTATATCGGCTGCGGCGTGACAACTGGCGTGGGCGCCGTGGTCAACACCGCCAAAGTCACGCCGGGCTCCAACGTCGTGGTGTTTGGCCTCGGCGGCATCGGGCTCAACGTCATCCAGGGCGCGCGGATGGTGGGCGCTGACAAGATCATCGGCGTCGACATCAACGATTCCAAGGACGAATGGGGCCGCCGTTTCGGCATGACGCATTTCGTGAACCCGAAGAAGGTCGATGGCGACATTGTCCAGCACCTGGTCGGGCTGACCGACGGCGGCGCCGATTTCACCTTCGACTGCACCGGCAATACCAACGTGATGCGTCAAGCACTGGAAGCCTGTCATCGCGGCTGGGGCGTGTCGGTGGTGATCGGCGTGGCGGAGGCCGGCAAGGAGATCGCCACGCGGCCGTTCCAGCTGGTGACGGGCCGGGTATGGAAAGGTACCGCGTTCGGCGGCGCGCGCGGCCGCACCGACGTGCCGCGGATTGTCGACTGGTACATGAACGGAAAAATCGAGATCGATCCAATGATCACCCATGTCCTCAAGCTCGAGGATATCAACAAGGGATTCGACCTCATGCACGAGGGCAAGTCGATCCGGTCGGTCGTCGTGTTCTAGTTTGCAGGAACCGCGCTCCAGTCAAGGTGGCCAGGGTTTCCACACTGGCCCGAGGAGCATCCTAGCTGAGCCTGGCGGAAACTCTCTATAGCGGCGATCCGAATTGGTTTTTGCGCGTGCCGATCAACATTCGTTTCCCGCATACAGCCTAAAGAGAACCGTCCCTCAGCGCGGTTCGACGGTCAGTGGATGTAATTTACGCAGTTCACTACAGGCGGTTCGGATCATCCCCTTCATGGCTTCGCGCTCTTTTCCCACCAGCATGCCCGACACAAATGCACCCGCGCGCCTGTTTTGGCGGGGCGCTGTTAACGCGGCCTCCTGTACTATCTCCTCGTGCGCTTTCGCGTCATTTAGGGCACCTAAGGCATTTTGGATATTCCTGAGACGCCTCACAAGCTGCACAACCTTCTTGCGATCTTTATCTGCGTAAAGGCTCTGGAAGAATTCGACACCATAACGAATTTTTTTGATCTTGATCCTCAGCTTATGCCTCTCCTCCGGCGATAACTGGTCGAGACGCTCTCCGTGTTTGCGTGCCTTCTTGATCCGACGGTCAAGAACGTCAGCTGCAAAACGGCCGATCAACGTCTCGGTATTGTCGCCATACACATGTCTTCGCGTCTCAGTCCACTCAAGGACATCGATCAGCAGGCGGCGAAACCGTGGCGTCTCGGTGGCACGCCGCGCATCCTGGAAAGCTGCATTGCGCTTTGCCATAAACTGAGATTCGATCGCGCGAACGCCGCGCTTGGGCCTGCTCTTCGCAACAAATGGAAGCAGCCTCTCCTCAAGAAATACATCGATTTCCCGCGCTGGGGCCAGCTCGTCCGTGAGCCATTTAAGCTCAGTCTTGATCCTCGCCGTGCTGGCGTTCGGAAGTATCTTGTTGAAAAGCGAGATGGCGGCTCGCAGCCGTCGCAGTCCGACGCGCATCTGATGGATAGCTTCGGCATCGAGCGCTCCCACCCCGTCGACGTTCGCGGAGAAGTGACGCAACGCAGAGAGCGCGATCACATCGAATGCTTCAAGTGAGTTTAGTTTGCTATCGAGGTGAATGGGTTCGGCCCGGATTGCCGCGTCTTTGGCACTGCTGGTGAGCAGATAACCTTGCTCCGATTTCGGTTGCAGGTCGAGCCGCCCGCCAGTTTTCTGTGCCAAAAACCTGGCGATGGGAAACAGATCCTCTGACCGCCCGCTTTTTAATTCGAGTTCAAATTCGGAAATCGGCGCTGAACGTCGGTTTGCGAAAACACTTCCACGGTCGACGGCGAGTTCGATCTCGCTGTTCCCGG
>Ga0164307_10000378_pt1 | contig 19725 bp, 19 predicted proteins | sample Whisoiple_243_MG_FD_110214 | JGI IMG/M metagenome (GOLD analysis project Ga0164307, IMG submission 110214) | Soil microbial communities amended with fresh organic matter from upstate New York, USA - Whitman soil sample_243_MG | ecosystem: Environmental > Terrestrial > Soil > Unclassified >...
GCTCAAACAGGCCTTCGCCACGATGCTGCAGCACGACGCGGGCTGGATCGCCGTCGTCGACGAGGAGGGTGCCGGCCGGTTCCTGGGCGTACTCACCCCGGCCCGTCTGCACGAGGCGCTGCGCCGCTCGATCGACGCGGACGCACAGGACGTGCCGCGCGCCGACGTCGCCGTGGAGACCGTGGCGGGCGTCACCTCCCGCTGAGGGCGGGGGCCGGCACCGCCGTCCGGCTCAACGCGCGCGAGCGGATCCGGGCGGACGGGCCGGGCGGCGGAAGCGGGCGCGGGGCGCTCCCACCGCGGGGCTCACGCGTACGGTGCCCGCCCGGACCGGCGCCGCGTCCGGCGACGGTCACCACGCCGGGGCGGCCCGACCTCCCCCGTACCGGGCCTAGGCTGGTCGCATGAGTACGTTGCGAGGACGGGGCACGGTGCGGGGTCTGCCGGAGTGGGACCGCTGCGCGGTCATGGGAGTCGTCAATGTGACGCCCGACTCCTTCTCCGACGGCGGTCACTGGTTCGACACCACGGCAGCGATCAAGCACGGCCTCGAACTGGTGGCCGAAGGTGCGGATCTGATCGACGTCGGCGGTGAGTCGACCCGCCCGGGCGCGAGCAGGGTGGACGAGGCCGAGGAACTGCGACGCGTGATCCCCGTCGTCCGGGGGCTGGCCTCCGAGGGCGTCACCGTCTCCGTGGACACCATGCGCGCCGTCGTCGCCGAACAGTCCGTGGCCGCCGGCGCGGCGCTGGTCAACGACGTGAGCGGCGGCCTCGCCGATCCGGGCATGATCCCGGCCGTCGCCGACGCCGGAGTGCCGTTCGTCGTCATGCACTGGCGCGGTTTCAGCGAGTCGATGAACAGCCGGGCGGTCTACGGGGACGTCGTCGGGGAGGTCGTCGCCGAGCTCCGCGAGCGCATGGAGGCCGTGATCGAGGGCGGGGTCGCGCCCGAGCGGCTGGTGATCGATCCGGGGCTCGGCTTCGCCAAGGACGCCGCCCAGGACCTCGCGCTCGTCGCCCACCTCGACCGGCTGCGCGACCTGGGCAGGCCCCTGCTCGTCGCCGCCTCCCGCAAGAGGTTCCTCGGCCATGTCCTGGCGGCCGAGGGCGCGGCCCCGCCCCCGGCCCGTGAGCGGGACGCCGCGACGGCGGCGGTCTCCGCCCTCTCCGCCGCCGCGGGCGCCTGGGCGGTCCGGGTGCACGCGGTACGGCCGACGGCGGACGCGGTCCGGGTCGCCCGCGCCGTCGAGGGTGCCGCGTGAGCGCCGCGCGCGACGACCACGAGGAGGCCGCGGCGGACATCGCCGCGGTCGAGCAGGCGAACACCGCCTTCTACGAGGCGATGGAACGCGGCGACCTCGACGGGCTCTCGGACCTGTGGCTGCCCGGCGAGGACCTCACCGTCTCCTGCGTCCACCCGGGCTGGCCGGTACTCACGGGCCGCGGCGAGGTGCTGCGGAGCTACGCGTTGATCATGGCCAACACCGAGTACATCCAGTTCTTCCTGACCGATGTCGGGGTCGCGATGACCGGGGACACCGCCCTGGTGACCTGCACCGAGAACATCCTCAGCGGTGGCCCCGCCGAGGAGGGCAGCTCGCTCGGACCGCTCGTCGGCCAGCTCGTCGTCGCCACCAACGTGTTCCGGCGCACACCGGACGGCTGGAAGCTCTGGTCCCACCACGGTTCACCCGTACTGGCGGAAACCGGTGAGGAAGAGGACGAGGAACCGACCGTCTGAGCGGACGGGACGGAGCGCGGGGATTGGGCCCCCCGATCACGGGGTATACGCGGCTTCCCAACCCCCTGCCGGGCCGGTCCGCGCCCCCGCGGGCGGGAGCTGTCGGTGCCCGCGGGTAGATTCGAAAGACGGCACCTCATCGCACGCACGCGGCCGGGTGCCTCAGGAGACGACGAACAGCAGGAGTGATTCGCGTGGATCGTGTCGCGCTGCGCGGCCTCAAGGCCCGTGGGTACCACGGTGTCTTCCCCAGGGAACGTGAAGAGGGCCAGACCTTCATCGTGGACCTGGTGCTCGGGCTTGACACCCGCCCCGCGGCGGCCGCCGACGACCTGTCGAAGACGGTGCACTACGGCGTGGTCGCGGAGGAAGTGGTCGACGTCGTCCAAGGTGAGCCGGTCGATCTGATCGAGACGCTCGCGGAACGCATCGCGCAGCAGTGCCTCAAGCACGAAGGGGTCCAGGAGGTCGAGGTCGTCGTCCACAAGCCGGACGCCCCCATCACCGTCCCCTTCGACGACGTGACCATCACCATCACCCGGAGCCGAGCATGACTGCATTTTCCACCGAGGGGCAGAGCGACCCGACCGTACAGCCGGTTCCCGCAGCCGTGGTCGAGCAGGTCGACGCGGCCGACGTCACCCTCTCCAACCCCAAACGGGCCGTGATCTCCCTCGGCTCCAACCTCGGCAACCGCCTGGACACGATCCAGGGGGCCATCGACGCCCTGGAGGACACCCCCGGCCTCCGGGTCAAGGCGGTCTCCCCGGTCTACGAGACGGAGCCCTGGGGCGTCGACCCCGGCTCCCAGCCGTCGTACTTCAACGCGGTCATCATCGTCAAGACGACCCTGCCCCCCTCTTCGCTGCTGGAGCGCGGCCAGGCCATCGAGGAGGCCTTCGACCGGGTCCGGGAGGAGCGCTGGGGCCCGCGCACCATCGACGTCGACATCGTGTCGTACGCCGACGTGGTCTCCGACGACCCGCTGCTGACCCTTCCGCACCCGCGCGCCCGCGAGCGCGCCTTCGTCCTCGCCCCCTGGCACGACGTGGACCCGGAGGCCCAGCTGCCCGGCGTCGGCCCGGTCGCCGACCTCCTGGCAGGTGTGGGCCGCGACGGAGTGCTTCCCCGGCCCGACCTGGAACTCCGTCTCCCCGAGTAGTCGTTAGGCTCAAGGACGACCGTCCGCGGGCGGCGACACGGGCAACGGCGACGAAGGGCGGCACTCTCGGTGAAGCAACTACGGCTCGGCCTCCTGGCCGGACTCTTCGCCGGAGCCGGCGTGCTGTCCTGGGGCGCGGCCCGCCTCTGGGACGCCCTGGGGACGCTCCCCAGCGTGCCGCTCGCCGCACCCGTCGTGCTGGCCGTGATCGCCGTCGTCCTGCTGGCGACGGCACTCTCCATCCGGGCACGCCTGCGCGCCCAGCGGGAGCGGCGCCCCGGGGCCAAGGGCGTGGAGCCGATGATGGCCGCCCGCGCACTGGTCTTCGGCCAGGCGAGCGCACTCGTCGCCGCCCTGGTCGCCGGGATGTACGGCGGCACCTGTGTCTTCCTGCTCAGCCTCCTGGACGTTCCGCCCCGCCGGGATCAGGCCATCTACGCGGGCTCCGCCGTCCTGGCCGGCGTCGCGGTCGTGGCCGCCGCCGTCTTCCTCGAACGGGTCTGCAAGCTCCCGGACGACGGGGACGACGAGCGGAACACCGCACAGGCCGCCTGAGGGACCCTCCCGGCCGTCCCGGCCCGCCTCAGTCGGCCACCGGGTTCTCGATCAGGGTGACCCGGTTGCCGTCGGGGTCGTGGACCGCCGCGAACCTCACCTCGCGTGCACCCGGCTGGATCTCACCCGCCCCGATCCCGCGGTCCGCGAGATCCGAGAGCGCCTGGTCCAGATCGTCGACCACCAGATTCACCAGCGTCCCGCCGGCCTGCTCGGGCGATTCGAAGACCTGGAGCCAGGCGTAGGGCGAGATGTGCCAGTCGGCCAGCCCGTCCATCGGCCGGGCATCGGCGGGGCGGCCGAAGAGCCTCTCGTACCACTCCACCGCCGGCTCGATGGCCATGACGGGGGCTACGGCGAGCACATGAGTGAAGGACATGGGGCTCCTCTCCCGGTGGCCCCGGCTCCTGCGGCCGGACCCGCCACTGTCGACTCCCCCCACCGCTCGAACTCATCGGTGCCCCACGTCCCGGGCCCTGGTGGCGTGTCCCCCGCCGGGTCAGCGCGCCATGATGAGGCTCATGGCCTCGGCACGCGTCGCCGGATCACGGAGCTGGCCACGGACCGCGGACGTGAGCGTCTTCGCTCCGGGCTTGCGGATACCGCGCATCGACATGCACATGTGCTCGCACTCGACGACCACGATGACCCCGCGCGGCTCCAGGATCGCCATCAGGGACTCGGCGATCTGCGTGGTGAGACGCTCCTGGACCTGCGGCCGCCGGGCGTAGACGTCGACCAGCCGCGCCAGCTTCGAGAGCCCGGTGATCTTGCCGGTGGTCGCCGGGATGTAGCCCACGTGCGCGACCCCGCGGAACGGAACCAGGTGGTGCTCACAGGTACTGAACACCTCGATGTCCTTGACCAGCACCATCTCGTCGTGGCCGAGATCGAACGTCGTCGTCAGGACGTCCTCGGGCTCCTGGTGGAGGCCCGCGAATATCTCCTTGTACGCACGTGCCACTCGGCCCGGCGTCTCGCGCAGGCCCTCACGGTCGGGGTCCTCGCCGACAGCGATGAGGAGCTCCCGAACAGCCGCCTCGGCCCGCTTCTCGTCGAAAACGCCGATCGAGCCCTGCCCGTCGAGCGTCACCGGGTCGGTCATTCTGTGCCTCGTTCCTCTGTGCAGTCACATGCGCGGACCCGCCCGGCCCTCACGGAATTTCGGCAGGCACAGCGCAGGCATACGAAAAAGCCGCGCCCCCACAGGCTAGAACCTGGGGGGCGCGGCATCCATTCCGGGCCTGGTGGAGGCCCCGTGACAGGGGCCACACCGGGTCGGGCCGGATCAGCTCTCGGGACGGTCCTCGGGGACTGCCTCCGTGGACGTGCCGTTGCTCTTCGTCATGTCCGTCGGGGCGATCTCCGGAGTACCCGAACCGTTGGCGGAGCCGTTGGTGAGGGCGAGCTCCTTGGGAGAGAGCACGGGCGGACGCGTCGACGGGGTGCGCCGGGCAGAACCGGTCCACGCCGGGCGAGCCGGGCGCTTCACGATCGGGGCGAAGATCTCGGCGATCTGCTCCTTGCCGAGCGTCTCCTTCTCGAGGAGCTCGAGGACCAGGGCGTCGAGGATGTCGCGGTTCTCGACGAGAATCTCCCACGCGTCGTTGTGCGCGGTCTCGATGAGCTTCTTGACCTCTTCGTCGACGAGCGCGGCGACCTCTTCCGAGTAGTCGCGCTGGTGTCCCATCTCCCGGCCCACGAACGGCTCGGTGTTGTCTCCACCGAACTTGATCGCACCGAGGCGCTCCGTCATGCCGTACTGCGTGACCATCGCGCGGGCCGTGGCAGTGGCCTTCTCGATGTCGTTGGCGGCACCGGTCGTCGGGTCGTGGAAGACCAGCTCCTCGGCCGCGCGCCCGCCCAGCATGTACGCCAGCTGGTCGAGCATCTCGTTGCGCGTCGTGGAGTACTTGTCCTCCTCCGGGAGCACCATCGTGTAACCGAGGGCACGGCCGCGGGAGAGGATCGTGATCTTGTGGACCGGGTCCGACTGGGGTGAGGCCGCCGCGACCAGGGCGTGTCCGCCCTCGTGGTACGCGGTGATCTTCTTTTCCTTCTCGGACATGATCCGGGTCCGCTTCTGCGGTCCCGCCACGACGCGGTCGATGGCCTCGTCGAGCATGTGGTTGTCGATCAGCTTCTTGTTGCTGCGCGCCGTGAGGAGCGCCGCTTCGTTCAGCACGTTCGACAGATCGGCACCGGTGAAGCCGGGCGTACGACGGGCGACCGCGTTGAGGTCGACGTCCTCCGCGACCGGCTTGCCCTTCTGGTGCACCTTGAGGATCTCGAGGCGGCCCTGCATGTCCGGACGGTCGACGGCGATCTGCCGGTCGAAACGCCCCGGACGCAGCAGCGCCGGGTCCAGGATGTCCGGCCGGTTCGTGGCGGCGATCAGGATGACGCCGCCCTTCACGTCGAAGCCGTCCATCTCGACGAGCAGCTGATTGAGCGTCTGCTCGCGCTCGTCGTGACCGCCGCCCATGCCGGCACCGCGGTGCCGTCCGACGGCGTCGATCTCGTCGACGAAGACGATCGCCGGAGCGTTCGCCTTGGCCTGCTCGAAGAGGTCACGGACACGGGAGGCACCGACACCGACGAACATCTCGACGAAGTCGGAACCGGAGATCGAGTAGAACGGGACGCCCGCCTCGCCCGCGACCGCGCGAGCGAGCAACGTCTTGCCCGTACCGGGCGGCCCGTACAGCAGGACGCCCTTGGGGATCTTGGCGCCGACGGCCTGGAACTTCGCCGGCTCCTGGAGGAATTCCTTGATCTCGTACAGTTCCTCGACGGCCTCGTCCGACCCCGCCACATCGGCGAACGTCGTCTTGGGCGTGTCCTTGGTGATCAGCTTGGCCTTGGACTTGCCGAACTGCATGACCTTGGAGCCGCCGCCCTGCATCTGATTCATCAGAAACAGGAACACGACCACGATCAGGACGAAGGGCAGCAGCGAGAGAAGGATCGAGACGAACGGGGACTGCTTCGACGGCGAGACGGTGTAACCCTTCTCGATGTCACCGCTCTCGAACTTCTTCTGCAGCGTGTCGGCGAGCTCGACGCCCTGGTTGCCGATGTAGCTCGCCTGGAACTTGCTGCCGGACTCGCCCTCGAGCTTCTGCTTGTCCTTCAGCTCGATCTTCAGGATCTGTTCGTCACCGGTGGTCAGCTTGGCCTGCTCCACCTGGTTCTTGCTGATCGCCTGGATCACCTTGCCGGTGTCCACCGTCTTGTAGCCGCCGGACGAGCCGACGACCTGCATCAACACGACCACGGCGAGGACGGCCAGCACGATCCACATGACCGGCCCACGGAAGTATCGCTTCACGTCCATCCATACGGAGCGAAGTCGCCCCGTCCCTCCTGCCCGTAGGTAAATGCTGCTGTGAGAAAAGACTGTGCTTCGGACGGTACCCCAGCATTGTCACCCGTGACCGCAGGGGACGTCTGACAAACCCGTCCTCGAAGGCTCCAACGGCGGGAAGGCCGCGAGGGTTCCCGGGAGTCCGGCCGGGTTCGGCCGGGCCCTGCCTGGGCGGTTACCTCAACCGCCGTAGACGTGAGGGGCGAGCGTACCGACGAAGGGGAGGTTGCGGTACTTCTCCGCGTAGTCGAGTCCGTAGCCGACGACGAACTCGTTGGGGATGTCGAAGCCGACCCACTTCACGTCGATGGCGACCTTCGCCGCGTCCGGCTTGCGGAGCAGCGTGCAGACCTCCAGGCTCGCGGGTTCGCGCGAGCCGAGGTTGGTCAGCAGCCAGGACAGCGTCAGACCGGAGTCGATGATGTCCTCGACGATCAGGACGTGCTTGCCCTTGATGTCGGTGTCGAGGTCCTTGAGGATCCGGACGACACCCGAGGACTGGGTGCCGGCGCCGTACGACGAGACGGCCATCCAGTCCATGGTGACGGGGGTGGACAGGGCCCGGGCCAGGTCCGCCATGACCATCACCGCACCCTTGAGGACGCCGACGATGAGCAGGTCCTTGCCCGCGTACTCCGCGTCGATCTTCGCTGCAAGCTCGACGAGCTTCGCGTCGATCTCTTCCTTGGTGAGGAGCACCGACTGAAGGTCGGTGCCCATGTCCTTCTCGTTCACCCGCGTCTCTTTCTCTGCCCTGCCGGACCCGGACTGTTCACCGGGCCGGACCGGCGTTTCGCCTGCATGTCAGCCGCTTGCGCTTCAGCTCTGCCGAATCACCAGTCTGCCACCCTGCCGCCGCACCTCGACGCGGCCGGGCAGGTTGATGGCGCCCTGGCCCCGCCAGCCGGTGATGAGCCGGTCGACTTCCTCGATGTGGCGGGCGAAGAGCGAACCCGCGGGAGATCCCGCGTCGATCACCGCCCGGCGCAGCACCCGGCGGCGTACCGCGGGCGGCAGCACGGAGAGCTTGACGCACTCCAGCCGTCCGGCGTCGTCCAGCACCGAACGGGCGGCCTCGGCGGCCCAGGTGTCGAGGGCGTCGGCGTCGTCGCGGGAGAGCTGGGCCGTACGGGCGAGTGCTTCCACGACGCCCTTGCCCAGCGCCTTCTCCAGGGCGGGCAGGCCTTCGTGGCGGAGCCGGGAGCGGGTGTAGGCGGGATCGATGTTGTGGGGGTCGTCCCAGACGGGGATCGACTGGACCAGGCAGGCCTTGCGGGCGGTCTGCCGGTCGAGCTGGAGGAACGGGCGGCGGTAGCGGCCGGCGGGGCCGGAGGCGGCGGCCATCCCCGAGAGCGAGCGGATGCCCGAGCCGCGGGCGAGGCCCAGCAGGACGGTCTCGGCCTGGTCGTCGCGGGTGTGGCCGAGGAGCACGGCGAAGGCTCCGTGGCGCTCCGCCGCCGCGTCCAGGGCGGCGTAGCGGGCGTCCCGGGCGGCGGCCTCGGGACCGCCGTCGCGGCCGACGCGCACGGCGACGGCCTCGACCGGGTCGAGCCGCATCTCGGCGAGACGGGCCACGACCTCGCCGGCCCGGAGTCCGGAGCCGGGCTGCAGATTGTGGTCGACGGTGATGCCGCCGGCGCGGACGGGCAGCTTGCGCGACTCGAACGCGAGGGCGGAGGCGAGAGCCATGGAGTCGGCGCCCCCGGAGCAGGCGACGAGCACCAGCGGGGTGTCCGGCCGCTCGGGCAGCCCGGAGCGGCGCGCGCCCGCGCCCGCTTCGGCGAACTCGGCGCGTCCCGCCTGTTCGGTCCGACGGTTGTATTCGGTGACGACGTCGTGGAGTACGCGGCGGACCGCCAGGCGTATCGCCGCGACCGCAGGATGGGGACCCATGTCCGGTGCCCTTCGGGTGAAGTTTCGGGGGAGGGTGCCTCGGGGCGCCCGGGACGGAGTCCCGTCACTCAGAGTGCGTCGATGGTGACAGAGCCAAGTCGTCCATCGAGCATTGCACGCCTTCCCACACCCTTATGGTCCCCCGGATGGGTGATTGGGGAGGCAATCTTCTGCCTCCGGACCGGCCAAGATCACGAATCTGCCTTACGGTGCACCCGCGCCACCCAGTCCGCCGGTGCGGCGATCTCGGCCTTGGTGGGCAAGGTGTTGGGAGAGGTCCACACCCGGTTGAAGCCGTCCATACCGACTTCGTCGACCACGGCCCGGACGAACTTCTCGCCGTCGCGGTACTGCCGCAGCTTGGCGTCGAGCCCCAGGAGCTTGCGCAGTGCCAGGTCCAGCCGGCTCGCCCCGCGCGCCCTGCGCTGCTGGAACTTCTCCCGGATCTCGGCGACGGAGGTCACCACGTCGGGGCCCACGCCGTCCATCACGAAGTCGGCGTGTCCCTCGAGCAGGGACATGACGGCGGTGAGCCGGCCAAGGACCTCTCGCTGGGCGGGCGTCTGGACGATCTCGACGAGGCTGCGCCCGCCGTCGTCCCCCTCCTCGCCCCGTTCGCCCTCGGGGCGGCTGCCGCCCGAAAAGGCCTGCGCCGCCTCGCGGAGCCGTTCGAGCACGGTCATCGGGTCGACGTCGGTCTCGTCGAGGAACGACTGGATTTCGCCCTGCAGATGGTCGCGGAGCCAGGGGACACCGGTGAACTGGGTGCGGTGCGTCTCCTCGTGGAGCGCCACCCAGAGTCGGAAGTCGTGCGGGTCGACCTCGAGTTCCCGCTCGACGTGGACGATGTTGGGGGCGACCAGAAGAAGCCTGCCCCCTCCGTTCGAGGACGCGGGCAGCTCACGGGTGGCGGGCGCGAAGGTCTCGTACTGGCCGAGGACCCTGGACGCCAGGAACGACAGCAGCATGCCCAGCTCGACACCGGTCACCTTGCCGCCGACCGCGCCCAGCACCGCGTTTCCGGGGCCGCCGCCGCGGCGGTCCTGCATCTTCCCGAGCAGGGGACTCAGCAGTTCACGGAAGCCCGCGACGTTGGCCCTGATCCAGCCGGCCCGGTCGACGACCAGGACCGGGGTGTCCTCGGGCTCGTGCCCGTCCGGGATCATCCGGGTGAACGACCGGACGTGCTCCTCGGATGCCTTGGCGTGTCGCCGTAGCTCGGCGACGACGGCACGGGCCTCCTCACGGCTGATCTCCGGACCCGGGCGCACGAACCGGGTCGCGGTCGCGACCGCGAGTTTCCAGTCGACCATCTCGGCACCACCGATGCTCGTCATGCGTCAACCGTACGTGAGGTGGTCGCCCCATGGTGGGGTGTCAGCCGCTCACCCGGTGCCTTTGGTGAGGGTGGTGGCCAGGGTGTCCAGCGTTGCCTCCGCCTCGGCCGGGGACGTGGTGCCCGAGGCCAGGAACGCGAAGGCCAGAAGCCGCCCCTGCGCGTCGACCGCGGTCCCGGCGAGGCTGTTCACCCCGGTGAGGGTGCCGGTCTTGGCCCTGATCAGCCCGGTCGCCGGGGAGGTGGCGGTGTAGCGGTCGCCGAGCGTGCCGCTGAATCCGGCGACCGGGAGTCCGGTGAGGACGGGCCGGAGCTCGGGGTGGTCCCGGTCGGCGGCGAGCGCGAGCAGCCGGGCGAGGAGGCCCGCGCTCACCTTGTCCTCACGGTCCAGTCCGCTGCCGTCGGCGAGCCGGGCTCCGGTCAGCGGCATGCCGAGTCTCTTCAGCTCCGCGGTGGTGGCGCGGCGGCTGCCGGCGAAGGAGGCGGGCTCCCCCGCCTTCAGCGCGGTCTGCCGGATCAGCGCCTCGGCGATGTCGTTGTCGCTGTTGGTCATGGCGCGTTCGACCAGTGCGGAGAGCGGCTTCGACCAGTGCGTCGCCACCGTCCGTGATCCCTTCACGGCCTTCCCGGACGCGGGGGCGGAACGGGTGGCGACACCGGCGTCGCCGAGCAGGTCCGCGAAAGCGCGCGCCGCGTCGGCCGCGGGATCGCCGCTCCGGGGAGCCGGCCCCCGGTCGCTCCCGTCGAGGCGGCCCTCGTCGACCATGAGCGCGCTCACCGGCGCGATGTTCTCGTTGGGGCCGATGGGGTGGCGGGCAGGGCCCGAGTAGAGCGAGGTGTCGTACGTCAGTCGCACCGGCCCGGTGCCGCCGTCCGGCAGCGCGCGCGCCGCGTCGGCGGCCAGGGCGCGCAGGGCCGCCTTGTCCAGGGTGGGGTCCCCTCCGCCGACGAGGGTGAGCGTCCGTGAGTCCGGGGACAGCGCGACCGTCGTCGCGATGCGATGGGCGGGGCCGAGCGCGGAGAGCACGGCCACGGTGGTGGCGATCTTCACCGTGGACGCGGGTGTCATGGGGGTGGCGGCGCCCCTCGCGAACAACTGCTTGCCGGTGGCCGCGTCGATGACCACGGCGGTACGTACGGAGCCGAGTGCGGGCTTGTCCAGCAGGGGGTCGAGGGCGGTCCTCAGGCTGCTCGCGCCCGCCGGGGTGAGCCCCCCGGCGGTCCCGAGGGCGCTCAGGACGGCAGGAGCGCTGGGGGCGGGCTCAGGGCCGTCCGGCGCGTTCCGTTCGTGATGTGCGCCACCTGCGCGCTGCACGGCGGCCGCCCGGTCACGCTCGGCCTTACGCTGACCGGTGTCCCAGGGGCCGGCGGCCAGCACGGCACCGGCGGCGACCACCAGGCCGAGCACGGCGGAGCCTGCGACGAGCCGGCGGTTCCCCGACCCGCTTGCGCGCTTCAGGTACTCCGGGGCTTTCCACCCGCCCCACCTGCTCAACGGTTCCTCCGTCGGTTTCTGCACCGGCTCGGCCACCGTTGACCAGCCCCTTTCGCGAGCACTCGTCTGCGTGAGGGACACTTAACCATCAGTCGTATGTGTTGATCATGGAGGAGCCACCCGTGGAGTTCGACGTCGTTATCGAGATCCCGAAGGGTTCGCGGAACAAGTACGAGGTGGACCACGAGACCGGTCGGATCCGTCTGGACCGTCGACTCTTCACCTCGACCAGCTACCCGGCGGACTACGGCTTCGTCGAGAACACCCTCGGCGAGGACGGCGACCCGCTGGACGCGCTGGTCATCCTCGAGGAGCCGACGTTCCCCGGCTGCCTCATCAAGTGCCGCGCCATCGGCATGTTCCGGATGACCGACGAGGCCGGCGGCGACGACAAGCTGCTGTGCGTCCCGGCGTCCGACCCCCGGGTGGAGCACCTGCGCGACATCCACCACGTGTCGGAGTTCGACCGCCTGGAGATCCAGCACTTCTTCGAGGTCTACAAGGACCTGGAGCCCGGCAAGTCCGTCGAGGGCGCCGACTGGGTCGGCCGCACCGAGGCCGAGGCCGAGATCGAGGCTTCCTACAAGCGCCTCGAGGCGCAGGGCGGCGCGCACTGACGCGACTCCTCCGGCTTCCGCTTGCGAGCGGGGCGGCGTGGACAGCGGCGCACGGGGCCGACCGGCCCGGCTGACCGTACGACGACGGGCGGCGCACCTTCACCGGTGCGCCGCCCGTTGCGTGTGGCGCCCATGTCCGTGCCCATACTGGGCAGGAGCGCTCCCGTGACGGGCGGTCGAGGAGGAACGAGGTCGAGTGGTGGCGGAACAGGGCGGTCCCGAGGACCAGAAGCCCCAGTCCGACGAGGCGCACAGCGCGTTCGCGCCCCCCGCCGGGGTCGAGCAGCCGACGGCTCCTCCGGAGGACGACCACCCCACATCGGAATTCGCCCTTCCGGCCGGCCTGCACAACGATCCGTCGGCGGCTTCGGGCCCGGGCCAGGGTTCCGCTTCCGGCTCGGGACAGGGCTCGGGGTCCGACACGCTGTCGTCCGCCTTCGTCCCGCCCAGCGGGTACAACGCGCAGCAGCAGCCACCCGCGTTCACCCCGGCGCACGGCATTCCGATGGTCCGGCTGACCAAGGAGGCCCCCTGGCAGGACCGGATGCGCACGATGCTCCGGATGCCCGTGTTCGAACGGCCGGCACCCGAGATGGTGCAGAAGACCGACGACTCGGGGCCCGCCGTCCCGCGTGTGCTCGACCTGACGCTCCGTATCGGCGAGCTGCTGCTCGCGGGCGGCGAGGGTGCCGAGGACGTCGAGGCGGCCATGTTCGCCGTGTCGCGTTCGTACGGGCTCGACCGCTGCGAGCCGACGGTCACGTTCACCCTGCTGTCCATCTCGCACCAGCCGTCCCTGGTCGACGACCCCATCACGGCCAGCCGTACCGTGCGCCGGCGGGGCACCGACTACACCCGTCTGGCCGCGGTGTTCCGGCTGATCGACGACATCACCTCGGCGGAGCACGTCGAGGTCTCGCTGGAGGAGGCCTACCGCCGCCTGGCCGAGATCCGGCGTAACCGGCACCCGTACCCGGGCTGGGTGCTGACGGCCGCGGCCGGCCTGCTCGCCGGCTCGGCTTCGGTGCTGGTCGGTGGTGGCGTGCTGGTCTTCGTCGTGGCGGCGGCGGGCGCGATGCTCGGCGACCGGCTGGCCTGGCTCTGCGCCGGGCGCGGGCTGCCCGAGTTCTACCAGTTCACGGTCGCGGCCATGCCGCCGGCCGCGATGGGCATCGCGCTGACCCTCACCCACTCGACGGATGTGCGGCCCTCCGCGGTGATCACCGGTGGACTGTTCGCGCTGCTGCCCGGGCGGGCCCTCGTCGCCGGGGTGCAGGACGGTCTGACCGGCTACTACATCACCGCGGGAGCCCGGCTCCTGGAGGTCATGTACTTCTTCATCGGCATCGTGGGGGGCGTCCTGCTGATGCTCTACCTGGGCGTCCAGCTCGGCGCCCAGCTGAACCCGGAGGCGCGGTTCGTACCCAACGACCGGCCGGTGCTCCAGATCCTGGCCTCGATGGCCCTCACCCTGGCCTTCGCCATCCTGCTCCAGCAGGAACGCTCCACGGTCCTCGCCGTGACGCTCAACGGCGGGGTGGCCTGGATCATCTACGGGGCGATGGCCCGCACCGGCGGTATCTCCCCCGTCGCGGCGACGGCCGTCGCCGCCGGGCTGGTGGGGCTGTTCGGCCAGTTGTTCTCGCGCTACCGCTACACCTCGTCGCTGCCGTACATCACGGCCGCGATCGGCCCCCTGCTGCCCGGCTCGGCGACCTACTTCGGGCTCCTCGGCGTGGCCCAGAACGAGGTGGACACCGGGCTCACGTCGCTCTTCACCGCCGTCGCCACGGCGCTGGCCATCGCCATCGGGGTCAATCTCGGGAGCGAGATCTCGCGGCTCTTCATGCGGGTGCCGGGCGCGGTCGAGGGCCCGTCCCGCCGGGCCGCCAAGCGGACCCGAGGCTTCTGACGGACGAACGGCGCCCCGGTCCCCACGTGGGGACCGGGGCGCCGTCGGTGCGCGCGGTGGGTCAGCGCCTGTTCTGCCAGCCGTACTGACCCGGGTCGTCCTCCTGGCCGTCGCCCGGGCGGGCCGCGGGCCGGTCGCCGTACGGGTCGCCGCCGGTGTACTCACCCGGCTGAGCCGGCTGACCGGGCCGGCCGCCCGCGTACCGGCCGTCGTGTCCGGCGGGGTCGTACGGGGCCGGCCGACCGCTGCCGTACGGGTCGTACTGACCGCGCTGGCCTGCGTCGTACCGGCCCTGCGGGGCGCCGTACTGGCCGCCCTGGTCCGGGGCGCCGTACTGGCCGCCCTGCTGACCGCCCTGGTCCGGAGCGCCGTACTGACCGCCGGAGTACTGGGCCCCCTGGCCCCCTGCGTACTGACCGCCGTACGGGGTGTCCTGGCCGCCGTACTGGCCGGCGGCCTGCTGCCGGCCGCCCTGGCCCTGACCGTACTGATCCGCCTGGGCGCCGTACTGGCCCGCCTGGGCGGCGCCGTATCCGCCGTCGCCGTACTGGGCACCCTGGCCGGTGCCGTACGGGGCACCCTGGCCGGTGCCGTACTGGCTGCCGTAGGCGCCGCCGCCGTACGGGGCCGTCCGGTCGCCCGTGTGCTGGTGGGCGGCGGGGCCCTGGCCGTCCTCGCCCGTCCCGCCGCGGGGGCCCTCCGCGGGGCCTCCGTCCGAGGGGCCGTGGTCGTCGCCCTGGTGCGCGGCGGCTTCCTTCTTCGACTTGCCGCGGGCCCGCAGGAACTCGATCAGGATCGGCACCACCGAGATCAGCACGATCAGGATGAGGATCATCTCGATGTTCTCGTGCACGAAGTCGATCTTGCCGAGGGCCGCCCCGAGCAGCGTCACGCCGACGCCCCAGAGGATGCCGCCGATGATGTTGAACGTGATGAAGGAGCGGTAGTCCATCCGGCTCACACCGGCGATGATCGGCGTGAAGGTCCGGACGATGGGCACGAAGCGGGCCAGCACCAGCGACTTCGGGCCGTACTTCTCGAAGAACTCGTGGGCCTTCTCGACGTTCTCCTGCTTGAAGAGGCGGGAGTCCGGGCGTTTGAAGAGGGCCGGTCCCACCTTGCGGCCGAAGAGGTAGCCGACCTGGTCGCCGATGATCGCCGCCAGGGCGACCAGGACGCAGACCAGCCACAGGGGGTACTTGAGGTCGCCCGTCGTCACCAGGAGACCCGTGGTGAACAACAGGGAGTCGCCGGGCAGGAAGAACCCGATCAGCAGTCCGGACTCGGCGAACACGATGAGCAGGAGGCCGGGCAGCCCGAAGGTGTTGAGCAGATAATCCGGGTCCAGCCAGCTCGGGCCGAGCGCAAGCGTATTCAAGGGTCCGGGCTCCAGGGTTGGTCGGTGTGCGCGGCTGCGTGGCCGCCCCAAGCTATCAACGCTGCGACGGACGCCTGGGTTCCACTGGCGTAAGCGAGGATGCGCACGGAACGAACCGGGGCAAAACTTTCCGCAGGAGGTGCCACATCATGGGCATTGAGGACTACGGCGGCGGACAGACGCCCCGGGCGGACATCCTGGTCGTCACCACGAACGACGTCCCCGGCCACCGGGTGACCGAGGTCATCGGCGAGGTGTTCGGGCTCACGGTCCGCTCCCGCCACCTCGGCAGTCAGATCGGCGCGGGGCTGAAGTCGATGATCGGCGGTGAGCTCAAGGGGCTGACCAAGACGCTGGTCGAGACCCGCAACCAGGCGATGGAACGGCTCGTCGACCAGGCCAGGGCCCGCGGCGCGAACGCGGTGCTGATGATGCGCTTCGACGTGAGCGAGGCGGCGGACGTGGGCACCGAGGTCTGCGCGTACGGCACCGCCGCCGTGATCAGCCCGACCTGATCCGCCCCTCCCCTCCCTCCCGCCGCACCGTCCACGTCCACGCCCCGGAGGCACCCGTATGCCCACGTCCGTCAACGTCGCCGTCATCTACTACTCCTCCACCGGCACCGTCTCCACGATCGCCAAGGCCATGGCCGGGGACGTCGAGAGCGCCGGAGCACACGTCCGGCTGCGCAAGGCGGCCGAGCTCGCCCCCCAGGCGGCGATCGACTCCAATCCCGCGTGGGCCGAGCACGCCCGGGCGACGGCCGACATCCCCGAGGTGTCGCCGGACGACATGGTCTGGGCCGACGCGGTGATCTTCGGTACGCCGACCAGGTACGGCAACGTCACGGCGCAGCTCAAGCAGTTCCTCGACACGCTGGGAGGGCTCTGGCAGGCGGGGCAGCTCGCCGACAAGGTCTACAGCGGCTTCACCGCCAGCAGCACCACCCACGGCGGACAGGAGTCCACCCTGCTGGCGCTGTACAACACGATCTACCACTTCGGCGGAATCCTGGTGCCTCCGGGCTACACGGACCCCTCGAAGTTCGTCGACGGCAACCCCTACGGCACCTCCCACGTCTCGGGCCAGGGCGACATCCCGGTCGCCGAGCAGACCCTGACCGCCGCACGGGTCCAGGCCCGACGTGTCGTCAAGTTCACCCGGGCCGTCAAGGCCGGACTCGCGGCAGAGAACTGAGGAGACGGCTCACGATGGCGCTCCACCAGGGACGGCACGGCCGGCCCGCCCCCTCAGAGGAACACCGCAGACTCGCCCTCAACCCGTTCTTCGGGGAGGCCGACCCGACCGCGCCCATGATCGCGGCGCCACCGACGCACCGGCTCCCGGAGGATCCGCTGCCGCCGTCGACCGCCTACCGGCTCGTCCACGACGAGCTGATGCTCGACGGGAACTCCCGGCTCAACCTCGCCACCTTCGTCACCACCTGGATGGAACCCCAGGCGGGTGTGCTGATGGGCGAGTGCCGGGACAAGAACATGATCGACAAGGACGAGTACCCCCGTACCGCCGAGCTGGAGCGGCGCTGCGTGGCGATGCTCGCCGACCTCTGGAACGCACCCGATCCCGCCTCCACGGTGGGCTGTTCGACGACGGGGTCCAGCGAGGCCTGCATGCTCGCGGGGATGGCGCTGAAGCGGCGCTGGTCGGCGAGGAACGCCGACCGCTATCCGGCGACGGCACGGCCCAACCTGGTGATGGGCGTCAACGTGCAGGTCTGCTGGGAGAAGTTCTGCACGTTCTGGGAGGTCGAGCCACGCCAGGTCCCGATGGACGGTGAGCGTTTCCACCTGGACCCGCAGGCGGCCGCCGAGCTGTGCGACGAGAACACCATCGGGGTCGTCGGGATCCTCGGTTCCACCTTCGACGGCTCCTACGAGCCGATCGCCGACCTCTGCGCCGCGCTGGACGACCTCCAGGAGCGCACCGGGCTCGACATCCCGGTCCATGTGGACGGCGCGTCCGGGGCGATGATCGCCCCGTTCCTCGACCCGGACCTGGTCTGGGACTTCCGGCTGCCCCGGGTGTCCTCGATCAACACCTCCGGACACAAGTACGGCCTGGTCTACCCGGGTGTGGGCTGGGCCCTGTGGCGTTCACCGGCCGAGCTGCCGGAGGAGCTGGTCTTCAGGGTCAACTACCTGGGCGGCGACATGCCGACCTTCGCGCTGAACTTCTCCCGGCCCGGCGCGCAGGTGGTCGCGCAGTACTACACGTTCCTGCGGCTGGGCCGGGAGGGCTACCGGGCCGTGCAGCAGGCCTCCCGGGACATCGCGCGACGGCTCGCCGTGCAGTTCGAGGCCCTGGAGGACTTCAGGCTCCTGACCCGCGGCGACGAACTCCCGGTGTTCGCGGTGACGACGAAGCCCGACGTCCAGGCGTACGACGTCTTCGACGTGTCCAGACGGCTGCGGGAGCGCGGCTGGCTCGTGCCCGCGTACACCTTCCCCGCCAACCGCCAGGACCTCTCGGTGCTGCGGGTCGTCTGCCGCAACGGCTTCTCCTCCGACCTCGCGGAGCTGCTGCTGGACGACCTGCGGGGGCTGCTGCCCGAACTGCGCTCCCAGCCGCATCCGTTGCACCGGGATCCCGGGGTCCAGACGGCGTTCCACCACTGAACCCCGGGGGCGGGCTCAGCGGCTGAGCCGTGCGAACCTCCGCACCGCCAGCGGGAAGAACACCGCGATCAGAGCCACCGGCCAGAGAACGGCGAGGAGTTCGGCGTGTTCGGCAGCCCAGGAACCGGAGCTCCCGCCCGGGTTGCCGAACAGGTCGCGTACCGCCGTCGCCGTGGCCGACATCGGGTTCCACTCGACGGCCGCGCCGAGCGGGCCCGGCATCGACTCGGGTGTCGCGAAGACGTTGGAGAGGAAACCGACCGGCCAGACCAGGATCTGCACGGCCTGCACCATCTCCGGTCGGCCCGCCACCATCGCCAGCTGGATGCCCGTCCACAGCATCGCGAACCGCAGCAGGAGCAGCAGCCCCAGCGCTCCCAGAGCGGCCGCCGTGCCGTTGTGCCAGCGCCAGCCGAGGGCGTATCCGACTCCGGTCATCACGGCGAGCGCGGCCACCGACTGGAGCATGTCCGCGGCACTCCGCCCGACCAGGACGGCTCCCGAGACCATCGGCATGGAACGGAACCGGTCGACGACCCCCTTGTTCAGGTCCTGGGTGACGGCCAGCATCGTGCCCTCCAGCCCGAAGGCCATGGTGAGCGCGAGCATCCCGGGCACCAGGAACTCCGTGTTGTCCCCTTCGACCCCCCGGCCGCCGCCGACCAGGTAGTTGAACATCAGGAGGAGCATCACCGGGAAGACCAGGCCGACGACCACCTGGACCGGCTGCCGCGCCCAGTGCGCCAGTTCGCGCCGGGTCATCGTCCAGGAGTCGGCCAGTGCCCAGCCGATGCGCCCCGGTCCCGCCGTGGTCGTGCTCATACCGCCACCTCCGTGCCCGCGGACGCCAGGTCCCCGCTCTCGTGTCCGGAGCCGGTGAGGGACAGGAACACCTCGTCCAGCGTGGGCCGGCGCACGGCGATGTCCTCCGCCTCGATGCCCGCCTCCTCCAGCGCCCGCACCGTCCGGGTCAGGGCCCGCATACGGTCGGGAGCGGGTGCGCCGAGCAGCCGCCGGTCCCGGTCCACGGTCACCCCCTCGCCGAGCAGCGCGGCCGCCTCGCCGAGCCGGTCCGTGTCGCGGATCACGACGTCGATGCGGTCGCCGCCGACCATCGCCTTGAGCCGGTCGGCCGTGCCCTCGGCGACGACCCGGCCGCCGTCGACGACCGAGATGCGGTCGGCCAGCTGGTCCGCCTCCTCCAGGTACTGCGTGGTCAGCAGGACCGTGGTGCCGCCCGCCGTCAGGGACCGCACCGCGTTCCACACCTCGGCGCGCCCGCGCGGGTCGAGGCCGGTCGTGGGTTCGTCCAGGAAGAGCACCTCCGGGTCGGTGATCAGGGACGCGGCCAGGTCGAGGCGGCGCCGCATGCCGCCGCTGTACCGCTCGACCGCCTTGCGCCCGGTGTCCGCGAGCCCGAAACGCTCCAGCAGCTCGTCGGCCCGCTGTCCCGCCCTTCGGGCCCCCAGGTGGTACAGCCGGCCGAACATCTCCAGGTTCTGCCGGCCACCGAGCTTCTCGTCCACCGCCGCGTGCTGGCCGAGCAGTCCGATCCGCCGCCTCACCTCGGCGGCCTGGGACCGTACGTCGAATCCCGCCACCTCCGCGCGGCCGCCGTCGTACCGCAGCA
>Ga0164307_10000379_pt1 | contig 19720 bp, 16 predicted proteins | sample Whisoiple_243_MG_FD_110214 | JGI IMG/M metagenome (GOLD analysis project Ga0164307, IMG submission 110214) | Soil microbial communities amended with fresh organic matter from upstate New York, USA - Whitman soil sample_243_MG | ecosystem: Environmental > Terrestrial > Soil > Unclassified >...
ACGAGTTCGGCGGGCTCGACGAGTTCGGCGGGCTCGACGAGTTCGGCGGGCTCGACGAGCAGCGGTGGCAACAGTTCGGCAGGTTCGACGGGCGTGGCCGGCTCGTCCAGCACCGGAGGCACGCCAGGAACAGCGGGCGCATCGAGCGCCGGTGGTAAGGGCGGGGCGGTTGGATCGGGCGGCGCGAACACGGGCGCGGCTGGCGCGGGTACGGCTGGAGCCGCAGGAGTTGGAGGCTCGGGGGGCTCGGGCACCGGCAAGTCCGCAGGCTGCGGCAAGATGCCCACGATCCCCAGCAGCGACTACAACAACGGTCACCACATCTCGATCACGGCTGCTGGAATGCAACGCGAGTACGTACTGAATGTGCCGAGCAACTATGACAACGGCAAACCGTACAAACTAATCATTGCCTACCACGAGCTCAATGGCAACGACGACGAGATGTACAAGAATCAGTACTATCATCTCCTGCCACTGTCGAATAACAGCACGATCTTCGTGGCTCCGAACGGCCAGCAGAGTAACAAGAACTGCACGCAGGCTTCTGGGTGTGGCTGGCCCAATCCGAACAACTCGGATTTGCAACTTGCCGACGCAATCGTGGCGCAAATCGAAGAGAACTTCTGCGTCGATACGAATCGCATCTTTGCCACTGGATGGAGCTACGGCGGGAGCATGTCTTACAAGACGGCGTGTGAAAGACCGCTAGGTGGAGTCGCCAATGGATTCGTGCGCGCCATCGCGGTCTATTCTGGCTCTCAGCTCAGCGGTAATTGCACTCCGAGCAAACCCGTCGCCTACTACGCCTCGCATGGCACACATGATTCGGTGCTGAATTACGACAACGGAGTCGGGCTCGCGCAAAATTTCGCCAAGGCGAACGGTTGCACTTGGGCAACTCCGACGAAAGTGACGAGCGGCGCGCACGTATGCAGCAACTTGATGGGCTGCTCGACGGGGTTTCCGCTGGAATTTTGCTCCTTCAATGGTGACCACACACCGGATCCGGACAATGGCCAGTCAGGCAATAGCTGGCAGTATCAAGAAGTCTGGAAATTCTTCAGCCAGTTCTGACTCAGTCACGGTCTGAGCGGAGGGCCATCCGTGGCGCGGAGCGGAATCCGCGCCACGGATACACTCAGGGGTTGGCGCACAGGGCGCGCGCGATCCCGGCATAGCTGCCGTCGGGAAAGCGTCGCAGATACTCTTCCGCAATTGGCCGCGCGAGTGCGCCTCCCTGGAGCTCGTTCGTGAGCACCAACTTTCGCCCCCAGGCCTCTGCCGCGTAGCTACCGGTCGGCGCGCGCGCCAGGTACTCGTCGTACCAAGCGACTGCCCGAGCGCGGTCGCGTGACTCTGCCACGCGACCCAGCAAGAACGTTGCGTCGAGCGAACGCGCAGAGCTCGAGAATCTGCGCCGCTGAGCGAGCAATGCCGCGCGAGCCAAGTCACTCCGTCGGCGGTAGCGCGCGGCGTCTGCAAGCGCGAATAACTCGTCACTGGATGCAGTCGCCAGTGTCGTATCGACACCCCTCTCCTCGGCTTCCAGAAGAATGCGATCCCAATGGCCTCGAGTCAGGTACTCGGACCACGACCCGTTGCGTTGTTTTTTTGCGGCGAGAGCGGTGGACGCAACTGCTAGCGACGAGCTCTTTTCAGAAGCGGAACTCGCCGGTGCAACGGCCGGGGCCGCGCTGGGAAGCGCCGGCGCGCTGTTCGCTGCCGCGGCGAATGCTTGCCCCTCGCTAATCAACGTCTCTGACTTGGGCAGGTTGACGAGCAAGCGCTGCCCCCCACGCAACTCGATGTCGCCACCCGCAATCGGGCCGTTCACGACGACCCTACCGTGCTCCAGGCACAGCTCGAAGCGTTCGCTCGAAGGCTCCCACGAAACGCTGAACGATGTTCCTTTGACCGCAACGGAGAACGGACCGGCTTCGACGAACCACCTTCTGTCTTCGCTGCGCGCCACGTCGAAGGAGGCGGAGCCTTGATCGATCACGACGCGCGTGCCTTCTTTGTTCACCGTCCGCAAACGTCCGTGAGCGCCGGGCAACAATTCGACTCTGGTTCCCTCGTTGAAGAAAAGTCGCATTCCATCCTCGCCCGAGTCGCGTAGGTACCCACCCGCTAGAAGGCTCCCACCTTCGACGCGATAGACGAGTGCGGGCGTGTCGCTCTCGCGCAAGTGTGACGCAGCTTGCACCCCCAACGCCACGCAAACGGCGGCGCACACCGCAGCGAGTGCCCAATAGGCGAGTTTGGGACGAGGCGGCCTCCGAGCTGCAGCGCGGAACATGAGCCGATTGAGCCCGCGGTCGAGCGCGGCAGCGGTCGGGGGCTGCACCGTGTCGCGTACGAGGTTGGCGAGGACATGCAGTGCTCGGAGCTCGATCGGCGGCTCGCGCCCGTTCATCACTGCCACCGTCGCGTGTCGAACACGTCCGCGAGATCCGCGTCTGCCATGATCCAGCACGATAGACGGGTCATGGCGCGCGCGAGCGAGCGCTTGACCGTGGACACGGAAATGTCCGTGACCTCGGCGATCTCCTCGACCGTCATGGATTCCAATTCTCTCAAGCTGAAGACGAGCCGATCTCGCGCTGGAAGGCGGTCGAGCAAGGCATAGAAGCGACGCAAGAGATCCCGCGATTCTACGTCCACGCTCCGCGAGCCGAGATCGACCAATGCTTCGGGTGTCAAGAACGAGAGCCAACCGCGCAATTTGCGGCGTCGAAGCTCGGTCTTCAGTGCGAAGATCGCGACGGAATAAACGAAGCTGCGCAGCTTCTCAGGCTCGCGCAGGGTCTTCTTGCTCTGAAAAACGTCGATAAAAACGTCCTGCGCCAGATCCTCGGCATCCGACCGCGAGCCAAGTGAACGTTCGGCAAGGGTGAGCACCATTGGCGCAAAGCGGGACCACGCCACGCCGATCGCCCATGCTTCGCCGGCCGCAAGCGCGTGAGCGAGCTCGGCGTCGCTGGCGTCGCGTCGGCTCGCCCCCGCCACTAACGACAGGCAGACTTGAGGTAAACGCTTCGACATGATGGCGGTGGGCTGGCAGACGGCACCGGCGCGTGAAATGGGCTCATCTGTTTGTAATGCTTGTCGGAGAGTGGCCGAAGTTGTCACTCGAACGTCGGCACGGTTCGACCACTCCCGCAGCAGTTCGAAAGCAACAACGCGTCGAGCCGAGCGCAGCGTCGTACGTCGTGCGTCGTGAGCTCGAATAGGGGCGCGTCGTTGGTAAAGGAACGTCCCGATCTGCAACCGCCGGAAACTTCGACTGGCGCTCGTCGCAGGTGGCACACCTCGAGGCAAGCGCGCTTTACCCGACGGAAACAGCCATCCGACGCTATTGCCCACACGATGATGCCGCTCGAGCCCACTGCCGCCGAAGAACGAACGGCGAAGATGCAATTTTCGATTCGCGCGGGAGCCGTCGTGCGAAAGCACGGCTTCGAACTACTGCTGGTGCTGGTTGCGGGGCTTTGCATCGGCGGCTGCGCCGCAAGCGACAACGGCGACGAAGGCGGCTCCTTCACTGAGGATGGCAGCATGCATTCGAGCGGCGCGCCGTCGGCTGCTGGCAAGAGCGGAACTAGCGGCTCACCTGCAGCTGGTACTCCCGGTGCTGCAGGTGCCGGCGCAGGCGCGGGCGGCGCGCAAGCACGAGGTGGTAGCGGTGGCTCGTTCGGCGGCACCGCAGGTGGGGGTTACGGCGGGACGTCGCAGGGCGGCTCGAGCGTGGGCGGTCGCGGCGGGATGAGCGGAACTGCGGGTGCGTCAGGCCACTCGTCGGCAGGCGCGGCTTCGGGCGGCGCGCCTGCACTCGGAAAGTTCGTCGGCAACATCACGACAGGCAGTTCCATCGACACCGGCGGAATGAAGTTCTCCAAGTATTGGGATCAGATCACCCCGGAAAACGCGGGGAAATGGGGTTCGATCCAGCGTTCAGCGAGCGGCGACTTCAACTGGTCTGCCATGGACGCCATCTATGAATACACCGAAACGAATCACATCATCTTCAAGCAGCACACGTTCGTCTGGGGCTCGCAGCAGCCGAGCGGCACGCCGACCCTGGCTCAGGTCGAAAACTGGATCAAGTCGTTCTGTCAGCGCTACCCCAACACGCGGCTGATCGACGTCGTGAACGAACCGCCGCCCCACACCACACCCAACTACACGGCAAACTTGGGTGCCGGTGAGACGGGCACGTATGGTTGGATCACCAAGGCGTTCAAGCTCGCGCGTCAGTATTGCCCGGGCGCGGTTCTGATCATGAACGACTACAACAACATCGAGTACGGCGACCAAGAAAGCCATTTCATCGACATCGTGAAGCAGATCAAGGCCGCAGGGGCTCCGATCGACGCGGTCGGCTGCCAGTCTCACGCACTGCGTACGATGTCCGCTTCACAGCTTCAGAAAAATCTGGACACGATGGCGAGCCAAACCGGACTTCCGATCTACATCACCGAGTACGATATCGGCGAAGCCAATGATGCGACTCAGTTGGCGACCTACAAGGCTCAAATCCCGATCTTCCGCAACACAGCCGCCGTCAAAGGCGTCACCATCTGGGGCTGGATCAACGGCAGAACTTGGGTCGCCAACACCGGCCTGGTCAACGGCACGACGCCGCGCTCTGCGATGACTTGGTTGATGGGTGAGCTGGGCCGCCCGGTGCCGCCAAACTGAGTTCAAGGTACCGGCGCGGATCTCTCGGTCTCGGACAACGGCAAGAAATCCACCGCCAGCTGTTCCGATCCGACGTCGACCGTCCACGCAACCGCCTTCGAATTGGATGTGATGCTCGTGATCGTTCCCGGGCGATTGTAAACGAGCACCCTCGGCTGGTGCGTGTCTTTGTCGACGTCGAACAGGCCTTCGACACAGCCGCAGTAGATGCGCTTCGACACATGGATGGGCGAACACACGAGGTCGCTCAATTGAACCTCCTCCTCGTGAAGGTCGAGGGAGAGCCTGAGAATGCGCTTCGTATCCAAGTCGTAGTAATAAATGGCGTCCGAACCGCTGAGCTGCGACGGTGCGCGGCCCTTTTTCGTGACGGCGTACCGAGGCTCTCCGCCGTCGCGATGAACGAATCCGATGTGCCACGAGTCGTCCGCCGGTCGCTGCACGAAGTAGACCCGCTCGCCAATCATGTCGAGCGCGCGGATCTCACCCATCGACGACAACAAGACGCGCGGCTTTGGACCATCCAAAGTTTGGATCGTGTACAGACCGTCATCCGACTGGTCCACCCAGGCAAGCGCGTCCCCCGAGCTCACGAAGTATTGCGGCTGATGCGGGAATTTCGCAACTTCACGCGCGGGGCCGCCTTCTTTTGGCGCGCTCCAGATGTCGCCCTGCCACCAAAATACGAAGGACGAGGGAGTCAGCACCGGCCCCACCCCGAGCAGGAGCGGAAGCCCCTGCGCGGGCTCGCCGTCGACCAAGCGGTACGCGGCGTTGCTCGTCATCAAGTAAACCGCGTCGTCACCCATGGCGATTTTGCTTTGATATGCCGAGACGCCCAAGGTGGTGAGCCGCTTGGGCGAAGCCACGGACGGTTGCAAAGACGGGGACGGTGTACGCCCCGAACTCGTCGCTCGAGACGAAGCTGGTTTCGGCTCGTGCCCACAAGCGAACATGAGCCAAGCAACGCACGCGAGGGTCACTCGCTCGATGATCATTGGACGAGTCACTATGTCGACCGCACCCCAGACGGGCAAGCGTTCGCGAGCAATTCGTCAATGACGTTTCCCATCGCGCCCGCCCACGAAACTATTTTGACAAACGCGGCACCCGGCAAACAAATCCAAGCGCGGCAGCACGCCCGCGGTTTGCCATTGCTCGAGAGCCTCTCATTTCGATGAAAAACTTGCTGAAATTCCCGATATTAATCGCAGCTGTTCTATCACCACAGGTTTGCTTGGCGGTTGGCAGTGCAGAGCTTTACACCTCTAAGTCCTACGGCTACGGCCGCTTCGAAACACGCGCCCGTTTCGCTCCAGGTGACGGCGTCGTGAGCTCTTTCTTCATGTGGAAAGACGGCTCCGAGAAAGCAGGCACATTCTGGAACGAGCTCGACTTCGAGAAGCTCGGCGGAGACTGTCACGTCCAGACCAATCCGATCTTCGGCAACCCAAGCACGGATCACAGCAAGCAGCACGCGCTACAGTTGGACCTTTGCGGTGCGTATCATACTTATACCTATGAGTGGACGCCCGAGGCGATCGTCTGGCTGGTGGACGGCACCGAGATCCGACGCGAAACCGGGGCAACCGCGCAGGCATATGCGGACAACGCGAGCGCTGGGATGCAAATTCACTTCAACGTGTGGCCCGGAGATGCCACATTTGGAGGCAACTTCAGTCCAAGCATTCTCCCCGTGCACCAATACGTCGACTGGGTTCAATACTCGACGTATCAAGACGGCGCATTCACCCTCGCTTGGCGTGAGGACTTCGATGCTGGCACCTTACCTGACGGTTGGTTGACGGGCAGCTGGGCGTCACCGAAGAACCATTCCACGCACGACCCTGAAAACGTCAATTTCATCGATGGTTATGCGGTACTTTCGCTCACTGCCGACGATGCTCTCGGCCCCGCTGGCGCGATGCCCAGCGGTTCCGGGGGTGCCGGACCAGTGACTGGTTCCGGCGGCTCGAGTGGAGCCCTGGCGGTCGCTGGCTCTAACAGCGCGGCCGGAGCGGTGGCAATCGGCGGGGGCCCAACCTCCGCTGGCTCTTCGAACGCCGCAGCAGGCAGCGGTGTGGCGACGAGCGGCGCCCCAAGCAGTGCGGGTTCTTCGAACGGTGCAGCCGCGAGCGCATCGGACAACGGCTGTAGCATTGGGCGCGCGCCGCGCAGCAGCGCTCATTGGTGGGCGCTCGGCATCGCGGCGATGGCGCTGCTGAGTCGGCGAGTTCGTCGACGCGATGCAACGGGCTGAAGCGCCTGCAAGGCCGCCTCTGAGTTCGAACGGAGAGCCCCTAATCCAAACTGCGCTGCGGTCGTTGCCCAGCCTCGGAGCGCGAAGCGATGGGTGTGAGTCAGCAAAGCTGACGGCGACTCGTAAACCTGTCCGTGGCCGCGCTTTCGCTCGTGGCAACCTTGCGTTGCAACGTCTACAACGACTCATTGCTGGAAAAGGCGAGTTCGTCGTGGGCGGCGCGGCCACCATGGATCACGCGGGAACCTCCGGCACCACGGCGGCGGGCAGCGCGGGGCGCGGAGGTATTGCTGGTGAGTTGGAGACTGACGGCGGCGCGGCCAACGCGGGCTGGGCGTGCCGCCGGCCTACCGCCACCCGCTCAGCAGCACCAACGGGTCGAGCTAGGCGCTGGCGATCCACTTGCTGGCCGTCTACCCCGGCTGTGGCGCAGCGCCACGCACGCTCGTTTTCACAACTCTTTGTGACAATTCAGGCCAGCAAAGAGCAGTTGCAGGTCATGTTGAGCATGGCACAGACACACCGTTCGATTTCCGGGCTCTGTCTCGCCTTCTTGATTCCAGCGTGCGCCTCCAATGGCAACGGTTCGCCTGGAGGGGGCGCTCGCGATAAAGAGGGCGGGGCGACCGGCGATTCGACGGGGGGAGTGTCCGGCGTTGCGAAGGGTGGAACAATCGGCAATCCGACAAGCGGCGCGAGTGGCAGCTCGACGGGGGGAACAGCAGGGGTTTCGACGAGCGGGACGAGTGGCGATCCGAGCGGCGGCTCGACTACCGGCGTCGCAGGCGCGACCGGAGGCGGGGGAATGGCGAGTATTGGAACGGCGGGAAGCGCGACCGGTGGTCAGTCCGGAGGGGCTGGTGGCCAAGTGGGAAGCACCGGGGGAAGCGGAGGACTGATGAGTGGTTGCGTGGGCGGGAAGGCGTGGCCCACGGCAAATCCCACAGCCGCTGGCCCGTTCGAGGTGGCAGCCGACAAAGGTGTGGGTCCCTTGGCGGGTTACACTCCCGATCCGATCTACGGCGACCAACAACAACGATTCAATATCTATCGTCCGAAGAACCTTGCGAACAGCGGGTACTGTCACCCCATCCTGGTCTGGGCGAACGGGCACACTGACAATCCAGAGCCGAACGCCCCGCTCTGCGTCGTCGACTCGGGCGCCAACAAGTGGTGCGGGCAGTACTTGCCGATGATGAATCATCTCGCGTCCCACGGATTCGTGGTGATCGCGTCGCTCAGCACCACTACCTCCAAAGGCGATCCCCTGCCCACGATTGCCGGCCTGAACTGGATACTTCAACAGTCGGAGGATGCGAGCAGCGCGTACTATCACCGCCTCGATACCGCCAACATCGGCCAACTCGGCCACTCGGAGGGCGCGATGTCGACCTGCATGGTCGCAGCGGAACCGCGCTACAAGGCCTTGGCAGCGATTTGCGGCACCAGGACGCTCACCGGTGTTCACACCCCGATGCTGTTTTTCTGCGGCGGAAAGGATACCGTGGTCAGCTGCGACGGTGTGAGGGATGTATTCCTCACCGTCAAGGATCAGCCTGCCTTCTTCATCGACGAGCTGAACGCGGACCACGGGAGCTGGGTGTACCAAGGCGCCAAGGGGGTGTCTCTCTCATTGGCTGCCGCGTGGTTCAGGGTTCACCTGATGGGCGACACTGCGAACCGCAAGTACTTCTACGGCCCGAGCTGCACCTTCTGCACCGACAGCCGCGTGAAGGTCGAGCAGAACAGCCTGATGACTCAATAGGAAAGCGGTCAGGGCGAGCTGACGATCTTGAGCAGCACGACGCTGTGGCTAGGGACGTTGCTGGCCGTGTACGAGCCCGTAAACGAGCCGAGCTCCTTCGCTGCCCACAGATCACGCACGGTCGCTGCGCCCGCGGATAGTCCAATCTGACTCCACTGAACCGTGATCGAAGCACTCGCCGAGCCCCGGTTGAACAACGCGACCGCACGCGTGTTGCTGCCCGACATTTCTTTCGACCACACTTCGAGATTCGTACCGGGAGTTGCCACCACGCGACCTTGCTTCCCGAGCGGATCTTGGTCGACGGCAATGACCTCGGCGTTGGTGAGTGTGGCCTTCGTTGCCGCGCTCATTTTCGTCAAATCGTTACCGGTGATCAGCGGCGCGGCCATGATCGCCCACATGCTGAAATGGGCGCGCCCTTCCACGTCGTTCAAGCCGTTTCCGACTTCCAGCATGTCGGGATCGTTCCAATGGCCGGGCCCAGCGCCGGCGTATTGTTCCTTGTTGGCGTCGATCAGCCGAATCACCTCGCTCCATTTGGCCGAGATGTCGAAGCCGATGCGCCACATGTTGGCCGTCATCGGGAGGTTGAGCGAGCAATTGGTGGGCGTGCAGAACGGTCCTTGGTCGCCTGGATTGATGCTGTAGAAGATTGGACGACCGGTGGCCTTGAGCGCGTCTCGCATCACCGCAAACGCGCTCAGCTGACCTTGGCACTTATCGTACTTCAGGTAGTCGATGCCCCACGAGGCGAACGTTTGCGCGTCGGTCGTCTCGTGTCCGACGCTACCGACACCCGGGGTGTAGCCGCCATAGAGTCCGGCGCAGGTCTTCGTATTCGGCGTCTCGTAAATGCCAATCTTCAAGCCTTTGCCGTGGATGTACTCGGCCAGCGCGGGGATCCCCGCAGGAAATTTGCTGGCGTTCCATTTCAGCTTGCCGTTCGCGTCACGACCATCCATCCAACAGTCGTCGAGATTGACGTATTCGTAACCAGCGGCCTTCATGCCGGTAGTGACGAACGCGTCGGCCATGCTCTTGACGACGGATTCATTCAGACCATCGCAGTTGTAGGCGTTCCAAGAGTTCCAGCCCATGGGGGGCGTCGCGGCGAGCATGGGGGCGCCGGCTCCCCCACTCGAGCCGCCGGAACCCGCAGCGCCGCCCGTGTGCATTCCCCCCGTACTCCCAGCGCCGCCATTCATCGCGCCCGCGGCCATCGTGCCGCCGCTTGGGGACGCGCCGCCAGCGCCCGCGCCGGCAGCCGCTCCGCCGGTACCGGGCAGCCCGCTACCTCCGGCCGCGCTGCTTGGGGCGACGCCGGCCGAGCTGGCGCTGCCACCACTCGCTCTGTCGCCGCCCGCATTGATCGCACCGCTGCTTCCCGCACTCGCGCTCGCGCCGCCCCCCGAGGAGTCCGACGAAGAACCACTCTCGGCGCAACCGAAGCCAATGGTCGCAACGGCCAACGCGAGGCGCGGGCCACGAATGAACCTGCAACTCACGATTGTCTCCTTTTCAAAGGGCTGTCCGCGCCGTCGTCGTGATCGCAACCGACCCGCCCTTGAGCGATCCTGACGTCGCCCTGAGTGTGATCGTGCCCGGCATGGTCGATGATTGGACGATGGCGAGTGCTTTGCCGCTGAAGGCCGAGCGAAAGTTGGCTTTGTAGGACTCGTGACTGATCGGATCGCCGTTGTCGACACCCACCAACGTGCCGGGGCCTTCCAAAACGAAGTCGATCTTGTTGCTCGCTTGCGGGACGAGCACACCTTGCGCATCGGTCACGTCTATCTCCACGAAGGCCAGATCGCGTCCATCCGCGTCGATCGCCGCGCGGTCGACTTTGAGCGCGAGGTTGGCCGGCGCGCCCGCGCTCTGTACGATATCCGTCGCAACCAGCTCGCCGTTCTTCGTTGCTTTCGCCTGTAGCGTCCCAGCTGCGAACGGCACTGACCAGAGCAAGTGTCCGGAGTTGGCGTGCCCGGCAACGGGGTCCACCACCTTCGACCCGAGCGACGACCCGTTGAGGAACAGCTCAACGCTGTCGGCGTTGCTGTACACGAATACTTGGACCGATTTCCCGGTCGTCCAGCTCGTCCAATCCATCGGCACGATGTGCACCATGGGCGGGCCGTCGTAGTTCCAACGACTCTGATAGAAGTAGAAAATGTCCTTCGGGAAGTTCGCCGTATCGATGGCACCGAAGTACGAGCTCTTGGCGGGCCACTCATAGGGTGTGGGTTCGCCGATGTAATCGACGCCGGTCCAAATGAACTCGCCCGCGACCCACGCGCGCGTGTTGACGTCCGTCCAAGATTTTTCGGAGCTCGCGCCCCAACCTGCGACGTTGGTATCGTAAGATGTCGCCTGGGTGTTGTTGTTGTTGTAGATCCCCCGGCTGCGGAACGCAGACGATGACTCGCTAGCAAATAGCTTCCAAGTGGGGTGACTCTTGTGGAGCGAGTCGTAGAGGTCCGCCGCGTAGTTGATCCCGACGATATCCTCGAGTCCCGCGGTGCCTTCGCCGAACGCCCAGGAGGCAAAGGCCTGAGCGATCACCCGCGTCTGATCCTTCGACCTCACTGCCGTGATCAGCTGCTGGGCTGCCGTTTCGTCGGCCGCTTGCGGGATCTCGTTGCCGATGCTCCAGATGATGATGCTCGGGTGATTGAGATCGCGCGCCACCATGTCGGTGATGTCGGTCGTCGCCCACTGCTTGAAGAACCGTGAATAGTCGTGGGCGGTTTTGCTGCCGTACCAGACGTCGAAAGCTTCATCCATGACCAGAAAGCCGAGGCGATCCGCGAGATCGAGTAGCTCCGGCGCGGGCGGATTGTGCGAGGTGCGCACTGCGTTGACGCCCATTTCTTTGAGCAACTGCAGTCGCTTTTCGATCGCACGAGTGTTCACGGCGGCGCCGAGACTGCCGAGATCGTGGTGCAAGCAAACACCATTGATCTTCATCTTTTTCCCGTTCAGCGAAAAGCCGGTGTTCGCGTCGAAGGCGAAGCTGCGAATGCCGAAGGGGGTCGTGTAGCTATCGCCGACGGCATCGTTCACGCTCACGGTCGTAACCACGGAGTAGAGCGTCGGCGAAGTGGTTGACCACAGCTTGGGGTTCGACACGGTCGCCGACTGGGTCACGTCAGCGCTCTTTCCCGCCGCGATCACTTTTGGAGGACTCGTGGCCTGCGCGATCTCGATGCCGGCGGCATCGCGCAGCGAACTCGCGACGGTCACGGTCTGATCGGTGGCGGCGCCATTCTGAACAGGGACGGCGACGTTGACCGTGGCGCTCGTCGCCGAAATCTGCGGCGTCGTGATTCGCGTTCCCGTATAGGCCACGCGCACCGGGTTGACTGTCTTTAGCCAGACGTGGCGGTAGATCCCACTGCCAGAATACCAGCGGCTGCTCGGCAGCGTGTTGTTCACGCGAACCGCCAGCGTGTTCGTTGCGCCCAGCTTGGCGTTCGGTGTGAGTTCACATTCGAACGACGAATACCCATATGGCCGAGCGCAAATCTGAGTGCCATTCAGCCAAACGGTGCTGTCCATGTACACACCGTCGAATTGAACGAAAATCCTTCGTCCCGAGCTAGAAATCGGCAGTTCGAATGACTTTCGGTACCAGCCCACTCCGCCGTCGAGGTAGCCACCGCCAGAACCGGCGGGCGAGTTCTGGTTGAACGGAAGTGAGATGCTCCAGTCGTGAGGCACACGGAGCCCAGTCCAAGACGAATCATCGAATGTGGAAGCTTGAGCACCCGTCGTGTCGCCCAGATGAAACCTCCAGTCAGCGTCGAAGCTCGTCGTGGTTGGTCGTGCGCCGTCGTAGCTATTGCCAATCACGCTTGACGGCGCAGACGGCCCGCTGCCGCCCGCTCCGCTGCTACCCGCGAGGCCGAGCACCCCGCCCAGACCAGCGCTCCCACTGGCGGCGCTCTGCACGTCGCCTCCTGCAGCGCTCGAACCTCCGCCGACAGCAGCGCTGCCACCCATCGTTCCTGCGCTCCCGGCGACGAGACTTCCGGAACGACCCCCAGCACCCACGCTCGATTCGGAGCCGCCCGCACCCGGAGCAGCAGTCCCACTATTCCCGCAGCCGATAAGAATCCCGCACAGCAGCGAGGCTCCGCACGAACTCCAAAGCTCGCTAGCAATTGCCATCTCACTCACTACTCGGGGCAATGTCAGACGCTGCGCAGTTCCGTCTACTGTTTGCACCGCAGCGTCAGCGTGCGCGATCACCGCAACCGGCGTGACCCGCTTCACGTCATGAGCACGACGTAGGCCGCGTCGATTGGATACGAGTCATCAAACGTGAAGGATGGTTAGTTAATTCGATTGCGCCCGCTATGCCCGAAGTCCGGCCCGCGGGGCTCGCACCGCAAGCGATCCCTCACCTCCTTGGCCACCGCCTGCGCTCCCCGCTCGCTACGCCGCCGGCGCAACTCCAGCGACGGGTGCCCCCAACACTCGAAGACACGGCGACAGTCATAATGTCGGCTCGAACCATTTTCCGTCTACTCAATTTGCGTTGCGCCGCGATCATGCGGGCGCGAGCGGATTTTGCGACGGAGTAGGAGCTCTCCCGCCATTGCTCCTGAGAATGAACGGTGGTCGCGGTGCGTGCTGACCGTGCACCCCGCGTTGCCCAGCCCCTCCGCCCCGCCACTCGGAAGGAACTCGAATGATCGCGGTTGCTCTCAGTCCCAAAGCTCGCGCGCTGATCCAAGCGCATCGCGATGCCCATCGCCCAACCGCCGCGGATCGGGAGAGAGCGGCGGCAGCGCTGCGCGCACACCTCGGCGCGGCGGTGCTGCCTTTGGAGGCAGCGATGGGCCAGCGACTGATGGGCACGGGGATACAGCGGCGATTCGCGGCGGCATTCGGCCTGTGCGTCGTGGGCTCCGCATTGTTTCTCGCTCGACGACCAGACGCCACACTCGACTCCACGGCGCCGATGACACCCAGTTTCACGGAAGCGGTGCCCACTACCGCCGCGATATCCAAACCAAGCCCAACGAGCCCAGCGAGCGAAACAGCGGGGACGCCTCGACAGACGCCAACGCCTGTCGCGCCTCAACGCGCTCGCCCAAGGCTCGCCCAGACACCAGCTGCGCAGGACACGCTTGCCCAGGAGCTCGCGCTCCTGACTAGCGCCGCGAGTCAATTGAGCGCTGGGCAGGCCACCTTGGCTCTCGCGGCGCTCGACGAGCACCAACGACGCTTTTCGCGCGGCGTCTTGAGCGATGAACGCAACTTGGCCAGGGCGCGCACGCTCTGCATCCTTCGTCGCTTCGAGGAGGGACGAGCCGAGCTCGCTCGCCTGGGAGCCGGAACGCCATCTGCGGCCCGCGTGAAAGAGGAATGCGACTCCGCGTGGGCGCGAGCGAGTGGGGCTCATTAGTCGCGCGACACCGAGCGACTCGAGCGTTCGCTCGTCGATCAGTGCAACCCTTATTGCTGAGCGGCCGACGCCGCGTCGCACAGCTGCTTGGCACGCCCCGCAGCCGGTGATTGCGGAGCCAGCTGCGCGAGCTCGGCTCGTCCCTCGCTGACGCGCTTCAACGTGCAGAGCGCCTGGGCCCTCGCCGCTCGGCGCTCGACGGCGAGCATGCCATTCGGGAACTTCCGTTGATGCTCGTCCAGCAGCTTGAGCGCAGCGCCCGCTCGACCCGCTCGAAGATCGCTGGTGGCTCGTGAGAGCAACGCCACCTCTCGAGCGAGAGCGTCCTGCGCGGCTTGGGGCGGTGCCTTCGGTTCGAGTGGTCGCTTCGCCGAAGGCGCCGGCTCTGGCGCGACCGGCACTTGCGCTTCGACCACTGGTGCGATCGCTCTCGGCGTTTCTGGCGGCGTTGATGCTACAGAGGCGCTCGCGGTGGGCGCAGTCAGTGTTTGCCCGACGTTCGGGCGCAGCATCCAGAAGCCCACTCCGCCAACCAACACGGCACCAACGGTCAAGGAGGTCAGCAAACGCCAGCTGCTGGCGCGAGGTGCCGAAAATGGGCGAGGCTCCACTGGAGTCGGCGCCGCCGCGCCGAGCTGGGCATCGAGCAACCCTTCGAGCCGCTCCATTTCACCAGCGGGTGGGCGTACATCCTCGTGCGCCTGCTCGATGAGCGCTCGCGCTTTTGGACTCAGAGCGGACATGAGCATCAGGTTCCCTTGGTCCGCGCTTCATGGCGTGCCAACGCCGCTTCGAAGTTCTGCCTCGCCACTCGAAGCCGAGAGTAAGCCGTATTTAGCGGGATCCCGAGAACTTCCGCGGCCTCGGGAACCGAAAAGTCTTCGACGTCGACCAGTAGAAAGACTTCACGCTTCGGCAGTTCCATTTGGTCGAGCAGTGACATGAGCAACTGAAAACCAGCGCTCCGCTCCGTATTTTCTAGGGGCGTTGGTTCTCGCGACAGCGCTTCTCCGTCGCCGGGCGGCCCGGAACTCGCGTCTGCATGAGTTCGCTTCGCCCGGCGATGATTGCTCGCGGTCCGGCGGACGACGCTGTAAATCCAGCTGCGCAGCGATTCTCTCTTTTCAACGGTATACAGCTTGGCGTGCACCACCAGGAAGACTTCCTGGATCAGGTCATCCATCCCGCTCGGCTGAATTCCGAGGCGCCGAGCTGACGTCCACACGAAGTCGAAATACTCTCGATAAACCTCCTTGAATGGGGGGATCTCGGACGAACTAGGCGCATGGTTAGGCACCGGGGGTTCGCCCCCGGGAAAGCCAGCCGTTTCGATCGTGCGACCTGCCATACTTCTGCTCGTGATGCAGTAACGATCCCCTGCGAGCTCCGTCAGAAAATCCACTCTGCACCAAAACTGAGTGTGGCCGCGACGGGCGCGAGCTGCACGACGGGAACCGCTGTCGGCCCAGGTGATCCGGCAACGGGCAATGATACGCTGACCTCGGGGCGCGCTAGCTCGAGTTCTCCGTCCACGGTAGTCACTAGGCCGAACCACGGAGTGATCACGAGACGGACTCGTGCACCGACACCGATGGCAGCCCAGGTTGCGCTGTCGGTGCCGGACACGAGGTTGGGCCCGCTCCCCTGCACGGAAAGGTGGTGCACCGACATCAGCGCGCACGGCGCGAACTCGAACCGGTCGCCAAAAACGACGTGGCAACCGCGCGCGCCCACCGTGAATCGATCGAGCTCCACGTCGTAGGCGTCACCCAAGTTTCTAACCGTCTCGTGCTGAGAAACCCAAAGTCTGCCCTCTGCCAAGAAGCGCCAGCGATCGTAAGAAAGTCCCGCACCCGCCCCGAGACCTCGGCTCGATTGTTTCATCGGGCCGATACCGAGCGAGCCGACTGGGGCCCATAGAAGTACGTGCCAGCGACGTGCAGGCTCAACTTCCGCATTGGATGGCGGCGTGGAGGGCGTCACTTCGGGAGAGCGCGCGGATGCAGTGGAAGCCTGCGGCGGTGTCCCCAGAGCGTTTGAGTTCTGATTGCCCGAGCTCGAAGCACTGCTGCCTGGAGTGCTAGAATTCCCTGGTTCCGCGCTCGAGGCTGCGGTGCCCGCGAGGTCGCGCTCGCTCAGTGGTTCTTCGGAGCTCAGCAGCAAGGCGAGTGCGACGGCCGCAGCGCCCGCGAGATCCTTGCAGGATTTGCCCTCGATGGTTCGCACCGCGGCCAGGTTGCCGTACCGGATCTCGAGTCGAAGGCGGAACATCCCGTCACTTGGTTGCGTGACGGAAGCGTCCGCGCGCAGCGCATTCGCCGCGGCTCGCGTGGGGCCTGCGATCTTGCGCACGCGGGCGAGGACGGTCTCGGCGCTCGGGCAGCTCTCGAGAGCGCTCCATTTCAACTCGATTGGAGCGGCGCTCTGCGCGCGGGCGAGTCCAGGATGGACGATGCTCCATGCGAATAGCAGAACTGCCGCGAGTCGCCTCAGATCGCCCATCCGCTCAGGGGGTAGCAGTGGTCGAACTGAGCGTAGCGCTGATCGACACGTCATCCACGTACACACGGGAATCGGCCGGGGTGGCGCTCGCCGCAAAGTTCCCCACGTACCATTGCGTGAACTTCGATGCGTCCGACTTCAAGTTCGAGCGTTCGAACAGCAGTACGCCGTCTTGATACAACGCGATCTTCCCCGTCGAATCCGAGGCTCGCTTCAAAAAAAGCTCGATGTGAAACCAGGCGCCAATCGGAACCGCTCGGTGGTCTGCACTGCGGTAAGTATCCTTGCTCACGGGGTCGTAAACAATGAGCTCCCAGTCCCCCGCCCGTAACCCCGGAGCCAATGAGACGTCCCACAGACGGGAATCAGGCATCGCTTGGCCTTCGAAGTGCAACAGGTTCCAAACCTGGTCCCCGTTGTCCTTCAATGCCTCCGGAATGAAGTACCAGGCGCCGTAGAACGCGGACTCCGGGAACTCGCCCTGGCGAACGCAACGTGTCTGAACGTCGAGCCCGCCGCCTTTTTCGCCGTTCACTCTGAATTCCGCCGCGTGACGTCCGCCGGGACGGTGGGGTTCAGTCACGAGGACATACGGTTGATTGCCATAGCAATAGCCCGCAGCTTGCGTGTAGTCGCAGAAGCCGTTTTCGAAGCCGGTGGACCACGGCACGGTCACCGGGTCCGTCTCGGCGGGAGGCTGCGACGCTCCGCCGTCTGCTCCACCATCCGCTGGGCACGCCCACTCACCTGCACTCACCTTCGGCGCGCACGCGGCCAGGGCTGGCACAGCTACCAACATCGACAACGACCCGACATGCACGACCCCACGCACGAATGCAACGAACGAGGATACCCCGTGCTGTTCCAAGCTGCATTCTCTAGATGGGGAAACCCAGGGGCGCACGACTACTTCTCGGATGTTGAGGGGTAACGGCGCGCACGCCCGGGAAACCTTCCCGGGCACTTCGGCGACGCAGCATCAATCGCGACAACGGATGACTAGCATCGGTTACCAACGACGCCCACTGTGCCTCGGCGCGAGCCCGGATTGGAAGTACTGATTTTCCGCACACAGCCCGGTGCGTGGAACGCCGGAGCTGAATGGCCGGTCGCCGCATGGCTACTCCGAGCGCTAATTTTTTGCAGTATTCAGCACGCGTGTCGATTGTTAGACGGAAATGGGCCGCTGCTCCTATTGCCACTGCGTGATTCTCTATCCAGCTCGTTTCTACGGCGAAGCCGCGCGCCGCCGATAGAGGTCCGGCATCCTTTTGTAGCGTCGAGCGATCAGCAGCGGAGCCGAAACGGCAACAGCGTTTGCTCGACGGGATTGGGCGGCTGCCCACATTGCATTCGATGACTGGACACGCTCTCGGCGCCTTCGACGATTTTTCGTTCGTTGGTCGAGAAGGCCAAGCGATGAACGCGATGCTATCCGAACCAACGATCTTTTCGAGTGTGGTGGCCTCCGGCAGGGGCTTTCGCGTCGAGTTCGAGTACGTGCAGCGCACCTTGCGGCGCCTCGGCACTGAGCAGTCGGAAGTAGACGATCTGGCCCAAGAGGTCTTTTTGGTCATGCATCGACGCTGGGCCGAGTTCGACCAGAGCCGGCCGCTCCGACCGTATTTGTTCGGCGTTGCGGTTCGCATTGCCCTCGCCAATCAACGCAAACGCGCGCGTGAAGTCGCCTTCGGAAACATCGAGTTGGGCGACGACCGACCGGGGCCAGAAGAGGTCCTCAGCAACAAGCAAACTCGCGCGCTGGTGCAGGTAGCGCTGAACCGAATCCCCTTGCCCAGGCGCACCGTACTCGTGATGCACGAGCTCGACCGTGTGCCGGTGACCGAGGTAGCGGCGACGTTGGCGATTCCGCTCTTTACGGTTTATTCGCGGCTGCGCAAGGCACGCGAGGAGCTGAAGTTCGAGACGCAGCGCATCCTGAATGGGAAACATGCGCGTCGCGAGCTCGGGTGCGCGTGACGATGACGGGCGCCCTTCCCCACGAAGGGAGGACAATCCGGTCCCCTGCCTCGTGAGCCGGCGCAGTGCTTAACTGCACTGCCCTAGCCAGATGACCATCGAGCTTTTGATCCACGCCATCGTCCGTCAAACGACGATCTTGATCGCGCAGCTCGCCACGTCCAGAGGGGTTCGCGCGCCGCTCGCGCAGATCGCCGACCAGGTATTCATCGAGCTCGTGCGCGAAATCGAGCGGCAGGGAATTAGCCGCAAAGTGAGCGCCGACATGTTCGGCTTGGGTCTTCGGACCTATCGGCGCAAGATCCAACGCCTCAGCGAAAGCTCGACCGAGCGCGGACGCTCACTCTGGGAGGTCGTCCTCGAGCACATCAAAACCCAGAGCGTGGTCACGCGCCGAGACATCCTGAAGCGTTTTCCCCACGACGACGAGGCGCAAGTCCGTTCGGTGATTCGTGACCTATGCGACAGCCAACTGGTGTTTTGGACCGGCGCCGGTTCGAATCCGTCCTATCGAGCGGCCTCCGACGACGAGCTCGCCTTGCTGCAGCGCAAGCTCGGCGCAGAGGGCGCCGAGGAGTTGGTGATCTCGCTGATGTATCGTGAAGGGCCCCTCACGCTGCCAGAGATCGCCGTGCGAGCACAGACCGATGTCTCCGCGCTCGAAGGCACGATTCAACGTCTACTCGCAGACGGTCGGATCCAACAAGCCGAGACGAACGGCATCACGCGTTACAGCGCGGACGCGCTCGTGGTTCCGGTCGGAGCCGCGGTGGGTTGGGAGGCCGCGGTTTTCGATCACTTCAAGGCGCTCGTGACGACGATCCTCAGTCGCCTGAACGAAAATCGAGCCACTGCGCTCGATGACCGCGTCGGAGGAGGGACGTACACCATCGACGTGTGGGCCGGACATCCGTTGGAAGAAGAGGTGTTCGGCACGCTCGGTCGTCTGCGCAGCATGCTCACGGACATGCGCGAACGGGTGGCCAAAATCAATGGCGATGGCCCTGTTCCGCAAGCGCACACGCGGGTCGTTATCTATGCGGGCCAATGCTTGACTCATGAAGACGCCGATACCGAAGATCATGCTTAGCAA
>Ga0164307_10000380_pt1 | contig 19690 bp, 7 predicted proteins | sample Whisoiple_243_MG_FD_110214 | JGI IMG/M metagenome (GOLD analysis project Ga0164307, IMG submission 110214) | Soil microbial communities amended with fresh organic matter from upstate New York, USA - Whitman soil sample_243_MG | ecosystem: Environmental > Terrestrial > Soil > Unclassified >...
ATGTCGCGCATTGCGTATGTCGCGCATTGCGTATGTCGCGCGCTGTGCTGGTCTCTGTCTCCGTGATTTATTTTGGGTACATCTCTCTCTAAACGTGTTATCACCCTGTATATTGATGTTCGGGGTTGCGGGAGGCGCAATGGGCGACGTAAAATATTTGGGTGTTCGCTGCAGTTTGTTAGGATGCGCATTGGTTGCGGGCCTCGGCGCGTTCGGTTGTCAGAACGGAGATTCGGCGGCGAAGCAGAGCAACGCGGCGACTGGAGCTCTAATCGACGTCCCAGCAGGCTCGCTCCGTACTGGGTTTGCGCTCGGCATCTTACGCGACGATCGCAGCGTTTCGTCGTTCCAAATTAGCAAATTTCCCGTCACTTGGGCTGAGTTCAACAGCTGCGTTTCCGCGGGCAAGTGTCAGGCTCCGACCGAACCGAGCCTGTGCAGACCGGCGAATGGCGCGCACATCGGTTACTCCGCAACGGGCACGAGCACAGAGCCCAGTCCCGTTACCGAGCAGGTCAGCGCCCCACTCGATCAAAAGAATGACCACGCTCCCGCTCTGTGCGTTGGCGAAGCGCAGGCAGAGGCCTACTGCAAATCGATCAATGGTCGATTGCCGACGTTGGAGGAGTGGCAGTTGGCTGCGCGAGGCAGCGTCCCGCGTCGTTTCGCTTGGGGCGATACACCGACGAATTGCGAGCAACACCCCTTCGCGTCTCAATTGCTGGCGCGTCTGACAACCGTCGACACCGCCGATATGTCGGGTTGCGTGCCCTCCGGGACTGCTATCAGCAATGATCAATTCGAAGTTGGGAAACACCCGAGCGGCGCCGCTCCCTCGGGCATGGAAGATGTGCTCTTGGCCCCTGGAGAATTGCTGGCCAGCAGCAAGGACGCAATCGTTCGCGCTTGCGACGGGCCTGATGGGAGTCACTGCGTCGCGTTCGGCATCGTTCCGGGGGCGATCGACGCGGTCGAGCCCTTCATGACTGGGGCAGTCGCGCCGGGCGCCGCACCCAGGCCAACTGTCGGTCATACTTATAGTTTTCGATGTGTGATTGCGGGGAGGGAGGTCTCGAAATGAAACTCGTCAGGCTAACGTTCGTCTGGTTGGTCGCTCTCGCTCTCTTAGGCGCCGCTCGGCCGAGCTTCGCCTCCGCGCCGAGCGATGACGCTCCGATCCCCGTGAAGTATCTCAACGGACAGATGCGATCGTCTTGGGACGGGTCGTATTCCGATCTGCTTGCAGCGGATGCGTTGGCGCAGTGTTGGACCACCCAGATGGATTCCGGAGCCAGTAATTTCTACAGCGAAGGGGACGGCTTCATCACCGGTTTGATCAACCGCATGAACATGGCGAGTTGTTACACGACTTGCCCCTATAGCCCTCGAAGTTACGAGGACGTCCAGATCTGCGCGTATATGGAGAGCCGGAAGGATCCGTACTGCAATATGGATCGCTCGCTGACTGAGTACCGCGCCATCGATGTGAGCACGTTGCGCGCCTCGGGCTCGACTTCCGCGTACCTCATGCCGTCAGCCGCAACGCTCGGCCTCGACGGCGGGGCTCAGTTGGCGGAAGAGAATCGGAATTTCGCACAGTATCAGGCATCCTACGCAGATCTCAGCCTGTGCATGGCCGAGCAACTCCGGCAGAAACTCGATACAGCTCAGGTCGCTTTCGCTTCAGGCGATGACCTGGCACGAGTTCAAGAGATGGTACGCGAGCGCTCGCTCACCGCCGTGTACCAATACACCATCCTCAGCAAGATATTCTCGTCGACAGCCGTCACTGGAACGGGCTCAGGACCGCAAATGGGTTGGTGGGGAATGTGGACCAAGAGGTGGCGAGACTTTTTGACCGTAGATCAGTTCAAGCGTCTCGGTGACGACTACATGGAGGCGGTCAAGCTGCTGGTCGAGGCTACCGAAAGTAGGATTCAATACCAGTTGCGGCAACCGCAAGCGCAAGGTTCGTTCGGAACACCGACCTGGACAACGGCCGAGGCCTTCACTGGTTTGTCGGGTCCGCGCGCGGACGTGGTCGAAAAAACGCTCTACGACGGCTACAACAAGCTCGATCCGTACGCGACTAGGCTTCGCGGTGTCCTGACGGACGCCAGCGATCCGCAAGTCAGTACGTTGCTCGGCTTTGCTCGAGCAGCCAACGCACTGAAGCTTCACGTCTCCGGCAATCCGCAATTCAACAGCGCGAGCAACGCTTCTACTCTGCTCTTGGCGGTCGAGAACTACGTTCGCGGTCTCGATTGCGCGGCCCACTCCATCCTTACTTGTCCGCTCGCAACCGCTACCACGCCGCCGTCCAGTTTCCTGCTCTGGCAGCGTTACGCCATCGCGTTGAATCACGCGCAGACTCTGGTCGACACCCTGACGGAGGCCATGTTCGGGCCGCCGACCCCGTCATCGCGGGCGACTGGGCTGTGGGCGTACCCTCCTCTCTTCGCTGGTGGGATGTACAGCGCGACCGGACCCGCAGAGGCGCTCGGGTTGCATTTGTTCGGATTCCACAGGTTCACAGGCGACAAGAACGCGCAGTATCCGACGGGGGACGTGATCATCGATCCAAAGTTTTCCGTCAAATCGCTGAGTGCGAACGACATCCAGTCATCGCGCACGGCCGTGAGCCTTCCAGCCTATGCCATCGACCCCAACGGGACGATGCAATTCCAAGCCCCGGACTTCCGACTTAACCCACAGGACGCCGACGCTTATGACACTTGGGGGTACCCGGTGGGGTATCGTCCGCTCGGCTCGAATACCGTTCTCGCGCTGGCTCGCGAGAGCCTGCTGCAGTTGTCTTTGAGCCCTGCTGGCTCAGGAGCCAAGAGCATGTACGCCGAGGCGCTTCCGGCGCTGGGGCTCATCGAGAAAATGATCGGCACCAGACAGGTCACCGTGCGACAGACTTTGGTGCCGGTTGCAACACCTTACGCCTGTGCGACGTGCTCAGCGTATACCCCAAAAAAGACGCCAGTATCGACGTACATCGCAAATGAGTTCAACGTCATGCTATTGGCGCGGGCCACCGATCCGTTCAGCCAGATTGGCGGCAGTGCAGGTATCCCACTAGCTGGCACGCTGGTGCAAGGCGATGACAGCAACACGACGATTTTCGGTGATACCCGGGCGAGCGCAATCGTTGGCGCCGGCTATTCCGGTCTGTTGACCCCAGTCGTGATGGGTGACGGAACGTACAACCTTCGGAGCCAAACATTCACCTGGCTGGCGAACATTTCTGGTTCTGGCGTTGAGACGACTCCAGTCAACCCACGGGGAATGACGGTACTCATCAAGACTGGCGTCGCACCGGCGACTTACGCACACGTGTTCACGGGCCTTCCTGTGATTCGCAAACCATTCAACGGCGCGGCCGGAACCGTCGTCACCTTTGGTGGCCAGTTCGAGCGTGAGGTGAACGACGCTTGGGCCTTCGACGGCGAACACTGGGCCGTTCCGAAATTCGATGGCTTCGGTTTGCGTCACAATTGGGTTCCAGGTTCGGATGCTTCTCTCTTTGGGGATCCGCCCGGTACGTCCGTCGAGAGCCACTTTCTGAATCGTGCAAGTATTGCCGCTGAGGATTCTGCCGGGGCGCTTCAGCAAGCCTTCGATACGCTGCAGCAGCAGAGTCTGGACGAGACCGCTGCGATATCATCGGACGCGCGCGCCAAGCAGCTGACCAACTTGGAATACACGGCTCTGTGCGGGATCAACACGACGACTTGCAAGGCGTCCTACAGTCAAATGTTGCCGATCGTGACCGCTTGCAAGATTCCGGGAGATCCCGACTGCGAAGCCTTTCGAGGGCTGTTAGGGAACCTCGTCGGTGCGCCGACGACGGGCCCTCCGCAGAAGGGCTTGCCGATCGCCAGCGCGGTTGTTCCCGAGATTCAGTCGAACAATCCCGCACCGACCTTTGCTGCCTTCAAGGGCGGGACACTCCAAGGCTTACTGCTCGCCAATTGGAGTGCGTGGCGGGCGCTCTCGGATTCGCTGAACACTGCGGTCAGCAATGGCGAATCGGCGATCGCTAACATCGTCGCCGCGAAGGCGGATAGAGATGCCGCTGTGACCGAATACAACCTGACCATCGCCGCCATCAACACCTTCACGCTGCAAATTGAACAGGCGAGCCAGCAAAACAAAGACGACAAGGCCAAGTACGAGAGTGACCTCTCGACCTACACCGCGCAGGCAACCGCGGCAGAAGCCACACGAGCGGCCGAATGCGATCCGCCAGTTTGGGAGAACGCCCGGTCGGCCGGTTATAGCTACAGTTGGGAAGACGGACAGGGTGAAGTGCGCATCAATGCGGACGGCCTGTCGGGTCAGTTTTATAACTCGTCCTACAGCCCCGGTGCGATGATATCGCAGCATGCCCGCTGCAACGATGCGGTCAATCAGCAAGCTTTAGTCAATGTGCAGACCGCAGCGCAGCAGGCCTCGACGCAAGCGCTGCTTGACGGGATGGTGCAGAGGAACTTAATCACGGCTACCCAGCAACAACAGGAGCTGCCAGCTCGCAAAGCCGCGGCCGAAGCCCACATATTCGCGGCGAGCCAGCGCCTTGGAGCGGCGTACGCTGCGGCAGCCGTTCAGCAAAATGGCGCGGCACAAGACGTGCAAGCCGCCGTCAGTCAACTGTTGTCCACGGTCGTCGCGATCGATCACGCCTTTACCGAGGCGGACATGGGTGCGGCCCGAATCGCCATCGACAATGCGCAGGCAAACTACGACATTCGAGCTCGCTTCGGGGTGCGCAATCGTTTTCATAGTTACGATCTATGGCGCGCGCGCGCGCTCACCGAAAACGCGCGACGCTTGGCCGTCGCCGCACGGCGGGCGATCGAGGCACGGTACGTGGTCGATCTCTCGGCTATGAACGGCGTCGAGTCATTCGTCGAGGCTCCTTCGGTGTGGGCCGATCAGATCTATTCCTCGGATCTCAAGCCGTTCTCGATTGGCCTCACCGAGAACACCAGTGGTGGCTCCGGACTCTACACCAATGCAGTGAAGGACTATGTGAACAACTTGAAGTTGTTCCTGGATGGCTTCGCCGTACAGCGGCCCAGCGCCACCGTGCGCTCGGATACTGAAGTCATCGAGTTGCCCGGTCCCGCAACTCAGGTACTGAGCGCATTAGCTGGGAAGCCCTTCGGATACATCGACCCCGCGTCCAGTGGGTGGGCGTTTTTCTGCCCGTCGACGGGTACGTGGATCTCCAATCCAGACTTTGTCAAGTTCACTGCTGGCACTCCGACGTGGACACTCTCGAAAGCATGCGCGGGTTCAGCGCCTACGATGGCGCGTCTCAACTTTGGCTTGGATCCTTGGGGCCGGCTGAACGGCAACACCGCCCAGCCACCATATGCTGCACGCTACAACGTTCGCGCCAAGGCGATCGCGTTGAACCTGGTTGGATCGGGCATCCGCTCTTGCCAAAATACGGCCGATCCGGCTGTTTGCTACGGAGAGCCTTTCGTCCGCTATGATCTCGAGCACGTCGGCCCGGCGTGGGTGACGAGCTATGACCAGACTTGGCACTCACTCAGTATACCGGTTGCCGTTGCAGAGGGCGGCAAAGCTCTGGCCATCGAAGAATGGCTCGATCCCGTGTCGAACGGCTTCAATCGCCCGGACGTCGTTAGCGTCACACGCGACGAATTCGACGGTCGACCCATCGGCGGATCGTATCAGCTGACCCTGCAGCTCACACCCGACATCAACATCGAGCGCATAGAGCGGATTCAAGTCCTCACGCAGACTGCGTATTGGGTTCGTCAGCAATAGCCGACATTAGTCGCCGCTCCGACACCAACCTTCAGTTCGCGGGTAGGTCGCCATGACACTCTTTTGGTTCAGGACTCATTCGCCCGTTATTGCTTCGGTAGCGCTGGCAAGCTTCTTGTGGGGCACGCTGCTGCCGGTTGCGGCGGCCGCAGCCCCGTCTCTCGACGGGCACCCGTACGCGGCGCATGCGCCAACCGGCGCGGCCAATGATGCCCTCCTGAATGCGTCCAACTCAGGCGCAGTCACTTCGTCGACGCAGGCTTCAGTATTCAAATCACCGGACCTCACCCAACACACCCCCTCCCAACCGCCGCCGCAATCAGCTGCCACTTTTGGTAAGTCGGAGGTCTTCAGTAACCCGTCTGCGAGTTCGAGCTCTTCGTCGCTGAGCTCAGTTTCTGGCAGCGCTGAAGCGTCGAGCCCTGGCCCTGGCGTAGCTGACTCCGGCGCGGCCGCCGCCGAGTCGAGCGCGAGCGTGTCCCCACAGACGATCTCGCTGCCAGACGGGGCGGGAAGCGTGGAAGGTATGGGTGAGAGCTTTACCGCTCAACTCACTACCGGAATCGCGAGCATGAGCCTGCCCATCACGCTGCCCAAGGCGCGCGGCGCAGCGCAACCCTCTTTGGGCCTCAGCTACAGCTCGGCAGGTGGCGCTGGGATCGCGGGAGTGGGTTGGTCAATCGGAGCGCCGGCCGTCGCTCGCCAAACGGATCGCGGTGCGCCCAAGTACGACGATCGCGCTGACTGGCACCCAGAGCAAGACCGATTCACTGCCGGAGGCTCGGAACTCGTTCCCGTCTGCGCGGTCGTCGGCGGAGCCTGCAGCGGTGCCATCGCTGGCGAGGTGATGCCGGCTTGGGCTGAAGGCTGGCAGTACTTCCGCCAGCGGGTCGAATCGAACTTCTCGCGCTATTTCTGGTCGCCCGATCACCGGACCTGGCGCGTTCAGACGAAGGAAGGCCTGAACCTCGAGTTCGGCGTTCCCCTTGATGGTTCGAACTACACGGGCGGGCTGCAGACGGATCCGAGCCGGCCATCCGCGATCTATTCGTGGAGCTTGGCGCGAGAGTACGACAGCCACGGCAACGTCAATTCAACCGCTGTCGCGCCACAGCCACGAAACGTCGTCGTTTACAGATACCTGCAAGACGGTGGCAATGCCTATCTGAGCGACGTGTATGACACCCGCGCCACCACCGCCTCGGTGACGGGGGTGGATACCAGTCTCTTCGCGCACCACGCACGCTTAATCTACGACGACCGTCCAGACGCTTCGACCTCCTATCGAAGCGGCTGGGCAATCGAGACGCGCAAGCGGCTCGTGCAGATCGACGTAACGAGCAACCGCTTCGACGACACCCCGGGGACCGCGCGCGAGCTGCTTCGTCGCTATTATTTGAGCTACGATACCAGCGCGCACACTTCGTATCTGACAGCACTGCAGATAGAAGGGCGCTGCGGGACGTTACGCGAGTCTGCCGACGGTACCTTGGCTGCTTCCGCTTGCCCGCGACTGCCAGCCACCGAGCTCGAGTACCAGCATCTGGCAGGCGACACTAGTGCGCCGCAGGATTCCGCCGGGCTCAAGTACGAGCCGCTCTCCAGCAAGATCGCAACGCTGGACAACAGCCCACCCTTCTCGCTCGGCAACTCGAACGTGGCGCTGCTCGACGTCAACAGCGACGCGCTGCCCGATGTCGTCGTCACTGACCCTGCTCGCTTCAAGGGCGGGCACGGGCTGTTCTTGAACGGAGCCGTGGGCGCAAATCGCGGCTTTGCTGGGTCGCAAGTGATGAGCCTCACCGGCTCCACGGATGTGCTCGCAGCCGACGTGCGGCTGGCGAACCCGAATCTGAATGTACTCGATGCCGACGGCGATGGCGCGGCCGATCTCGTGCATATGCCGTGGCGCGGTAGATATTCGACGTTTAGTGCGGTCGCTTCGGGGTCGGGCTGGTCGTGGGCCGGGCGAGGGATCAACCTCGCTCCCGATCAAAGCCCAAAGATCGACTTCGCGCGAGATGCTGACCGCGTGGTTCACGCAGATGTGAACGGTGATGGCTTGGTCGACATCATTTATGTCGGCGTGAACGAGCTGCAGACGTTCTTTGCGCTGGGACGCTACCCCGGAGGCGACAACCGCTTCGGAAGCGCCGTGAGCACGGGCCCAAAGACCGCGACGCTTTCGAACGAGCCAGTGCGCGGATGTCTGCCCTGGAGTGCCACACCGCTGTCGCTGGGCGATCGCTCATGGAGCTTCTCGGACATGAACGGCGACGGCTTGACCGACGTCGTGCGCTTGCGGTCAGGGCAAGTCATGTATTGGCCTGGCCGTGGCAACGGCTCTTTTGGGACCGGATCCAGCGTTACTTGGTCGCAGTTCGGCGGGCAAGGCGACAAGAACACGACCTGTCCGGACGGCTTCCTCGCGGACCATCAGGTTACTATGACGGACGCGCCGCAGTTGGGAACCGGCAGCGTGTCGGCGCTGCTCGTGGACGCAAACGCGGACGGCCTGGCCGATGTCGTTCGAGTGTTGCCCAACAGCCTCGAGGTCTATCTCAATGAAAACGGACGCGCGTTCACCGAGCAAACACGAATCACTTTCGATGACCTGATGCCCACCGACAATGTCCGCACCGCGGACATCAACGGTTCTGGAACTCCAGACATCGTCTGGGGCGATGCCTTCGGCTATCGCTACTTGGATTTTGCCAACGGCGTTCAGCGTGGGATGCTGAGCAATCTGCACAACGGCCTCGGCAAGACCGTGCACCTCGATTACGCGATGTCCACGGATCTGATGCTGAACGCGCAGCGTGCCGGCCAACCGTGGCGGCGCACGGCGCCCATGCCGTTGCCCGTCGTCATCCGCTCGACGACCTTGGATCATCTCGAGGTCATCGGTCGTCCAGCGGGCAAGTACGTCACCGAGTATGGCTACCGCGATCCGTACTTCGATGGCTTGCAACGTGAATTCAAGGGGTTTGAAGTCGCGGAGAGTCGCAAAATCGCCAGCGACGGCGCGAGCGGCGCTGTCTCGCGTTCGACATTTCTGCTCGGTACTTGTCCGCAGGGGGCGCCTGCTTCGGCCCCGGATGTTTGCGCGCCCGCCAACCGCTGGCAGGACAATTGGCAAGAGGGCTTGAAGGGCGTCCCCGCGTTGGTCGAGCTCTATGACTCGACGGGAGTCTACGTCTCGAGCACGCACTACGGAGTCAAGCTCCAGCAATTGTATGCAGGACGTGACGGTCGGCGCGCCATGGCCGCCCTACCCATATCCAAAGAGGTATACACCTACGACACTTCGACGTTCGACGCTCAGGAGACCGTCCAGCAGCTCGACGAGATCGCTGTCGTACTGCCCGAGGCCTCTTGGACGTCGACTCGCGCCGTGACCCGACGTGCCACTACCGGGACGGTCAAGCTCAAGACCACGACGACCTACGATCAGTTCGGGAATGCTTCGGACCAGGTCGAGGCGGGTTGCAGCGAAGGCTGCACCCCTGTCGACGAAGTCATCACGCATCACGTTGATTTTGGGCGCCCGAGCGGGGATGGCTCGGGCTGGCTGTGGCGCGAGCTGTCCGGCTACATCACCGGCAACGTCGACACGGTACACCGCAACGAACTGAAGAATCAGTACAATGCCGCCGGAGACTTGCTCGTCGAGCAAGCCGTTTTGGGCGGCACCTTGGCGCTCGATCGCGCGGTCGCCGCTCCGCCACCGGACGCATCGGGAGGTGTCGGCACCCCCACGACCATTACCCTGAGAACCCATACCGTCGACGTCTTCGGCAACCGCACGAAGGTCGTGGGCCCAGTTCACGAGTGTCGGGCCTTCGTGTACGACACGCAGTTCTCGCAGTTATCCACACAGGAAACGGCCTACGCCGGATCGCTTGGAGCGGATGGCTGCGGAACGACGGCGCTCACTACGCAAGTTTCCTATGACCGTGGGCTCGCGATGGTGGCGAGCGGTCGCGACGTAACGAATCAGCCATTCGAGTACACGTACGATGCGTTTGGCCGGCTCGCGGCCACTCGCGTTGCCGATCCTGCCAACCCGGGATCTCTGGCAACGGCGTTCAGGGATACGTACTCCTATTCGCTGCCGACAGACTTTCGCACGCGCCCCGTCAGTTGGATCATTCACGATACGCAGGACGGCGCCACACCGAACGTCGCTTCCTACCGAACGAGCTATCTTCTGCAAGATGGGCTCGGTGAAAAACTGGTGATGTTCGCGCAGGCCGACGCGGCCGCAGGTGACGGCGGAAATTGGATTGTCAGTGGATTGCTCGAATACGACGGGAAGGGGCTGGTCACCAAAAAGTACGAGAATTGGTTTACGAACTCGGCTCCAACGTCGTTTCCGCTGGTGGTGCCCGCGTTGCGATACTCGCTGCGGACCTACGACAACTTCGAACGCCCGCTGCAGGCATACAACACCGACGGGACGCTGGCGTCTTCGGCGAAGTATCACGCCTTGTCCGTCGATCGCTACGATGCCGCCAACATGGTGTCCGGCGGCGCTCGGAACGGCGCTTTCGAAACCGTCGTTACGGACGGTCACGGACGAGCGAGACAGTCGATCGAACGATTCCACGTGGGGTCGGCCATCGAGCAGAAGGTTACCGTGCGCGACTATCTCGCGTCGAACAGGCTTTATCGCGTAACCCTACGTCACACAGGATCGACCGATGTCGTGCGCTGGTTACGCTACGACACTCTCGGGCGCGTGGTCCTCAACGCGGAACCCAACACGAGCAAGAATTTCAATCCCAATCCGACCACCGACCCGAGCCTGATCAAAGCGATTCGTTACGCCTACGACGACGCGGGCCGTTTGGTTGGGACCAGCGACGCGCGAGGATGTGGAGAAAATCTGCTCTACGACACGGCGGGACGCCCAGTGGTGGAGGACTACGTCCCCTGTTTGGGGCAACAGGGAACGTACTCAGCCGCCAACGCGACAACCGGTGCCGGCGCTGAAGTTTTATATCGCTACGACACGCCCGATTCGGAAGCCGCTTCGATCATCGATGGGGCTGGGAATCAGCTACAGAACACGACAAGCCTCTTGAAGGGACGACTGGTGTCCACCTCGGATACCGCCTCCAAAACGGTCTTCCAGTACGACGCCTTGGGTCGAAAGACTGGCGTTGCTACGCGAGTCACGAAGCCAGGTGCCTCTCGCCAGGCCTTCGCGACCCGCTACGCTCCGCGCTGGTATATTAAGAAGAGTGTGCTCGATGCTGCCGCGCGAGTCACCACGCTCGGTACTGGCGTCACCGTTTCTCAGTTGCTTCAGGGGGGCACCAGCAATGTCACTTTTCAATACTCGAAGCGCGGCGTGGTCAAGTCGGTCGGAAGTTCCTACGGCTTGCTGGTTGCTCAGAACAAATTCGACGCTAACGGCACTCTCGCTCAGGTGACGCTCGGGGACGGCGCGAGCACCCAGCGGGTATTTGGTCGAGACGATCAGTTCCGACTGCGCTCGGTGCAAACCTTCCGCGCAACGCCAGCATTGTGGAGTACGCCGCCCTATCCCCCGGCGCCCGCAGGGTCGCGGACTCAGCAGTTGTCTCTCGAAGATCTGGCGTTCGACTATGACGAGGTCGGTAACATCAAGAAAGTGACGGACTTCCGCGCTTCCGCGACCGCCTCGCCGGATTGGCCGAACACCGCTCAACCGGTCACGCGCAGCTTCGAATACGATGACCTCTACCGTTTGACGAAGACCACGTATACCTATCCTACGGGTGGCGATACCTGGGCGTCGCCCTATGCCGCGGAGAACGCCGGTTCGACGGGGCTCAAACCGAGTCCACTGGTTTCTTTCACCACCCGCGTGAAGCAGCAGTCGCTCAGCTATGATTTTCTCGGGAATTCCACGTCGTCCAGCGATGACGTCTCGGGGTTTTACGATCGCTCGCTCGGCACGATCACGAACGGCACCGCCACGGCGGGGCCGAACCAGCTCAAGGTCGCAAGCAATCGCAGCACGGGTTCCTCGCGAAAGGGCGACTTGGTAGCGGGTTACGATGACGCGGGCAACCTGATCGACCTGATCGTCAAGCGCGACGGCGCCTGCCTGCCTTCGACGGCCTCTTGTTGGCAACGGTTTCGATACGACTGGGATGAGTTAGGCCTGCTTGCGGTTGCGCGGCGCTGGGATCTGTCGACTGCAGAGCGCACGGCCAACGGTACATTGGCGTCAGCCGTGCCGGGTCGCTCCGCAAACGTCGAACTGCGTTACCTGTACGATGCCAAGCGAGACCGCGGGCTCAAGACTGCCGTCGACACGGCCGGGGTTCAAAGTCACACGGTCTATGTTTTCAGCGGTCTTCAGCTGCGGAGTTCGGCCTACAATGGCACAGACTATCTCTACGATTCGACCACGGCTCAGGTTCTTTTGCCTGCGGGAGAGACAACCGGGCGCGTCCTCTACACGACCACTTTTCGCCCCGCGTCGACGATGTCCGCGCTGCGCGTGTTCCTAACGCTCAGCGACCATTTGCAGTCGACCAGCCTGGTCATCGATCGGGAGACCGGTGAGCTCGTCGAAGCCGTGGACTACCAATCCTACGGTGCCACGAATTCGGACTATCGACCGACGCGTTGGGGGAGCTTCCGTGAGCCGGTGCGCTTCAGTGGCAAGGAAGAGGACATCGAAGTTGGGCTCAGCTACTTCGGAAAGCGCTACTACTCCGCGAACCTCAACCGTTGGCTGAGTCCGGATCCGCTCGAGATCCATCAACTCTCGGGCACGTTGAATCCCTATCTCTATGCGGATGGCAGACCCATTTCGGTCGAGGATCGAGACGGGATGTTCGTGGTCATGGCGCTGGTTATCGCGGTGGTGGTCAGTGCACTCATTGCTGGCGCCACGAGCACAGCAGTCGAACTTGTTCAACATCGAGACTTCGGAAAATGGTCAACATGGGGAGCAATCTTGACTTCAATGGGGATCGGAGCGATTGCGGGGGCAACCGGCTTTGGTGCTGCGTTTGGCGGAATGGTCGCTGCAGAAGGAGTCGGGCTCTCGGGGTGGGGCGCTACGCTGGCGGCATCTATGGTTGGTGGTGCAGCCCAAGGAGCCGCCAAGGCGGCGCTTACGGATGCGGCCGCCGGCCGAAGCTCGTCGTTGGGCGTCGGAGGAGACGTGGCGATCGGAGCGGGAATGGGTTTAGGAACGGCAGCGGTCGGCTTTGGTATGTCGGCTGCGACTAATGCGCTCGGAATCACCAAAGGAGCGCTTGGCAGCGGCGACGTCTCCTTGGACGAGGGGATGAACGCGTTCAAGAATCAATCCAACATGGATTTCTTTGCAAGTCAGCAGAAGTCCGGACCCGGATTCGACGTATATGGCGGCTGCGCCATGGACAGCTGCAGTGCAACCTACATCGTGCCGGGTACCACCCAGGAGACGTGGTACGAGGTCAATATATACTCGCCTGATCCAGTCACTTCGGTTTCCCTCAAGGGCGCAGCGCTACAAGCGGGCGGCAGCGCCCTTTCACAAGTCCTAATACACGCGGTGAACAACGCATGGGGGCAGTCGGCCAGCTCCCAAAGTACGACCAAAGGCGTGTACGTTGTGGAAGCGTCCATGGCGCTCCTTTGCGCGGCCGGTTTGGTTTCGCTGCAAGTAGACGCCACCTCTACTCAAAACTATTGGGGTGAATCCGCCGTCGTGGGCGGCGGATCCGGCTTTCTGCTTCTCTATGGTATTACCAACCCGTCAACTGGGCCCGCAACCGAGCGAGTCAAAGAAGTCACCCAGGACCTTCACTGAGCCCCACGGCGCAAGAGTAGATTCATTGGGGAGCTGTGCCGGCCGCGCCGCCTGCACAGCCCGCGCCCGAAACCGTGAGTTCCCGCAGCACCATCAGGTCCGGGTCACAAAAATCCTTTGCGACATCGCCCCACGTTCGCCATCGTCGGGCGATTGGCAATCATCGCTGCGCAGAAAATAGCGTTTCAGCCACCGTCATCGGCGGCTGAAACGGCTTTCTACTCGATTGCGTCACTGATTCGTCAACTGTGCACCCGTCGAGCGAGTCGAAGTCAGGCAAGGCCTTCGCTGAGCCCGAAAGTGCAAGAGTCGATTCACTGAGAAGCTCCGGCGGCACCGGCCTCGCCTGTCGCGCCCGAACACGTCAGTTCTGGCCGCCCGGCTAGGTCTGGATAACACAAACCTTTTGCACCGAAGCGGATCTCTAACGCGGTATCGCCCCACGCTCGACATCGATCATCCGGGGATAGGCAATCGTCACTGCACATACAATTAGGATCGCAAAATCCGATGTCGCCCGGACCGAAGGTCGCCTGCGATGCGAATTGACCAAAGCACGCGCCGTGAGGGGTGCCGTCTTCGTATAGGCACGGCTGCTCAGCAACACATAGCTCGGCGCAGACGCCCGAGCCCTCGGAGGTTTGCAAACAGAAGCCTTGGCATGGGTCGTTGGCGGCGCTCGGATCGCAGGGCGAACCCGGAGGTTCTCCTGTTGCCACCTGCTGGACACATTCTCCCGATTTGGGATCGCAATGCAGTCCGTGTCCGCATTGCGCATCAGCGGTGCACAGTGGGACACAGAGGAAGGTCGAGCCCATCGAGAAGGGAGCGCATGCAAAGTCCGTTCGACCGTGGCACTTCGAGATGCCTGCCTTGGGTTCACCGGGGTTGCAGGCTTCGATGCAGTAGCCCTGGTCGTTTGGCTGGTAGCAACCTGCGCTGGGGCTGATTTGCTCGCAGGTCGAGTTCGTCGAACAGGCCACGGTGCATAGCCCGTTCGGGGGGCCTCCGATGGATAGGGACACCGTGTCGGGCTGCAGGCACTGCAGGCCGACGCCGCATTGAGCATCACTCTGGCATGGAGCGCCGAGAAACAAATTGAGTTGGGGAGCCACGCTCGGGGCGCCCGCTCCGGCTCCGGTTCTGCCTCCAGCGGCGACGCCCCCCATGCTGGGCAGCTCGACATCCCCCGCTGAACCACCAAGCTGCTCATCGGCGCTTCCTGCGTCGCTACCCCCGTCGCTCGAGCCGGCGATGGCCCCATCTTTGGATTGCCGATCGCTCCCGCAGCCAATTCCAGCGCCAGTCACGATCCAAGTTCCGAGCAGCCACCATTTCGCACCCCGCACGTTCATCGTTCACCTCGTCCGCACATCAATCGAGACTAGGCGGCGTCTGCAGATAATGGAAACGGAAAATGCGATTGAGCTCCGGAGGGTTATCGCGCGCTCGACTGCAATCGCGGGCAGACTGCCGCCATCGCAGCTAGGTGTTGGATGGGCCACAGCATTCGAACTCAGAAGGGCTTTCGTGCACGAAGTGCTTTTGGGAAGGGTTGATGGTCACGCTCAACGTCGACCGCTAGTCATGGCCTTCGGCGTCGCGGCTCGAACGGCCAGAGCCCGCAAGACGACACAGTCTCGTCGAGCACCCGTAGCTAGATGTCGACCCACCGATCGAGGCCGGTCGCGGCATTGGGGTGATAGTTCCGGTGGTGGAGGGCGGCAAACCAGCAAGCTACCAGACGACCTCCAAAGGCCGCGGCCCTCCCGTAGCGGACGAGCAGGACGCGATTGAAGGTTTCGATTCGCTCGCTTGAGTTCTTGGATTCTTGCTTGGGATTGAATTGCGCTGCGGACCTGGTTGACGAGCGCGAAACCGTTGAGAGTGAGGCCTGCACCGGCCGCCATTCGGTGCGCTGCGCTTGGCGTGGCTCTGGTGCTCTTGGCTTTGCGGTTTCGTCGGGCTGGCTGCTTCCGTCAGAAGCGATGCAGATCGCTCACCCAAGTTCCCGCAATTCGATCCCGCCCGTAAAGTCCGAGTTGGCGTTCTGCACTCGGACGGCGAATTTGCTCACCGGCGTCGGCCCGTGCGCACTTTCGCCTCATCAGAACTCGGGGCTGCTGAGCGGCGATCATCGAGCTGGCAACGTGGCGCGCCTTGACGCGTGATCACGCACCCTCTATCTGTGACGCGGGCGGTGGGCGCTAATGCGCGCTCTACGGAGGGTCACATGCGAAAAGTAGTTGCTCAAAACTGGCTAGCCATGCGGTTTCCTGTCCTGTGCCTCGTGGCACTCTCATGCAGCGGATCGCTTGGCTGCGGCGAACGTGATGAGTTCTCGGCCGAAACTGACCACGAGCACACAGAGCCCTTCAGCAATGTAGTCATCGGCACTCGCTCGGGCGTAGTCACCCGATTGCCCACGGGTCGGTCGCAGGTGGCTGAAGGAGTTGAGGCAAAAGAGCCAGTCGTCGTCGGCATGGACGCTTCCGTCGATGCGGGGGGCGCGCCAGAAAGCGCCGCTACGGACGCACCCGTCGATGGTGGCTTTGGGCAATGGCATTTCGACGATTGCTCGCCGACCACGCAGATCCTGCTCGATTCCTCGGGTTTGGGGGCGAATGCAGTACAAGCGCTGAATGCCGACTGCACCGAAGGCGCCGACGGCAAAGGCGTCAACTTTCGTTCCAGTGCGGACGTGGTTCAGGTCCCCGACGAGCCACAATTTTCAGTTGCTCAACATCTTGGCGTCGCCGCCTGGGTCAACCCGACCACTGTCGCGGGCGACCAGCCCATCTTGATCAAACGCTTGCACAACAAGACCGCATTTTCGCTGGGTGTGCATGACGGCAACATCGAAATGTCGGTCGTGCTTTCCACCGGCAAGACCGTCATCTCGCGCGCGCCCATCCCCGCCAACCGATGGACGCATGTCGCCGGCATGTTCGATGGCACGTTCGTGTTCCTGTTCATCGATGGCAAGCAGTTCGGCCAGGTCTATGGCTCAGGTACCGTACGCGACGTGTCCGCCCCGATTCGCATCGGCGCTACCACCCAAAGCCAACACTTCAACGGGACGATTGACGAGGTGTTTGTCACCACGCAAAACATCGGGTCGAACGCGCTGACCTCGCTTTCCTGCATCACCCATCCCTCGACCACGACCATTACTCCGCAGACAAGCGGGCCCGTCCCTCCAGACACGCTGGTGCACTATGATGTGTCGTTCAAGAACAATGATTTCGGTGCGTGCGCGCCGAGGGATTACCTGCTCAACATTTTTCAGACCCAGCAAGGTATCAGCACGACCGTGAGTGGGGACGTTCAGAGCGTCCAGCCCGGTGAAACGGCAAAGTTCGACGTTTCGGTGATCGGCACTAGTGAGGCCGATCCCGGTTTGCACGTCATTCCATTTTCAGCCGCGTCGTTCGGCAATGGTTTCGAGAGCCTCGACGGGCAGCTCAATTACGAACTCAATGATCCGTCAGGCTGCTTCGTACGTGTGCGTCGAGAGTTGATGATTACCGACCTCAGCGTCGTCGACGATCCCGTGCGGACGGCGGGCGATTTCGATCCCAGCTTTCCGCAAAGTGATACTGGTGGAGCTACCGCCGGCGTGTGGTCGTTCGGACACTTGATGCGCGAGCTGGCGCCGAGCCCTGCCGATGCGCCGGCCATGACGCTCAATCTGCTTCAGCACTGGCTCAGCGACCAGGTGGTGAACGGCTTCACGGTCTCTCCGCGGCCTGGAATGCAAAGGCAAGTCATCGATGCCTGGCCCAGGACTTCGAACGGAGAGTTGGACCTGGATCAATCGCCGCTCACGCTGCAAGCGATCGTCAATCGAATCGACCTGCGCAATTTGGCCAAGGACTCTGCGGGTGAAGGTCGATTGATATTCGGCGTCAACGGTCCTCGAAACTTTCGGAACTTCACGGTCAGCCTCGGATACAACCTCGTCGCCCACAACCAGGCCGACGTAAACGATTGGGCGAATCGCTGGCACGCGCTCGGCGCGCTGCCTTTTCCCTCCGAAGAATACAACGCCGCGCTGGAAACGATCACGCGTCGCTTTACCGACCGTGGCGCTTCGCCGGGTAGCCCGAACGGCAGTGCCCTGCTCGAACTCCGCACGAACGAGGGCGCCTTCTCTCTCCTGTGGGAACTTCGTTCTTTCGCTCTGTCGCCGACGACCGGTTTCCTCGCTGAAGTTCCCGTGAAGGAGACGCCAGAACTCGGGTTCAACAGCACCTCCATTTTCACCGACTTCGTGAACCAAAACGCCGCTGCCATCGTTGCCGAGCTTCCGGGCGCATACTCCGACGTCGTTCCGGCGCTGTTCGAAGACAAGCCATTCTTAGCCGGCTCGGCTCTGAACAACACGATCACGCTTTGGAACGGGCCAGGCCTGACCAACTCTGAGGCGCGCTATCACGCCTCGATCAACACCTGCAACGGTTGCCATGGCAGGGAAACCAACACCAGTTTCATGATGGTGCGGCCCCGCGAGGGCGGTGAGGAAGCTCAGCTCTCGCCCTTCCTCACCGGCACCACGGCGATCGACAACTTCACGTGCGAGTCGCGCTCCCTGAATGACCTCGCCCGTCGCGAGGCAGATCTTATGGCCATGGTTTGCCAACCTACGCCAGCAGGCGGTACGAGCGAACCGTAGGCAGACTGGGCGGAGCGCCCGTCGCCTTTGACGGGCCGCTGACTCGAAGCACTGATCGTCGACCGGCGTATTGGGGGCGCCCCCGATCCAGCTGCGCAGTCCGAGGTGTGCCGAGTAGCCGCGATCAGCCCCTACTTCGGCATGCGCAGGGCAGCAGTGCGCGAAACCATCGCACCGCGCGTCGATACCAGCTTCGAATAGATGCGACGCATGTGCGTGCATACTGTCCATTCGCTGATCCGCAAGCGATCCGCGATCTCCTTGTTGACGAGACCGTCCGCGACGAGCATGGCGATCTGAAGCTCACGCTCGGTCAGGATTCGAGCCGGACACGGTTCGGGCGAGTGCTTGGGCGCATCAGTGACGATACTGTATACTCCGCCGTTCACGGTGAAGCGGGCGAGCTCCGAGTCAGGAGACTCGGAGGCCGCCTCGAGCTTGATTATAGCAAAGGACTCTCCGCTGATCGCGAATTCGACGAGCTTGCTCTCATTCAAGGTCTCACCCCGATCCAACGTTACCCGAGTTGATAACATCAGATAGCTAGTCATTTGGGCTGCTGCTGGATAGCAAATAGGCTATTCGGAGACGACGCGAAAAATTTGCGCGACAATCCAGGCATGGAATGTGACGCGCGGTCCTTCGCAGGCAGCGGTGCATAGTCACGCGGAATCGCCGGCAGGCGGATGTCGAAAACCGCCGCCAGATTCGCGCCTTCATCGTGAACGAGTCGAAACGATGAATGCGGAGCGCTGAAGAGGGGCGCTAGCCCCGGGCCGTGCCCGCTCACCGTGCTATCACCGTGAACCACGACACCCACGGTGGTCTGGGTCAGCTGCACACTGGGACCGTACGCCGACGCCGCGCCGACGACCGCCACGAAATCTCCGAAGCGCAAACGGCCGAGTCTGAAGCGGCGCCGCAACTCGGGATCGCCAATCTGAATGTCACAGTCCCCACGCAGCGCGCTATTTTTGCCGAGGCCAGAGCCCATGAGCAGAGCAGGGATCCGATGCGTGACACGCACCACCAATCGACCTGCGTGCACATGCACGCGCCAACGGCGCAGCAATTCGGGCGAAGCGTTCATGACGACGACCCGCGGCAGTTCGAGCAAGCGGAGCCCGAGCCCACAACTCCTGATTTGCACGCGATCACCGATTCGCAGCCGTTCGAGCACTCGAGTCGGAAAGTCGACCAATAGATGGTTGACGCCGCCGTGCTTGCCGGTGACAAGCCCCCGCTGTCCGGTGCACGGGCCGCTGATCACTGTCGCCCGGTTGCCGACGCAGCCATAGGTGATCAATGCGTTGTTCGGGCCGTTGCGCGGACCGATCACTTCACGCCCGTTGTTGTGCAGCGCGACTCCGGGCTCCACGTGATCACCGGAGAGCCCCACGCAGCGG
>Ga0164307_10000381_pt1 | contig 19663 bp, 19 predicted proteins | sample Whisoiple_243_MG_FD_110214 | JGI IMG/M metagenome (GOLD analysis project Ga0164307, IMG submission 110214) | Soil microbial communities amended with fresh organic matter from upstate New York, USA - Whitman soil sample_243_MG | ecosystem: Environmental > Terrestrial > Soil > Unclassified >...
AGCTCGTTCTGGGTACGCACTACTACGGCGTCCACCCGACCTCCTACATCAGCACCGTCGTGATCGACAGCCGAAGCGCTCATCCGGTCATGCTCGGCGACCTCTTCACCGACCAGCAGGCGGGGCTGCACCGGTTGTCCGAGCTCACCGGGGCAGAGCCGCGCGCCGAGAACTTCGTGAACTGGATCCCGACTGCCGGGGGGTTGGAGATCCATTTCGCCCCCTATCAATTCGGTATCGCGCTGCCTGAGACCAAGACCGTGTCCTGGGCCGCGCTCGCCGATCTGATCGCTCCCGTGATGACCGGGATAACACAGGCCTGACTCGGTAGCGAACGCCCCCAGGCCAAGACGCCGCCCGCGCGAGGACGGGCGACGTCTTGGGGCCAGGCCTGTGGAGGGCTAGGAAGCCATTGCGTCGTACAGCCGGGCGATATCCGCGGGAGCCACGTTCGATCCGCACTGCTGGCGCAAGGAACGCAACGGTTGCGCAATACGCTGCAGCTCAGCCCATTCCGACTGGTGAGCGACGAAGTAGTTTCGAATGGCGCCCTCGGCGTCACCACTCGTGCCTGCCTCGGTGACGGCCTTGTTCGCGTCGGGATGGCCGGCGAACCACTGGCCGGTTTGTGCCCCCACCGTGCCGATGGCGTTGCTCAACCCCGATACGGTGCAGTCGGCGTCGGCGGACGCCGTCGGCAGCGCGACGGTGGTAGCCGCCAAACCTCCGAGCACTCCTGCGGCAAGAACGCCAGCGATTCCACGACGCACGGTGTTACCAGACATCTGCATTCCTCACTCCTATGTCGGGACCCTGCATTGTCCCCCGACGCAATGGGTCTGTACCCACAGTACGGATGCGAGGATTTTTCGAGGTCACCGCGAAAACTTCGCGGAAACTTGGCGAAAACTGCGCGAAACGCCTACAGCGGGATGTTCTTGTGCCGCCCGCGCCGTGCGGGCGCCTCGGCGAGTGCCTGGGTCAGCTTGCTGCGGGTGTGCGACGGGTCGATCTTCTCGTCGACGACGCCGATCTCGATGGCGGAATCCACACCGCCGGCGATCCGTTCGTGCTCGGCGGCAAGCTCCTCGTGCAGGGCCTCGCGCTCCTCTTCAGGCGCAGCGGCCAGCTTCCGCTTGTGCAGGATGCCGACTGCGGCCTTGGCGCCCATCACGGCGACCTCCGCGTCCGGCCACGCGAACACCTTCGTCGCATTGAGCGAGCGCGAGTTCATCGCGATGTAAGCGCCGCCGTAGATCTTTCGTGTCACCAGCGTGACCCGTGGAACGGTGGCCTCGCCGAACGCGTGCAGCAGCTTGGCGCCGCGGCGCACCACGCCACCCCACTCCTGGTCGACACCGGGCAGATAGCCGGGCACGTCGACCACGACGACGAGCGGAATGCCGAACGCGTCGCACAGCCGCACGAATCGCGCTGCCTTCTCGGCGCTTTCGGAGTTCAGGCAGCCACCGAGGCGCAGCGGGTTGTTGGCCAGCACGCCGACCGTCCGGCCGGACAGCCGGCCGAGGCCGATCACCATCGACGGCGCCCACTTGGCCTGGAACTCCTCGAAGGGCGCGTCGTCGTCAAGGAGTGCTTCAAGGAGCGGATGCACATCGTATGCGCGGCGGGGCGACTCGGGCAGCAGCGCGTGCAGGTCGGAGTCACCGGCCTCTGCCTTGGTGCGGTCGAAATGGCCCTGCTGGCAGAACAATCCGACCAGGCGGCGACCGCGCGCGTAGGCGTCGAGCTCATCGTCGGCGACGATGTGGCACACGCCGGACTTCTTGTGGTGGGTATCGGGTCCGCCGAGCGACGCCATGTCGACGTCCTCGCCGGTGACACTGCGCACGATGTCGGGGCCGGTGACGAAGACCCGGCTGTCCGGCGCCATCACGATGACGTCGGTCAGGGCGGGGCCGTATGCGGCGCCGCCCGCGGCGAAGCCGACGACCACCGAGATCTGCGGGACGTAACCGGATGCACGGATCATCGCCTCGAAGACCAGGCCGACCGCGTGCAGCGCCTTGACGCCCTCGGCCAGCCGGGCACCGCCGGAGTGCCAGATTCCGATGATCGGGCTCTGCTCCTCGATGGCGGTGTCGTAGGCGTTGACGATGTGGGCACAGCCCTCCACGCCCATGGCGCCGCCCATCACGGTCCCATCGGTGCAAAACGCGATGGTCCGGACACCGTTGACGGTTCCTCCGGCGGCGAGCACGCCCGAGCGGTCACGCTCGTGCAGCAGTTCGAGGGTGCAGTCGTCGTCGAAGAACGTCTTGAGGCGCAGCAGCGGATCACGAGGATCCAATGATTCGCCGACTGTCTCGGGGGCCGTGATTGTCATCGAAACCTCCTGTAAGGGCCGGATATCGGGGCGCTCAGTACTTCCCGAAGGCGAGCGCCACATTGTGCCCACCGAATCCGAACGAATTGTTGATCGCGTAGTTGTAGTTGCCGGGTCGCGGCGAACCGGCCACGACGTCGAGGTCGATCTCCGGGTCCAGATTCTTCAGGTTGAGCGTCGGCGGGATGACACCGTCGCGCAACGCGAGCATCGTCAAAATGGATTCGACGGCACCGACTGCGCCGACCGAATGGCCCAGCGCACCCTTGGGTGCGAATACCGCAGGCTTGTGGCCGCCCATCGCATTGTTGATCGCCTTGCCTTCGGCGATGTCGCCGACGCTGGTGCCGGTGGCGTGCGCGTTCACGTGATCGATGTCGGTCGGCGAAAGGCCGGCCAGCTGGATGGCACGCGTCATCGCGTGGCCCGCCTGCTCACCATTGGGGTCGGGTGCAACGATGTGATATCCGTCCGACGTGACGCTTGCGCCCATCAGGCGCGCGATGATGTTGGCTCCGCGCGCCTTCGCGTGCTCCTCGGTCTCGATGACGATGAGCGCTCCGGCTTCGCCGAACACGAAACCGTTGCGGTCCTTGTCGAACGGACGGCATGCGCCCGCCGGGTCATCGTTCGTGGTCGACAGCACGATCCGCATCTGCGCGAATCCCGCGATCGGCACCGCCTCGATCTTGGTCTCGACGCCACCGCAGATGGCGACGTCAGCCTCGCCGAGCACGATGTTGCGCCATGCGTGCGCGATGCCCTCGGAGCCGGACGCACACGCCGAGATCGGGGTGATGACCCCGGCCCTGGCTTTGCGTTCCAGCCCGACCGCGGCGGCTGCCGCGTTGGGCATGTACATCTGAACTGCGAGCGGCGAGACCCCACGCAGACCCTTGGCCCGCATGCCCTCGTAGGCGAAGAGCAGCTCCTCGCTCGATCCCATGCCGGTGCCGATCGACACCATCAGTCGCTTGGGATCGACCTCGGGTTCACCGGCGTTCTTCCAGACCCGCCGGCTCATGATCGTCGACATCTTCTGCAGATACGACAGCCGACGCAGCTCGACCCGCGTCAGCTCACCGTCGAAATCCTCCAGCAAGTGCCCACCGATTCGAACGGGAAGGTCGTATTCCTCGACGAACGAGTCATCCAAAAGCCGGATGCCGCTTTGTCCCTCGAGAAGCTTCCTCCACGTGCCCTCAGCATCGGTTGCCAAGGCAGTCGTCATGGCAACACCCGTGACGACAACATTGGGGAAGCCGTTCCCCGTAGCCAACCCAGTCATTTCGCTGCGATGGTTCCTTTCCCCCCCAGCGCGTCAGTACTTGCCGAAAGCCAGCGCGACGTTGTGTCCACCGAATCCGAAGGAGTTGTTGATCGCGTACTTGAAGTCGCCATACCGCGGCTCGCGCGCGACGACGTCCAGATCGATCTCCGGATCGGGTGTTTCGTAGTTGAGCGTCGGCGGGATGACACCGTCGCGAAGCGACAGCACCGTCAGTACCGACTCGAGCGCACCGACCGCACCGATGGAGTGGCCGAGCGCGGACTTCGGTGCGTACACGGCGGCATGTTGCACACCCGCGACGCGGATGGCGTTCGCCTCCGCGGTGTCACCGATCGAGGTGGCCGTGGCGTGGGCGTTGACGTGCTCGATGTCCTTGGGCTCGAGGCCCGCGAGTTCCATCGAGCGCTTCATCGCCTGGCCGGCGCGCAAACCGTCGGCGGCAGGCGCGACCATGTGGAAGGCATCGGACGTGATGCCGGCCCCCATGATCCGAGCCAGCGGCTGAGCGCCGCGAGCCTTGGCGTGCTCCTCGGTCTCTATGACCATGAGCGCACCGGCCTCGCCGAACACGAAGCCGTCACGGTCCTTGTCGAACGGACGCGAAGCACCCTCGGGGTCGTCGTTGCGGGTCGACATGGCACGCATCATCGAGAACGCCGCAATCGGCAGCGCTTCGATGCCGCCCTCGACACCACCGCAGACGGCGATGTCGGCGTCGCCCATGACGATCTGCCGCCACGCGTGCGCGATGGCCTCCGAGCCCGACGAACACGCCGACACCGGCGTCATGACGCCGGCGCGGGCGCCGAGCTGCAGGCCGATGACGGCAGCGGCACCGTTCGGCATGATCATCTGAACGGCGAGCGGCGACACCTTGCGGGGCCCGCCCTCGTTCATCAGGTCATAGGTCTCGACGATCTTCTCGCCGCCACCCAGACCGGTGCCGACGACGACGGCGAAGCGGTCCGGATCGACCTCGGGTGTCCCCGCGGCCTCCCAGATCTGGCCACCGAGCAGTTTGGCCATCCGCTGGACATACGACATGCGTCGCAGGTCCAGCCGTCCCATATGGTCGTCGACGGGCTCCTTCAGGTGGCCACCGATGTGCACGGGCAGGTCCCATTTGGTGACGAACTCGTCCTCGAGGACGCGGATGCCGCTTTCGCCCGCCAACAAGCCCTTCCACGTGCTCTCGATGTTGCCCGCGATCGATGTCGTCGCCGTGACGGCGGTCACCACAACGTTGGGGAAACCGCCGTTAGCAGTGGAAGGCCTGGTCACGTGCGATCCGCTTCGATCTTCTCGCGCAGCGCGGCAGCAGCCTCGGGGTTCTCTTCCTCGAGCTTCTGGATGTAGGAGACGACGTCACCCACGGTGCGCAGGCCTGCGAGGTCCTCATCGGGGATCTTCACGCCGTACTTGTCCTCGGTCTGAACGGCGATCTCGACCATCGACAGCGAGTCGATGTCCAGGTCGTCGACGAACGACTTCTCGGGGGTAACCTCCGACGGCTCGATGCCGGTGACTTCTTCGATGATCTCGGCGAGACCGGAGATGATTTCTGCCTGAGTGGCGGCCACTATGGCTCCTTCTAATTTGTTGTGTTACTGCGAATTACGTTGATATGCAGTTGTGCTGTCCCCGACGGCGCCGGGAATCAGACCTCTAGAGCTCGGATAGCCCGTCCAGGTCGGCGGGGGTCTTGACGGCCTTCGTCGGAACCCCTTTCAGTTCTCGCTTGGCGATTCCGGCGAGTGTTCCGGCGGGCGGAAACTCGACGATCGCGGTCACGTTCGATTGCCGGAGAGTCTCGGTGCACAGGTCCCAGCGCACGGGCCGGGTCAGCTGTGCGACCAGCTTGCTCATGGCGTCGGCCGCCGAGGCGACCGGCCGGCCGTCGGCGTTGGACAGCAGGGTGGCGGTCGGTTCGGCGGTTGAGATGCCCTCAGCGGCCGCGGCGTACCCGTCGGTCGCGGCCGCCATGTAGTGCGTGTGGAATGCGCCGGCGGTGGCAAGAGCGCGGACGCGCGCCTTCTCCGGCGGATCCTCGGCCAGCTTGCTCAGCGCGGTCAGGCTGCCCGCTGCGACGATCTGGCCTGCTGCGTTGCGGTTCGCGGGCACCAGATCCAGCGCTTCGAGGCGGCTCAGTACCTCAGTCTCGTCGCCGCCGAGCACCGCGGACATGCCGGTGGGCTCGGTGGCGCACGCTTTGGCCATCTCCGCGCCGCGGGTGGCGGCGAGCGCCACGGCGTCGTCGCTGGAGATCACTCCTGCGATGGCGTAGGCGGCGATCTCGCCGACGGAGTGTCCGGCCGCGATGAAGTCACGTCCGGCCAGCAGGCCGCGCTTGGTCAACTCTTCCCAGGCAAGCAGCGTTGCGGCCACGACAAGCGGCTGCGTCACGGCGGTGTCCGTGATTTCCTCCGCTGTCGCGGTGGTGCCGAGTGTGGCCAGGTCTAGACCGCTGGACTGCGACCAGGTGGAGATACGATCAGCCGCACCGGGCAGCTCCAGCCAAGAGGCGAGCATGCCGGGCGTCTGCGATCCCTGTCCGGGAGCAAGCAATGCGAGCACTCTCTAAGAGAACACTGTGGGAACCCATCTGCGCGGTGTAAGAGATTATGAACCTCGTCTTATTCTTTTGTGGAGATCCCACAAAACAGCATGTGATGCGACACCATCGATATCTGACCGAAATCTGTTAGCCTGCCCGATCCTCGCTGGGTGCGGCCTTCGGGCGGGCCGTTATCTGTGCGCTGGCCATGTTCGACGTGCTGGAATGCTGTGCCTGCCTCGTCAGCCGTCCGACGGTCGATGCCACCCGCAGGACGTACGCGTCGCGCGGGGTGGTCGGATCTCGCCCAGTGAAGTCGGCGATGCGTTTGAGGCGATAACGCACGGTGTTTGGATGAACGAACAACTTGCGGGCACATGCCTCGATCGCGCCGCCGGAGTCCAGGTATGCGTCCAGCGTTTCAGTTAATGCCGGACCTGCGTCGCCCAGCGGCCTCATCACCTCGGTTTCCAGCGCCGCGATGGCCGACGCGTCGCCGAGCAGGGCCCGTTCAGGCAAAAGCTCACGCGCGACGACGGGTCGCGGCGCGCCGGTCCAGCCCGCGACAGCGTTCATTCCCGCGATCGCCTCGGTGGCACTCCAGTGCGCTGCCGACAGCGTGGGTGCGGTCGGTCCGATGACCACGGGAGCCTCGGCGAATATGGCGAGAAGGTCGCTGATGAATCGGTCGGTGAGGCTCAGCGGGCCCGACACGATGGTCACCAGCCAGGTGCCGTGCACGTCGGACAGCGCCGCGCGCCCGTGTCTGTTGACCACATCGTGAACGTCGTCGCTGGCCAGGTCGATGCGGTCGGGCTGCGGGATACCCACGATGACGGTGGCGGGGGCGGTGGCGTCCCAGTTCAGCGCCGCGGCCTGGGACTGAAGTTCCGGCCCGGTGTCGCCGCGTACGACCGCGTCGACGATGTTGGCTTCCATCCTGGTGTCCCAGGCACCCCGCGCCTCGGCCTGGTCGGCGTATGCCGTGGCGGCAGCGAACGCCAAGTCGCGGCTGTACCGCAGGATGCCTGCCGTCAACGCGGTCAGCTGCTTTTCGGAGCGGGCCAGCAGCGGCACCACTTCCTCGAAGAACTCCATGGTGACGCGCACCAACTCCACGGACTGCCGCAGCGCGATGCGCCTGCGAAGATCCTGCGGTACCACCTCGAAGGCCTGCGCCGTATAGCTGACGTCGCCGTTCGGGTTGCGCATCCACTCCGCGAAGTTCACCACCGCGGTCTGCACCACCAGCTGGACACTGGCGCGCTGAGAGGCTTCGAGGTCGGCGAAGAACGGCAGCCGTTCCTCCAGGACGTGCACCGCCTGGGTGGCCAGCCGACCCGAATACTGGCTCAACCGGCGCAGCACCGACTCGGGGATGGTCTCCAATACCTCCAGCGTGGAGGCGGGAGGGACGAACCGATTGTCGGTCATCCCTAAAAGCTACGCCAGTTTTCTGGCGGTTTCCTCCAACAACTGCCGTGAGTCAGGCCACTCCGGGATCAGAGGTCTGCTCCGGCGCGGCCAGCACGTCGTCGATTTCGTACTTGTTGGCGGCCTCGATGGCCTGCGACTGGTCGATCTCACCGTCGGCGGCAAGTGCCTCCAGCACCGCCACCACCACCGATTCGGCGTCCGTGTTGTAGTAACGCCGCGCCGCGGGGCGGGTGTCGGAGAACCCGAAACCGTCGGTGCCCAACGTGACGTAGGTGTTCGGCATCCAGGGCCGGATCTGCTCGGGAACCGCGCGCATCCAGTCCGAGACGGCTACGGCAGGCCCGCGGGTATCGGCGAAGGCCTGGGTGATGTACGGCACGCGTGCAGGGCGGTCGGGGTAGCGCAGCTTCTCCTTCTCGATCTCGACGCCGTCGCGATTGAGCTCGCCCCAACTGGTCACCGACCAGACGTCGGCCGCCACGTCCCACTCGTCGGCCAGCAGCTCCGCCGCCTTGATCGCCGACGGCATCGCCACCCCCGACACCAGGATGTGCGCCTGCTTGGACTTCTGCTCCGGCGCGGGCCGGTAGCGATAGATGCCTCGCAACAGGCCCTCGACATCGAGGCCTTCCGGTTCGGCGGGCTGCTTGTAGGGCTCGTTGTAGATGGTGATGTAGAAGTAGACGTTCTCCGGATCCTCGCCGAACATGCGAGCCAACCCGCTCTCGACGATGTAGGCGATCTCGAAGGCGAACGAAGGGTCATAGGCCACCACAGCAGGATTGGTGGCCGCCAACAGCAACGAGTGCCCGTCTGCGTGCTGGAGTCCCTCGCCGACGAGCGTGGTCCGGCCGGCCGTCGCACCCAACACGAAGCCGCGGGCCATCTGGTCGGCGGCGGCCCACAATCCGTCGCCGGTGCGCTGAAATCCGAACATCGAATAGAAGATGTAGAGCGGAATCATCGGTTCGTTGTGGGTGGCGTAGGACGTGCCCGCCGCGGTGAACGACGCTGTCGACCCCGCTTCGTTGATGCCTTCGTGCAGGATCTGGCCGATGTCACTTTCCTTGTACGCCAGCATCAATTCCGCGTCGACGGCCGTGTACAGCTGCCCGTTGCGGTTGTAGATCTTGAGGCTCGGGAACCACGAGTCCATCCCGAACGTGCGCGCCTCGTCCGGGATGATCGGTACGATTCTCGGGCCGATCTCCTTGTCGCGCAACAGCTCCTTGAACGTGCGCACCATCGCCATGGTGGTCGCAACCTCTTGGTTTCCCGAGCCCTTCTTGAGCGCCTTGTAGGTGTCGCGACCCGGCAGCGTCATCGCCTTGGACTTCGTCCGCCGCTCAGGCACGAAGCCACCCAATGTCCGTCGGCGGTCGAGCATGTACCGAATCTCGGGTGCATCCGGGCCGGGGTGGTAATACGGCGGCAGATAGGGATTCTTGTCCAGCTCCTCGTCACTGACCGGAATGCGAATGGCGTCCCGGAACTGTTTCAGGTCTTCTGCCGCAAGCTTTTTCATCTGGTGCGTGGCATTGCGGCCCTCGAAGTGCGAGCCGAGCGAATAGCCCTTGATCGTCTTGGCCAGAATGATCGTCGGCTGCCCCTTGTGCTCGGTCGCCGCACGATAGGCGGCGTACACCTTGCGGTAGTCGTGCCCACCCCGCTTGAGGTTCCAGATCTCCTGGTCGCTCATCGGCTCCACAAGCGCCTTGGTGCGCGGGTCCCGACCGAAGAAGTGGTCGCGGACGTAGGCGCCGTCGTTGGCTTTGTAGGTTTGATAGTCCCCGTCGGGCGTGGTGTTCATCAGGTTCACCAGAGCGCCGTCGCGGTCGGCGTGCAGCAGCGCATCCCATTCGCGGCCCCACACCACCTTGATGACATTCCATCCCGCACCGCGGAAGAACGATTCCAGCTCCTGGATGATCTTGCCGTTTCCGCGAACCGGGCCGTCGAGGCGCTGCAGATTGCAGTTCACCACGAAGGTGAGATTGTCCAGCGCCTCGTTCGCGGCCACCTGGATCAGACCGCGGCTTTCCGGTTCGTCCATCTCGCCGTCGCCGAGGAAAGCCCAGACATGCTGGTCAGAGGTGTCCTTGATACCGCGGTCGTGCAGGTAATGGTTGAACCGGGCCTGGAAGATCGCGTTCATCGGGCCAAGGCCCATCGACACGGTCGGGAACTCCCAGAAGTCCGGCATCAGCCGTGGATGTGGGTACGACGGGATGCCGCCGCCGGGGTGGCTGTGTTCCTGCCGGAAGCCGTCGAGCTGGTCGGCACTCAGCCGACCTTCCAGGAATGCCCGGGCGTAGATGCCGGGAGATGCGTGGCCCTGGATGTAGACCTGGTCGCCGCCGCCGGCATGGGACTTTCCGCGGAAGAAGTGGTTGAACCCGACCTCGTAGAGCGAGGCCGAAGAGGCATACGTCGAAATGTGGCCGCCCACACCAACTCCCGGACGCTGAGCGCGGTGCACCATGATGGCGGCATTCCACCGGATCCAGGCCCGGTAGCGACGCTCGATCTCCTCGTCTCCGGGGAACCAGGGCTCCAGCTCGGTCGGGATGGTGTTGACGTAGTCGGTGGACGTGAGGGACGGGATGGCCACTCGTTGTTCGCCGGCACGCTCGAGCAGCCGCAGCATCAGGTAGCGGGCCCGCGCAGGCCCCTGCCGTTCCAGCAACTGATCGAACGACTCCAGCCACTCGGTGGTCTCGTCGGGATCGATATCAGGCAGGTAGGACGCAACGCCTTCGCGGATCACGCGTACCCGGTCGGGTTCGGCTGCGGTTCCGGAGTTTTGGGCCAGATCCTGGCGCGCGAACTCGGTGGTCAACTTCCACTCCTCGGTCTTGCGGTCTAGCTCTGCGACAACCTCTATCCCCCCATCGTGCCCCACATGCACCGCCGGTGGTGGCTAGTGGAATGAACCGCCGATGGTCCTTCCAAACCGGTAACGTCTTCAGACTGTGCGGATGGGAGGACTGACCAGGTCACCGCGGCTGCGGATCGTCGCGCTGGTGGCCGGAGTGCTGGCCGGTTGCGCCATGATCGTCGTCGGGTGCACGTCCGTCACCCAGGGGTCTCCGACGGTGAACGCGGGCGACGGACCGGTCTACAAGGCCTCGGTCTCGGCCTCGGCGGAGGAGTCGGCACTGTCGTCGAGTTCCAAGGAGTCGGAACGTCAGAAGTCGCTGACCACAGAGGCCGTCCACGCCTCATGCGAGGCGCTGAGCTCGAGCAGTGTGGACTCGATCACCGCGGTCAACAATTACGTGACGTCGTTCAATTCGAGTGCCCCTGATGCGGCGTCCAAGGCCGGACCGGCCGTCGACTCGCTCAACCAAAGCGCCGATCTGGTCGCCCAGAGCATGACCGACCCGCTGTCGCCCGAGCTGCGGGACGCGCTCAATGCCTGGGTCGATGCTGCTCGGGGCGTTGCGAACGCCATCGCGGGCAATTACGGACCCGACGAGTTCAACGCCTCGGTGTCCAAGTTGAACGACGTCAAGACGACGGCGCTGGACCTCTGCGATGCGGCGTATCGGTAAAGCTTTCAGCGCCGCGCGTCGCCGAATGCCCGGGTCGTGCGACGATAGGACCAACGTACGAGCATTTGAAGATTGAAGGAGGGCCGACGGTGGTCGCGGCGGCAGACGCCCCGAACTACGCCCAACGGCTGGGCATCCAAAAAAGTCAGGTTGTGCAGGAACTGGGCTGGGACGACGACGTCGACGACGACATCCGGGCCGACATCGAAGATGCCTGCGGCGGCGAGTTGCTCGACGAGGACGCCGACGACGTCGTTGATGTGGTGCTGCTGTGGTGGCGCGATGACGACGGCGACCTGGTGGACCGGCTGATGGACGCGATCACGCCGCTGGCCGACGATGGCGTGATCTGGGTTCTTACCCCTAAAACGGGTCATTCGGGACACGTGATGCCCGCCGAGATCGCCGAGTCGGCGCCTACGGCGGGGCTGATGCAGACGTCGTCGGCGAACGTCGGCGACTGGAGCGCAAGTCGGCTGGTCCAACCGAAATCCAAGGCGGCGGGGCGGCGCTGATGAGCGCTTGCGCGAAGAACAGACCGCACTGATGCTGGAACCCGGGACCGAGGCCCCGGACTTCACCCTCAAGGACCAGAACGGGCAGCCGGTCAGCCTGAGCGACTTCCGCGGTGCCAAGGACGTACTGCTGGTGTTCTTTCCACTTGCATTCACCGGTATCTGCCAGGGCGAGCTGGATGAGATTCGCGACAAGCTGCCGTCTTACCAGAACGACGACACCGCCACATTGGCCATCTCGGTGGGACCGCCACCGACACACAAGGTTTGGGCCACCCAGAGCGGATTCACGTTTCCGGTGCTGGCCGACTTCTGGCCACACGGCGCAGTCGCCACGGCCTACGGGGTGTTCAACTCCGACGCGGGTTTCGCCAACCGGGGCACGTTCGTCGTCGATCGGTCCGGGATCATCCGGTTCGCCGAGATGAAAGAGCCCGGCGAGGCGCGCGATCAGGCGGTCTGGACCGACGCGCTGTCGGCGCTCACCACGTAGCGCGAGCGTGCGTGTCTGCACGCGACACGCCGGTATTGAGCGGCATTCTGCGCACGCTCGCGACTGCTTATTCGATTTCCGGGTTCGGCGATATACCCGGTAGCCTCCCAGCGACGGGCGCGTAGCTCAGTGGTAGAGCTCTGGTTTTACACACCAGCGGTCGGCGGTTCGATACCGTCCGCGCCCACCATTGTTAAGGCAGATCAGCCGGATTCCGCGATGTAAGTGCTTGGAAGGACGAACCCCCCGGTGTGCCCAGGAATGGGTCGACCAGTTTCGCGCAACGGGTGTTCGCAGTCGGGGGCCGTGCCCGTCGGTGAGATCTCGCCGACGGTTAGTTGGCTCGGCTCACGTTCTGGGCAACTACCGTGGAACCGTCCCAACGCAGGTCGGCCATCATCTTGACGGTCGGACAACACATTCCGTCATTCGGACCGTTGGCCATCCACGTCACATGTGCGACACCGTCCGAGATGGACAGATGGGTCACGATTTCCCTGCCGCCGTGGGTAAGGTCGCCGAGGTCGATTCCCCCCAGCAGCCTGGGCCCGGCGATATCAAGCTGCGGGCCCCCCGCATAGAGCTGCACCGTCTCCGGCCACCCAACCCCACCGGCATTGCAGTGGACGACCATAGCGGCGTCGCCTGCGCCCCCCGTCAGGTCGCCAAACGCCACCTTGTAGGCGGCGGTGTTGTAATCCAACGCGATCTCGACGTTTCCGGGATGCCCCTCTTGTGGCGGCAATTGCCCGTTTTTCAGGTTGCCTGGATCGTGCTCGCACAGCGCCGGCACGGGCGCGCGCCGTAAGTACTCGAACGTGACCGCGCCCCTGCCAGGCGTGGGCACGGCGGTCGCCGGACTGGTGGTCGCCGGACTGGTTTTGGACATCTCTGTTGTGTGCGCACAGGCGGCCAGTACGACGGCGGACAGAAGGCCAATCAGCTTTACGGCCCCGGACTTAAGCAGCACCCGCCGGTGCGAAACCGCGGCGCAGATATCGGGTCCGCCTCGGTTGAGGTGATTATTGGTCGCATCCATCAGTGTCACCGTCGTCACCCGACCTGGTAGGAGTCGCGCGATACCCGGAAGAAGTGACCGGTGCTGGCATCGGTGCATGTCACGCCCGAGGGCTCGCTGTCGCAGGTGATCGAGCCGGCCGACTGGGTTTGGCCGTAAGCGAGCGTCGGCTGGCCTTCGGGCCCTCCAAAATCTGAGTGCCATTCACCTGCGACCGGAGCGCTGCCCTGAAGGAGGATGAATTGGTTGCCCCGCCCGCCCATTTGGTAGTCGGCGGGGCGCGGGATCAGCCAGGTGTAGTGCTCGATCTCGCACATGACGCCCGGCTTCCCATCGGCTGCAACGTATCCCGTGCAGGCGATGTTCTTCGACGGTGTCTCGAACAGGATGCTGGCACCTGCGTGGGCGGCTGCCAAGGGCAGCGCTGTCACGGCGGTCGCGATCGAGAGCGCCGCGATCATTGTGATTTTCATGGCGGGTTTCCTAATCGTGTACGGGTTTGGGGTGCGGTGCCGGTTCTCATTGCCGGCTGCGGTAGCCGGTCGCGCACAGTGTGCGGCGGACGCCTTGGCGGATTCTTGGACGCTCGGTAGTGCTGGCAAACATGCGCAATATCGGGCCTCGTCGAGATCACCCTCGACTATCAGGATCTGTCGGCGCTGCGGCCAGCGCCAGAACCAACGGGCGCCGCGTCTCGCTGAGCATGCCGCCGGTCACTCACATCGGTGGCATCGCCGCAGTCATATCCAAGGTGATCGCTGGAGCCTCGACGTATGTGAACTGCACTGCTGCAAGCAGATTGGGCATCTCCCGCATGAGGCGACGTATCAACTGTCATTGATGGGGACCAAACCAGCTGCAGGACGGAAGAGGTACGAATCGTTGCTTGCCGCCCGGCGTAAGCACCCATGGCGACGAGATCACTTGGGCTGGCCACAAACTGGTTCGGTCAGCGGGAATGCCACCGTAAGCTGACAATCAGCCGGTGGTGCTGCCGCCAAGAATCTGCCAAGGGTCCTCTTCGACTATGACGTTGCCCGCAAAGGCCAACACACCAACCATCCGAAGGACCCCACAATGTTCACCACTCGCTTCACAAAGTCGATCGCCGGCATGGTGCTCGCCGCAGGCACGCTCGGACTCGCCGTGGTGGCCGGGGCCGGCACCGCCAACGCCGACGCGGTCGACGACACCTACGTCGCTGCCCTCGCGCAGGCCGGCATCCCGCAGATCAGTCCAGCTGCCGAAATCTCGGCAGGACATGCCGTGTGCCAAAACCTCGACGAGGGCACGACCACCCCTGACCGCGTCATCGCAGCATTCGTCGCCAAAAAGGTCTTCGCAACCCAACAGCAGGACGAAGCCATGGTCACTGCCTCGATCACGGCCTACTGCCCGCAGTACCTGCCTCGTTAGCCGCCCCCGGCGGGTCCAATCCCCACTGCCCAGAGCGTGCCAAGACGCGTAGCAACGAGCCCCCCGGACGCTGCAAGGCGGCCTTACACACAAGCGGTCGGCGGTTCGATACCGTCCGCGCCCACCAACACCCGAATCTGGCTCGCTATCCTGCGGGCGGGGCGAAAAACTCGAGTGCGATGCCGTCGGGGTCGCGAAAGCTCAGCCCCGAGCCGTAGTGGGCGTCCACGATGCCGCCGTGCCCGACGCCGAGCTCATCGAGGCGGGTGGCCCACGTTTCCAGCTCCGAACGGTCCGCACAGCCGAAACCGACGTGGTCGAGGCCCGCCTGGAACTCGGTGAAACGTCCGCCCTCCAGTGGTTTGTCGTGCTGGTGGATACCGAAGATCGTGCCGTCCTCGAACGCCCACACCACGTGCCGGAAGCCGGCGTCGGTGTGCTCGTCGAGCACCGGGTCGGAGCCGAACAGCGCTTGATAGAAAGGGGTGCTTGCGTCGACGTCACGCACGGTGACTGCAACGTGATTGAGTACCGCCATTGGTCCCACACTCACTTTCGAATCGATCGATTGCCGGTTATACGAGCCGCACTCGCGGCTGGTTCACGGGTGTCGGCTAGACCACACGCTTTCCTCGCCGTGCTCGAGCACGCATGTCCCACAGATACATTCGATAGCCCAAGATCCACACGTCACGCGGGATGACGCGATCGGCGATCCGCAGCGCTCCCAGTAGCCAGTCGAACTGGCGTTGTTGCGTGGCCGACCACGACATCGACATGAGCGCCCTGAACTCCTCGGGAAGAAAACCTTTGGTGGCGAAGAGGTTGAAGCGGCCTGCTAACAACCTCAGAGGGGCGGGCAGGAACGCCATCGCGGCCACACCGTGCAGGTGCTTACGCACCGGCGGGTCGATGTTCAGCTTGTCGAGGGTCCGCTTCCAGAACTCGTCGAACGCGACGCGGTCAGCGGGCCACATATCCTCCCGGACCTGCAACGTGGTGCCCAGCTTGCTGGCGTCCCGGTAGATCGCATCGGCGGACTCGTCGTCGAGTGGCCCGTAGAGGAACTCGTGCTGGTCGATGAAGTACCGGTACAGGCAGGCTGCCACCCACAGTTGCAGGCTCGGATCGAATGCGTTGTAGGACAACGGGCTTGACTTCTTCGACCGCACCAGAGCATGGACTCTGTCGACCTCGTCGCGAATCAGCGCTCGATCGGCGTCCGTCCCGAGGGTGGCGGCGGCGAGATACGTGCCGGTTGTCCTGGCCCGCTTGAACGGGTGTTTGTACACGTTGCCGCTGTCCACGGGGCTTTCCAGCACGCCGTAGCCGACGCCGGGCAGCGACAACTGCATGATGACGTTGGCCGCCGGCGCCAGTACTGCCGCAGGGTTGATCAGATCGACCACCCTGGTCGGCCGCCGCGGTGGGCCCAGCCTCATGAGCCGAGTACATCACCTTGTGAGACGCTCGCAGCGTGTTTGCGCCGATGTGTCCCGGCCGGGCGACCGGCATTGCGGTCGGCTTCCTGGCGGACCTGGCGTTCGGCGATCCCCGGCGCGGACACCCCGTCGCGGTGTTCGGCGGGGGCGCTGCCCGATTCGAGCGGCTCACATACGCCGACGACCGGTGGGCGGGCGTCATTCACACAGCCGCCCTGCTCGGTGTGCTCGCGGTCGGGGGCGTCACAGGGGAGCGGTTCGCCCACCGGCGCGGACCGGCCTCGGTTGCCGCTCTGACGGCCGCGACGACGTTCGTGGCGCTGGGGGGCACGTCCTTGACACGCACCGGCACCCGGATGGCCGACCTGTTGGCGACGGGCGACATCGATGCCGCCCGACGCCTGCTGCCGTCCCTCTGCGGACGGGACCCCGCCGCACTCGATGCCGACGGCCTGACCCGCGCAGCCGTCGAATCGGTCGCCGAGAACACGTCCGACGCGCAGGTGGCCCCGCTGTTGTGGGCTGCCGTCGGTGGTGTGCCCGCACTGCTGGTGTACCGCGGTGCCAACACCCTCGACGCGATGATCGGTCATCGTTCGCCGCGTTACCGCCGATTCGGTTGGGCTGCAGCGCGATTCGACGACGCACTGAATTTCTTCGCCGCTCGCGTCACCGGGGCGCTGGTGGCGATCTGCGCACCGGTTGTTGGCGGGTCGCCTCTTAATGCCCTTCGGGCGTGGTGGCGCGACGCTGCCCGACACCCAAGCCCCAATGCGGGTGTCGTCGAAGCATCGTTCGCGGGTGCGCTCGGCGTCCGACTCGGCGGGCCGACGCAATACGCGCACGAGCTGGAGATCCGGCCCAGCCTCGGCGATGGACCGGCCCCGCAGATCACCGATCTCGCTCGGGCGGTACGGCTGTCGCGGCTTGTTGCGCACGTCGCGGCGGTGTTGGCGGTCAGCGCCGCTTGCCGTAGCGGTCGGCGAGTTTCTCCTCCGTGGTGAGCGCAGCGCTGGCAGGCCGACTCTGCGCGGCGGCTCTCTCGCGTCGACGCGCCCGGATCTCCGACGTGATGAAGTAACCCAACCCGATTGGTGCGATGATGCCGAACGCGATCCACTGGATGCCGTAGGACAGGAACGGTCCCGCGTCCAGGTGCGGCAGCCCTATCGCACCGAGACCACCCGGCTGATTCTCCACGAGCTGCAGATAGGCGCCGGTCAGTGGGACGTTCAGCAGCGTGGAGATCTCCTGCGTGTTGATCGCGTACACCTGCTGCGCTCCGTCCGCCCGGAACGGTGCCTTGCCCTGCGGTGAGGGCTCGGAGTCGCGCAGCCTCGCGACGATCGTCACGGTCCCAGCCGGCGCCGGTGCGATGGGCGGCACCCGGGAGCCCTGCTCGGGTTTCACATAACCGCGGTCGACAAGCACGGTCGGCCCGCCGTCGACGGCGAACGGCACCAGGACCTCGAAGGCGGGGTCGCCTTCGATCACCCGGAGTCGCGCCAGCACCTGCCGGTCGGGCAGATAGTGTCCGGTTGCCCTCACCCGCTGCCACTGTTCATCGGGCGCAGAGGAGTCCTGCTGTGGCAGAACGCTTGTCAGCGGGACCGGTTCTGCCTGCAGGGACCGCGAGATCTGAGAGTTCTCGCGCGACGTCTTGGTGTTCTTGCCGAGTTGCCAAGGCGCGAGAACGGTGAAACACAGGTAGGCGAAGGCGATCACCACGACGAACAGGGCGAGCCAACCCGGGCGCAGCAGGAACGTCCACCGCGATTTGGATTCTTGGCTCTTGGCTTCGGTCATCGGAGCTGCTCGTCCACCCACTCGTGCAGGCCGGGCAGCGAGGCTTCGATGACGGTGAAGACGTCTTCGAAGTCGTCATGTGTGCCGTAGTACGGGTCCTCCACGTCATGCGGGTGGGCGCCCGACTTCGGGTCGAAAGACCTCAGCATCCGCAACCGGTCGCTCGGAACGCCCATGTCGCGCAGAATCCGCTCGTGGTTCCGGCCGAGCGCCACCACGAGATCGGCGGACAGGTGGTCCTCGTTGAGCCGCCGGGCGCGGTGTTCGGTCGGGTAGCCGTGCTCGCGCAGCACGCGGTTCGCGCGATTGTCGGCACCCTCGCCCGCATGCCAGTCGCCGGTCCCCGCGCTGGTGACGCGCACCTCGTCGGTCAGGCCGCGCTCGCTGATCTGATGGGCGAACATCTTCTCCGCCATCGGCGAGCGGCAGATGTTGCCCGAACAGATGAATGTGACGTGCAGGGGCTCAGACACCCAGCACCTCGCGCAGATCGTCGACTGTCGCCACATGCGCAACCGCGGCGACGCCGGTCGGCTCGGCGAAGTCGGCCGCTCCGTAGCCCCAGTCGACCACGACGGTGGCGATGCCGTGTGCAGCGGCACCCTCCACGTCGTGCGCGCGGTCGCCGACCATCACGACGCGATCAGGCAGCGGTTCGAGCGCGGCGAGTGCGTGCGCCACCACCTCGGCCTTGGTGGCTCTCACACCGTCCAGGCTGGCACCGGCGATGACCTCGAAATGCTGGTGAAGCCCGAAGTGCTCGAGGATGCGCTGTGCGGTCGGTTCGGCTTTCGATGTGGCCACCGCCAGCCGCACCCCGGCCGCCCGCAGGTCGGTGAGCAGTTCGGGAATGCCGTCGAACAGGGCATTCATCGCCCAGCCGTGGGTCGAGTAGTCGGCGCGGTAAGCGGCGATCGCGACGTCGGGGTCTTTTAGGCCCATCGCCGTCAGGGTCTGATGCATCGGTGGTCCGACGAGGCGGCCGGCCAGGTCGCCGTCGGGAATCTCGGCACCGACCTCGCCGAGTGCATGGCGGAAGCTGGACACGATGCCCTGCGCCGAGTCGGTCAGGGTGCCGTCGAGGTCGAAAATCACCAGCTGCGGCCGGGTCGCGGCAGCGGTGTCGTCCAGGGTCGTCACGCATCCATTGTCTCCGACGGCGCATTAGTGTCGTGATGTGGCAAGTCGAACCCGCGGAGCCGAGGCATGAGCGCCAGGTTGTCCGACGTCATCGATGTGCTCGAGGCCGCATATCCGCCGATGCTCGCGCAGGATTGGGACTCGGTCGGCCTTGTCTGCGGTGATCCGGACGAGGATGTCGACTCGGTGACGATCGCCGTCGACGCCACCGTGGCCGTCGTCGACGAGGTGCCCGACCGCGGGCTGCTGCTGGCACACCATCCTCTACTGCTGCGCGGCGTCGACACCGTCGCCGCGAGCACGGCCAAAGGTGCACTGTTGCACCGGATGATCCGCACCGGGCGGGCGCTGTTCACGGCCCACACCAACGCCGACTCCGCAGCCCCTGGCGTGTCGGACGCCCTTGCCGACGCGCTCGGACTGACCGTGCAGGAGGTGCTGGCACCTGCGGTGGGCGGTCAGGACAATGACAAGTGGGTCGTTTTCGTTCCCGCCGGGAGCGCCGACGAGGTGCGCGAGGCGATGTTCGCCGCGGGCGCCGGCCACATCGGTGACTACTCGCATTGCAGCTGGGGCGTTGCAGGTACCGGCCAGTTCCTGCCGCACGAGGGCGCGTCGCCGACGATCGGCAGCGTCGGATCCGTCGAACG
>Ga0164307_10000382_pt1 | contig 19654 bp, 21 predicted proteins | sample Whisoiple_243_MG_FD_110214 | JGI IMG/M metagenome (GOLD analysis project Ga0164307, IMG submission 110214) | Soil microbial communities amended with fresh organic matter from upstate New York, USA - Whitman soil sample_243_MG | ecosystem: Environmental > Terrestrial > Soil > Unclassified >...
GAGGACTGCGCCTTCTACCGGTGGACCCGGCTCACCTCGCTGACCGAGGTGGGTGGGGAGCCCGCTCAGTTCTCACTCGATCCGCAAGCGCTGCATCGGATCCAGCTCGATCGCCTGCAGCGCACCCCGGCCACCTTGACCGCGCTTTCCACCCACGACACCAAACGCTCGGAGGACGTCCGCGCCCGGATCTCGGTGATCTCCGAGGTGGCGCAGGACTGGGCGGCCGCCGTGCGGCGGTGGAACCGGTTGGCACCGCTGTCGGACGGGCCGCTGGCCAACCTGATCTGGCAGGCCACCGTCGGGGCCTGGCCGATCGAGCGCGACCGGCTGCACGCCTACGCGGAGAAGGCCGCGCGGGAGGCCGGAGTCTCCACCGCCTGGATCGACTCGGACGGCGCCTTCGAGGAGCGGATGCACGCCCTGGTGGACGCCGTCTATGACGACGCTGTGCTGGCCGCCGACATCGCGGCGACGGCCGACCGGCTCCGCCCGTTCGGCTGGTCCAACTCGCTGTCCGCCAAGCTCATCCAGCTCACCGGCGCCGGCGTCCCGGATGTCTACCAGGGCACCGAACTCTGGGACCTGTCGCTGGTCGACCCGGACAACCGGCGGCCGGTGGACTACCGGCGCCGGGCGGAACTGCTGGCCGGCATCGATGCCGGCACGTTGCCGGAGATCGACGACGAGGGCGCAGCGAAGCTGCTGGTGACCACTCGGGCGCTGCGGCTACGCCGGGATCGTCCGGAATTGTTCCAGGGATACACCCCCGTCATCGCATCGGGATCGGCCGCAGCGCATGTGTTTGCCTTCGATCGCGGCGGGGCACTGACCATCGCGACCAGGCTGCCGGCCGGACTGGAATCAGCCGGGGGTTGGGCGGAGACCGCCGTCGAGCTGCCCGCCGGATCGTGGATCGATGCCCTCACCGATCGCCCGTTCAGCGGTCGGGTGCCGGTCGGCGAGGTGCTGCAACGATATCCGGTCGCCCTGCTGGTGCAGAACGGCGAATGACCGAAGGCGAGCTGAACGAAAGGCGAAGATGACCCGCGAGATCCGCGTCTGGGCCCCCCGAGCGGCCACGGTGGTGCTGGTGGTCGGCGACGGCGAATACCCCATGACAGCGCAGGACCAGGGTTGGTGGACGGCGGCGGTGACCCCGGCCGATGGTGTCGCTCCGGCAGCTTCGGCCGACGAGATCGACTACGGCTTCCGGGTCGACGACAACCCTTTCGTCCGGCCGGATCCGCGGTCCCGCCGGCAACCCGACGGGGTCGACGGGCTGAGCCGCACGTTCGATCCGTCGTCCTATCAGTGGGGCGACTCGGCGTGGACCGGACGCCGCCTGCCCGGCAGCGTGATCTACGAGATGCACATCGGCACCTTCACCCCGGTCGGCACCCTGGACTCCGCGATCGAGCGGCTCGACCATCTGGTCTCGATCGGCGTCGACATGGTGGAACTGTTGCCGGTCAACGGGTTTGCCGGCACCCACAATTGGGGCTACGACGGGGTGCTGTGGTTCACGGTGCAGGAGAGCTACGGCGGCCCGCGGGCCTATCAGCGGTTCGTCGACGCCTGCCATCAACGCGGGATCGCCGTGATTCAGGACGTCGTCTACAACCACCTCGGCAAGGCCGGGAACCACCTGCCGGTGTTCGGTCCGTACATCAACGAGGAAGGACCGCAGAGCACCTGGGGTGAATCGCTGAACCTGGACGGTCCCGAGTCCGGCGAGGTGCGGCGCTACATCCTGGACAACGTGCAGATGTGGTTGCACGACTACCACGTCGACGGATTGCGGTTGGACGCCGTGCATGCGCTGGTCGACAGTCACGCCGTGCACCTGCTCGAGGAGATGGCCACCGAGGTCGATGTGCTCTCGGCCCACGTCCGCCGTCCGCTGACGCTGATTGCCGAGTCGGACCTGAACGACCCGAAGCTGATCAACCCGCGTGAGGTCAACGGCTACGGGATGACAGCGCAGTGGAACGATGACTTCCATCACGTCATCCACGTGGCCCTGACCGGGGAGACCGACGGCTACTACGCCGATTTCGGCCCGATGTCGGCCATCGCCAAGGTGATGACGGATGCGTTCTTCCACAACGGCACCTTCTCCAGCTTCCGTGGGCGCGATCACGGTCGGCCCGTCGACACCCTGCTCACCCCGAGCTGGCGTTTCATCGGGTACTCCCAGGACCACGACCAGATCGGCAACCGGGCCATCGGTGACCGGCTCACCGCCACCCTCTCCCCCGCCGACCTGGCCATCGCCGCGGTGCTGGTGCTGACCGGCCCGTTCACCCCGATGTTGTTCATGGGCGAGGAGTGGGCGGCCTCGACGCCGTGGGCGTTCTTCACCTCGCATCCGGACGAGCAGCTCGGCGAGGCCACCCGGCAGGGCCGGCTGGAGGAGTTCGCCAGGATGGGCTGGGACAAGAGCCTGGTGCCCGATCCGCAGGCCGAGTCGACGTTCCTGGATTCGAAGCTGAACTGGGACGAGGCACAGGTCGGCGATCACGCCGAGATGCTGCAGCTGTACCGGGATCTCATCGCGCTGCGCCGGTCGAGACCGGAATTGACCGATCCGCGGTTCGCCCGCAACGTGACCGACCACGACGACGACGACCGGTGGCTGCTGATCGATCGTTCCGGGCTGCGGATCGTGGTGAATTTCTCGGACGAGCTGCGCACCATCACCCTGCAGGAACCTGCCGGATCGCTGCTGCTGGCCACCCAGCCCGGAGCAGAGGTCAGCAGCGAGCAGCTGTCGCTGCCGCCGCACACCGCCGTGGTCATCGCGCCCGCCGGCGAATGACCGGCCGCCGGGCGTCCGGTCAAGCCGGGAGTGAACCGGTCCGCTGGCTGTTCGGCGATCAACTCGGTCCGCATTTCCTGGATTCGGACGACCAGCGGGTGCTGCTGATCGAGTCGCGAAAGGTGTTCGCCCGACGCAGATTCCACCGCCAGAAGGCACATCTGGTGCTGTCGGCGATGCGGCATCGGGCGGCCGAGCTGGGTGACCGCTGCGAGTACCGCACGGCAGCGACCTACTCGGAGGTGCTGCGCGACCGGCCGGCCGGGGCCGAACTGACCGTGTGTCACCCGACCAGCTACGCGGCCTGCGACCTGGTCGAGCGCACGCCCGGAGTGCGTCTGCTGCCGGCTCGCGGATTCGCGACCTCGATGGCCGAATTCGCCGAATGGGCCAATGCCCGGGGTGCCCGCCGGCTGCTCATGGAGGACCACTACCGGCTGGCCCGACGCCGACTGGATGTGCTGATGGACGGCGACGAACCGGTCGGCGGACAGTGGAACTACGACCAGCAGAACCGCTTGCCACCGCCCAAGGCCACCCGCGGCGGACCACCGGTCACCGGGGTCGGGGTGCCCGCCCCCTGGTGGCCGGAGGAGGACGAGATCGACGACGAGGTCCGGCGCGACCTCGATCGCTGGGCGGCGGACGGTGATGTCGGCTTCATCGGCGTCGACGGCCCCCGCCGGTTTCCCGCCACCCGGAGCGAGGCGTTGGCCGCGTTTCAGCACTTCGTCGACCACCGCCTGACGGCCTTCGGACCCTACGAGGACGCGATGCTGGCCGGCGATCCCTGGCTGGCGCATTCACTGATGTCCAGTTCGCTGAATCTCGGGCTGCTCGATCCGCTCGAGCTGGTGCGCCGGGTCGAGACCGCCTGTCGCCATGACGATCTGCCGATCTCCTCGGTGGAGGGGTTCGTCCGACAATTGATCGGCTGGCGGGACTACATCTGGAACCTGTACTGGCACCTCGGTCCCGACTACCGCTTCCGCAACGGGTTGCACGCCGATCGCGACATCCCCGCATGGTTCGCCGAGCTGGATGCCGATGCCGTCGAGGCGAACTGCCTGTCGTCGATCCTGGGCGATCTGCGGGACCACGGTTGGGTGCACCACATTCCCCGGCTGATGGTGCTGGGAAACCATGCGATGCAACGCGGTTGGAATCCGTTGCAGGTGACGGACTGGTTCCATCGCGCCTTCGTCGACGGGTACGACTGGGTCATGGTGCCGAACGTGGTGGGCATGTCCCAGCACGCGGACGGCGGACTGATCACCACCAAGCCGTACGCCGGCGGCGGTGCGTACATCGACCGGATGAGCGATTACTGCGGAGGTTGCCGTTACCGGCCCTCGGTCCGGGTCGGAGATGATGCCTGCCCGTTCACCGCCGGCTATTGGTGGTTCCTGAACCGTCACCGCGGCACCTTCGCCGGCAATCACCGGATGGCCCAGCCGTTGCGCGGTCTCGACCGGCTCAAGGACCTGCTGGCTCTGGTCGAGCAGGAGGACGCGAGAGGCTCGGCTGCGCCGTGATTGTCCGGAAGGCGGATCAGGCGCGCTTGCTGCCGACCAGCTTGGTGCCGTCGATCGAGGTAACCGCGCAACTCATCTTCCGCAGGGTGACATCGGACCAGTCGGGTTCCAGCGGGTAGACGAAGGTGTAACCCAGGTCCAGCGCCGATTCGTAGCTTTGCCCGGTGTAGTCGGCGAAGGCACCCAGGCACACCGTCGTCGAGAGGTCCTGCCACTGCTGCTCGGTCGGGTACGGCGTTTCCGGCGGGTCGAGGCCGAGAGGGCCGTCCACGACGTACATCTCGGCATCATGCGGCTGGTCGCAGGGCAGCTCGGCGGCATCGAGCAGCGCGGTCGGGTAATCGAAGCAGTCGCCGACGTCGACGCCCACGTAGGACCCGCTGACGCTTTCCGCTGTCCCGGCCCACTTCCCGCCCGCGGTGTCCAGCACGGTGCAGGCAACCTCCGGCGGCCCGCCGGTTTCCGAGGTGATGACGAACGACTGCACGTAGTCGTCGGGCTGGTCCGAGCCGACGAAGGTGTGGAAATCGGTGACGCAGGCGTCGTTTGCGGCCTTCGACCAGGCATCGGCCGAGGTCTCCGCAGGATCGACGGCGGTGAGCGCCACCCCGCTCTTGAACACCTGGCCGTCGTGCAGTTGCGCGCAGTCGATAGTCGCGACATCGCTGCCGGCGAAGTTGAAGCAGTCGCCGTCGAACAGCAGGGTCGAGGTCGCTGTCGCCGGAGCGCCCGCCGAGTCCGTCGGCCGCACGGTGATCGCGGGGGTGGAGCTCGACGTCGTCGACTTGGTGGTGGACGGCGGCGTCGTCCGGGTCGTCGTTGGCGTGGTGGTCTCGGTCGTCCGCTCGGTGGTGGTGACCGCGGAACTGCGGGGCGTCGCGTTCGGCGCCACTGCGGCGGTGCCGGCGGTGGTCGTCGCGCAGGCGGCGAGCAGCGCGACGCCGGCCGCAGCGAGTGCAAGCGATCCGCAACGGCGGAGTGTGGTGGACATCAGGCCCCCTTTTCCCGGTCGTCCCGTCGCCGGCTGTTGCAACGGGACCCCTGTCGCATGCTTACCGGACCAGGCGCTCCAAGGCGATTCGGGCAATCGGTGCGTAACCCAACACAATAGGCGCCGGTCCCTCGATCACCAGCGTCGTGGTCGTCCCGCCGCCATCGGCGGCCTGAGTGGTCGCCGAGGTGGCCGACCTGTCGGCTCCGGATTCGGATTCGGATTCGGCGGGCGCTACTGAGTGCCCGAGGGACATGGCAATGCCGGCAACTTTTATCCGCCAGCACCACCGCCGGACCTCGTGATCGACCTCGTCGATCTCGAACCGGACCGACACACCACACGGACCGTGCACCACGCCGGTGCCGCCGGCGGCGATGATCTCACCCCGGTAGTCCACCGACCTGATCTGCGGCGACCATTCCGACCAGCGTTGCGGCCGCACGTACCTGTCCCACACGGCGGTGGGCGCGGCCGGCCCGTTGGCCCGCACCGTCATTCTCATCCGGTGCGGTGGACGAACCGGCGGAATTCCCGATGGATGTGTCGGAGCTCCTCGACCGTCGCGCCGAGCAGGGACGACGCGAAAATCCGGCCCGGACCCTCCGGCACCTCGACCTCGGACGGAACCACCAGCACCGCGATGCCGGCCGCAACGGCCGCCGCGGTACCGGACGGTGAGTCCTCCACGGCAAGACAGTCGGCCGCGGTCAACCCGAGACCCTCCATCGCGGTCAGATACGGGACGGGTGACGGCTTGCCGTCCAGCACCTCGTCACCACAGACCGTGACATCGAACCGGTGCTCGCCGAGCAGGCCGGCGAGGGCGACGTCGACCAGGGTTCGCGGCGAGTTGGTGACCAGCGCGGTCCGGATCCCGACGGCCCGGAGGGCGTCGATCAGCTCTTCCGCGCCGGGCTGCCACAGCAGGTCCTCGGCGAAGACCTCCGCCGTCAACGCCAGCAACAGTGACGTCGTCTCCTCGACGCTCTCGCCGGACCCGAGGTCCTCGAGCAACATCCCGACGGAGGTCGGGATCGATTGTCCGGTCGTCGCGGTCGCCATCTCCGGCGACAGGCTGCCGCCCAACCGGACCGCGACCCGGTCCATCGAGACCGCCCACAACGGCTCGGAATCGACCAGGGTGCCGTCCATGTCGAACAGCACGGCGCCGAGAGGGGCCAATTCTGGATCCGCCGGTCCGGTGCTCATTCCGAACAGGGTAGGCCCGGCTGCCGTCGCTGGTGGTCGGCGTCATTTCGGTGTGCCGACGAGCGTGCGGCTCCACCGATCCGCGACCCACCGGCGTCCGGCCCGACGCCGCCGCCGAACGCACGTAGGCTGACCTGCGTGAGAGAGGCACCCCTGCGCAACCCGGTGATGATCGCCGCCTTCGAAGGGTGGAACGACGCGGGAGACGCCGCAACGGCCGCCGTGGAGCAACTGGGCCTGACCTGGGACGCGACCCCGTTGACCGAACTGGATCCGGAGGGCTTCTACGATTTCCAGGTCAGCCGGCCCACCGTCCGGCTGATCGACGGCGTGACCCGGACCATCGACTGGCCCACCACCAGACTCTCGGCCTGCCGTCTCGAGGGATCGCCGAGCGACGTCATCCTGGTGCACGGGATCGAGCCGAACTTCCGCTGGCGTGCCTTCTGTGACGAACTGCTCAAGATCGCCGTCGACCATCAGGTGGCGACCGTGATCGGGCTCGGGGCGTTGCTCGCCGACGTGCCGCACACCCGTCCGATCCAGGTCACCGGATCGGCCCACGACGAGGAGACCGCGGCGAGGATGGGCCTGGCCCGCTCCCGGTACGAAGGACCGACCGGCATCTCCGGGGTGTTCCAGGACGCCTGTGTGCAGGCCGGGATCCCCTCCCTGTCGTTCTGGGCGTCGGTGCCGCATTACGTCTCCCAGGCGCCGTCGCCCAAGGCGACGCTGGCGCTGCTGCACCGGGTCGAGGAGATCCTGGACATCGAGGTTCCGCTCGGCACGCTGCCGTCGCAAGCCGACGACTGGGAGGCCGAGGTCTCGCAGATCGCCGCCGAGGACGACGAGATCTCCGAGTACATCAGGGCGCTGGAGGAACGCGAGGAGGAGGACGAGCCGCTCAAGCCGGCTTCCGGTGAGTCGATCGCCGCCGAATTCGAACGCTATCTGCGCCGTCGCGGACCACGTCCAGGTGAGGCGGGCGGCCGCGCCCGATGAGCCTGGAATGGGAGCAGGTCGTGATCGACTGCGCCGATCCCATCGCCCTCGCTCGCTGGTGGTCGGACGCATTGGGCTGGCAGTACTGGGTGCAGGACACCGATGAGGTCGAGATCAGGCCGACCGAGGACAGGCTCCCAGGACTGATCTTCGGGACGGTCCCGGAGGGCAAGACGATCAAGAACCGGTTGCACCTGGACTTCCGGCCCGACGACCGGGACGCCGAGGTCGATCGGCTACTCGCGCTGGGTGCCTGCCGGGTGGACGTCGGGCAGAGCGACGTGCCCTGGGTGGTGCTGGCCGACCCGGAGGGCAACGAATTCTGCGTCCTGAGTTCGCGCCGCGATCAGTCGGGCTCGTCCTGAGATGCGGTCTGATCGGGCCCCTCGGCACCGGACTTGTCCGGATCGGGTCGGGACGTCCAGACATCGGCCAGTTCCTCGTCGCTGACCGGCACTCCCAGGTAATCCTCGGCACCCGCTGCCGCGAACTTCTCCTCGTCGGTCGGTTGCTGGCGGTGCGGTTCGCCTTCGGTCATCAAAAACCCTCCTCTGTCGGGATGTCCTTCATCCGGTGCCCCGCACGGATCATCGCAAACACGGTCGGCTCCAAACTCCAGGCAAAGCATCGACCTCTACCTGAGAGTCAGCCCGAGTAGGGCATCGGCGGCGTCGGCGACAAGCGCCCCGTCGAGGGTGTCGTCCGAGGCCCAGCGATCGAGTGCCGCCAACGCGGTCGGCGTGTCAAGATCGTCGGCCAGGGCGGATCGCAGCTCGCCGACCACCGACGACGCCGGCGTGCCGGACCGTTGCGCCGCTGCCCGCCACCGGTCCAGACGGCTCGACGCGGCATCGAGCAGATCGTCGGACCACGGCCGATCGGTCCGGTAGTGACCCGCCAGCAGGGCAGCCCTGATGGCCATCGGATCCACGCCGGCAGCCAGCAGCCTGGAGACGAAGACCAGATTGCCGCGGGACTTTGACATCTTCTCGCCCTCCAGCGAGATCATCCCGGCATGGCTGTAGTGCCGGGCGAACGGCGCGACGCCGGTCAGTACCTCGGCGTGCGCCGCCGAACATTCGTGGTGCGGGTAGATGAGATCGCTGCCACCGCCCTGTACGTCGATGGTCGGGCCGAGTCGGTTGCCGGCGATCACCGCGCATTCGATGTGCCAGCCCGGCCGTCCCGGACCGACCGGTGACTCCCATGACGGCTCGCCCTCTCTCGGCGTCCGCCAGAGCAGCGGGTCGAGCGGGTTCCGCTTGCCCGCGCGGTCCGGGTCGCCGCCCCGCTCGGCGGACAGCTTCAGCATGGTGGCCAGGTCGTACCGGGATTCGTAGCCGAACTTCGGGGCGGCCGCGATATCGAAGTAGACGTCCGGGAACTGCGGGTCGTCCACCCGGTAGGCGGCGCCCGAGTCCAGCAGTCGGCGTACTCCGTCCGACACCTCGTCCATCGCCTCGACCGCGCCGATGTAGTCGTCCGGCGGCAGCACCCGCAACGCGGTCATGTCCTCCCGGAAGAGTTGAATCTCCCTGGCGGCCAGATCGCGCCAGTCGATCGAATCCCGGTGCGCCCGTTCGAGCAGTGGATCGTCGATGTCGGTGATGTTCTGCACCGAGTGCACGCGGTGCCCGTTGTCCAGCCAGACGCGTTGCACCAGGTCGAAGGCCAGGTAGGTGGCCGCATGACCCAGGTGGGTGGCGTCGTACGGCGTGATGCCGCAGACGTAGATGGTGGCGGTCTCCCCCGGCGCCGTCGGCGTGGTCGCCTCGGTGGCGGTGTCATACAGCCGCAGGGGTTCCGGTGAACCGGGAAGGGACGGTACGGGTGGTCGGCTCCAGGACTGCACCGCTCCACCTTAATCGTGGCCGTCACCGGAAGTTTCCCCCGTCATCACCGGAGGCCGGCGAGCCGCAGAAGCCTCGGTGGATGCTGCCTACGCCTCGTCGGCTGCCGTGAACGCCGACGTGGTGTGGGAACCCGGCCCCACCGAGTGGGGAAAATACCGGTTCCGGGTGGTGGATCCCGAGGCCTACGAGTGGACGTTCGGCACCCACAAGCCTGGTGAGCCGGCGGCGGACTGGTCGGACCAGGAGTGGGACGCCGACGGCTCCCGAGCGCACCGGCTTCGTGCTGATCAGCTCGAGACACCCGGCACCACATGGCGATTGGCGTGCAGGACGGCGGTCTGCCAACCCTGAAGTGTGATGCCACGGACGTCCCCTGGCGGCGAGGACGCCGGATACATCAGGTTCTGTTTCGCCCGGTGGTGCGGAAGGTTCAGCGCGTGACCGAGTTCGTGCACCAGCACCGTCTCGTCGTAGGTGTGCGGTTGCTCCGGATCGAACAGTGCGGCCTGGACGATCACCCAGTCCGCCGAAATCCCCAGCGAGCAGCCGGTGACCCGCCCGGCGATGTTCCGCACCACGATCACGGTGATCGGAGCTCCGACCACCGCGGTGGCCAGATCGATCGGCGCGGAATGCCGCCGGTAGAACTCGGTCCGGCCGAGCACGTCGTCGAGCAGCAGGCGCTTGTTCGCCCGCGGATCCAACGCCCGCGGCGGCGCCGGTTCGTCGATCACCTGGATGCCGGTGACCCGAACCCGGATGCCAGATTCCGCGCTGAGCACCGTTCCTGCCAGGTCGAGGGCAGGCTGCAGCGCTGCGGGTTCCAGCAGCGGCCGGCCGGTCTCGTCCGACAGGATGACCACCGCCACCTTGAGGGTGGCCGGCCCGATGGTCTCCCCACTGACTGCGGCCTGGGCCGCCTCGACCGCTCGGGCCGCCCCGCTGGACAGGTCGAGGGTGAGTCCGCCGACCGCGCGGGAGGCGGTTCTGACCAGTCCGGTCAGCGCGCTCACAGCGGCGGCCAGGGAATCGGTGTGCGATGACCCGGTGCCCGGGGGAAGACCCTGGTGACGGAGAGCTCGGCCAGCCGCGCCCGCAGCGCGGCCATCTCGGCCGTGGTGATCAGTTCGTCGAGCCGGTCGCCGAGATCGCCGTCCAAGTCGGTCCGCAGCCGCTCGATTCCGTCGATCACCGGTTGCGGCAGCGGTTTTCCGGCCCAGCCCCAGAGGATGGTGCGCAGTTTGTCGTCGGTGTGGAAGCACAGGCCGTGGTCGACTCCCAGGATGCGGCCGTCCGCGGTCGGCAGAACGTGGGAACCCTTGCGGTCCGCGTTGTTCACCACCGCGTCGAACCCGGCGAGGACGGCCAGCGCCGGGTTGTCGGCGTGCACCACAGCGACCGGATCACCGTCGGTGTCCACGGCCCGCAGCACCGGCAGCCAGCCGGCCGGGATGGCGTCGATCGGAACCAGGTCGACGACCTGATCCGGGTCGGCGTCCTCGATCCACCGCTGCACCATCCCGGGCCCGTAGGGGCCGTCCCTGATCACGGTGAGCGGCACGCAGTTCCAGCCGGCCGCGTGCGATACCAGGAACGCCGCGAGCTCCCGCTCGGCCAGGGTGCCGTCCGGGAAGTCCCACAACGGCCGCTCGCCGCGAACCGGCTTGTAGATGCACGGGATGGTGAGGCCGTCCAGGGTGGCCTCACCCAGCAGCGTCAGGTTGGAGGCGTCGGTGAGTCGTCCGGTGACCGTGATCTCGCCGCGGGTGATGATGTCGGCGACTGCGGCGGGAAGTCCTTCCGTCGACGCCGGCTCAGCCGAGGGCACCGCGGTGGTAGCCGTTCAGCCGGGGACAGATGTGTCCCTCGGGATCCAACGGGTTGTTGCAGAGCGGGCACGGCGGCCGCCCCGCCGCGACCACCAGTTCGGCGTGCTTGGCGAAATCACGTGCCTCGCCGAGGGACAAAAAGACCCGCAAAGCGTCTGGCCCGTCCTCCCGGTCCTCCAGCACGATCTCCTCGCCGACCTCCTCCTCGGACAGGGCAAGCAGTTCGACGATCACCTGCGAGCCCTCACCATCCCAGGCCAGGCCCATCGTGCCGACCCGGAACTCCGCCTCGACCGGCGTGGACAGCGAGAGTTCGCCGACCGGGATGCTGCCGGAAGAGTCGGCCTCGGCGCCGAACCGGCGGGCCACCTCGGTGATCAACGAGCCGAGGCGATCGGCGAGCACCGCTACCTGCTGTTTCTCGCAGGAGACGGAAAGCACCCGCCGGCCGTCGACGACCTGCAGGAAGAATTCGCGTTCGCCGGGTTGCCCGACGGTTCCGGCAAGGAACCTGTCGGGTGAGCGGAAGACGTGGATCTGACGTGACATGGCACCTTCGAGCTTAGTGGTCCGACGGATTCACCCGGCGACCCCGCCCGGAACGGCGTCGGAGGTCGAGGACGGTGGCACCGGCGCTCCCGCAGCGACGGCCTGGCCGTCGGTCGCCGCGGCCAAATCGTCGGTCGAAGCGGCCGGGTCTGCGGGCTCAGCAGCCGGTGCGGGGTACGGACTGATCGAACCGAGGTCGCCGGTGTCGTTGATCCGTTCGACGAACGGGCGATGCGGTGTGTACCGGATGACCGAGATCGACGCCGGCGCGACCACAATCCGCTGGAACGAGTCCAGATGCATGCAGAGTGCATCCGCCAGGATCGACTTGATGACGTCCCCGTGGGAGCAGATCAACACGGTCTGATCGGCGGTGGCGGCAGCACGGACGTCCCGGATGCCGGCCGCGGCGCGGGCGGAGACCTCGGCCAATCCCTCACCGCCGGGAAAGACGGCGGCGGAGGCGTGCTGCTGCACGGTGCGCCAGAGTGGTTCGGTGGCCAGGTCCTTGAGTGGCCGACCCGACCAGTCGCCGTAGTCGACCTCGGCGAACCGCTCCTCGAGCTCGACCGGCAGCCCGGTGGCCTCGGCGAACGGCGTCACGGTCTGGCGGCAGCGGTCCAGCGGAGAGGAGATCAACCGGTCGAACTTCGTGCCGGCCAACCGTTCCGCGACCTTGTCGGCCTGCCCACGGCCGTGGTCGTCCAGGTTCACACCGGGCGTCCGGCCGGCCAGGATTCCCGCGGTGTTGGCGCTGGAGCGGCCGTGCCGGACCAGCACGACGGTGACGACAGGTGGTGGTGGCGGGCTGTCCTCGGTCTTCTCGCCGTTTGCGGCAGAGTCCGTCGAGGTTGCCGTCGACGCACCGTGTGCGGTCGGCCCGCTGCTCACGCCGGGACCCCGTTCGCGGTGACGAACCCGGTGCTCAGCGCGATGATCAGGGCGACCGCCAAAGCCCATCGATACCAGACGAACACCCGGATCGTGTGCCGGGAGACGAAGCGGAGCATCCAGGCGACGGTCAGGTAGGCGACGACGAAGCTCACCGCGGTGCCGACCAGGGTCAGGAAAAGACCGACCCCGCCGGACCGGATCGCGTCCGGAACCTCGAGTACAGCGGCGCCGGCCAGTGCCGGGATACCCAGCAGGAAGCCGAATCTGGCCGCGGTGACCCGATCGATTCCCAGCATCAGGCCCGCCGAGATCGTTGCGCCGGATCGCGAGACGCCCGGGATCAGCGCCAACGCCTGGGTGCCGCCGATGATCAGGGCGTCCTTGAGGTCGAGGTCCTTCTCGTGCCGATCCTGCTTCGCGACGTACTCCGCGATCAGCATCACCACACCCCAGACGATCAGGGCGATGGCCACCACCCACAACGACCGCAGCGGTCCCTTGATGAAATCCCGGAACACCACGCCGACGACGGCGATCGGCAGCGAGCCGATGATCACCAACCAGGCTTCGCGGTAACTCGGATCACGTCTCGCCTCTGCGCTGCCCAGGCCGCGCACCCAGGCCTTCAGCAGCCGCCAGATGTCTTGACGCAGGTAGATGACGAGCGCGGCGATGGCGCCGATCTGGATCACCGCGATGAAAGACGTGATGGACGGGTCGTCGATCTGCAGCCCCATGAGGCCGGCGACGATCGTCTGATGGCCGGTCGAGGACACGGGCAGGAACTCGGTGAGCCCCTCCACGATGCCCAGGATGATCGCCTGGAACAGGTTCACGCGGTCGCCCCGAGCTGGTCGGCGGCCCGCATCACGGTGGTCAGGGTGGCGATCTTCGACTCCAGGTCGCGATCGAAGCAGCTGACGCTGATCGAGGTCACCCCGGCCGCGGAGAGTCGACCGAGCCGCTCGGAGATCCTGTCCTGGTCGCCGAGCAAGCTGGTCCGGTCGATGAAGTCGTACGGGACCGCCGCGGCGGCCCCGGCGTAGTCCCGGGACATGAATCTCTCCTGCACCTGGTCCGCCTCCGCGCCGTAGCCCATCTCGGTGGCGGTGCGGTGGTAGAAGTTCGTCTTGGCCGACCCCATACCGCCGATGTAGAGCGCGGCGTGTCCCCGCACCCGGACGGCAGCCACCGTCGGGTCGTCATGCACCGAGACCGGCACCGACGCACAGATGTCGATGGAGTCGGGGTCACGGCCGGCGGCGGTGGCGGCGTCGCGGATCCGGGCGAGCGATCCGCCGGCGACCTCCGGGTCGAAGAAGATGGCCAGCCAGCCGTCGGCGATCTCGCCGGTGAGATCGAGGTTCTTCGGTCCGAGTGCAGCCAGATAGATGGGAATCTCGGGCCGGACCGGTTGTAGGGCCAACACCAGCGACTTGCCCGGGCCGTCCGGCAACGGCAGCGTGAAATGCGTGCCGCCGGCCGTCACCCGCCGGCGCTTCACGGCCTGCCGGACGATCTGCACGTACTCGCGGGTCCGGCCGAGCGGATCGGCGAACCGGACACCGTGCCAGCCCTCCGATACCTGCGGTCCGGACACTCCGAGCCCGAGCGTGAACCGGCCGGACGACAGTGCGTCCAGGGTGGCGGCCGTCATGGCCGTCATCGCCGGTGATCGGCCCGGGATCTGCAGGACGGCCGATCCGATGCCGATGTGGTGGGTCCGGGCGGCGATGGCGGCCAACACCGTCACCGCGTCGGAGCCGTAGGCCTCAGCGGCCCACACCGTGTCGAAGCCGAGCGATTCTGCGGCCTGCGCCAGGGCGATGTTGTCGATCAGCTCTTCGGCGGTCGTCACGTACCCGAGGTTCAGGCCGATGCGCATTCGTTGTCCCACGCTTGTTTTTCGCCCCTTGCTCGGTGATCTTTCGGCCCACAACGCCCCGGCAACGGTACCGGGTGCGGGAGGCCGCCCCGGATCACCACCGGATCGCCCGTGCCGCTGCCGGGACCGGCGATCAGGAGTCGATAGGTTTGCCGACATGGATTCGCGTCGCGTCGGCCGAAGTGGGCTGGAGGTGTCCCGGCTCGGGTTGGGCACCATGACCTGGGGCAGGGACACCGATGCCGATGACGCCGCGGCGGCGCTGGAGGCCTTCGTCGAGGCCGGCGGCACGTTCATCGACACCGCCAACATCTACGGCGACGGCGATGCCGAATCGATTCTCGGGACCCTGGTTCCGGACGTGGTCAGCCGGTCGTCGGTGGTGCTGTCCACGACGACCGTCGGCGTCGGGGGTGGCCGCGGCCGCTTGCTCGCGGCGTTGGACGAGTCGTTGAGCAGGCTGGCGACCGACCACGTCGACCTGTGGCAGGTCCACGGGTTCGACGCGGCCGTGCCGTTCGAAGAGACCTGTGCCGCCCTGCGGACCGCTGTCGACTCCGGCCGCGCCACCTACGTCGGCCTGTCCGGCGTCAACGGATGGCAGTTGGCCACCCTGGCCGGCTGGCTCCGCGCCGGGTCGCCGGACACTCCGCTCGTGTCGGTCCAGTCGGAGTACTCCCTGCTGGAGCGGGGTCCTGAGCAATCGGTGTTGCCGGCCGCGGGGGTGCACGGTGCCGGATTCCTGGCCTGGGCCGGACTGGGACGGGGGGTGCTCACCGGCAAGTACCGGCACGGCACGCCGGCCGACTCCCGCGGCGCCTCACCGCATTTCACCCGTTACGTCGGCCGTTACCGCACGGACCACCATGCGCGCATCGTGGAGGCCGTTGCGACAGCCGCCGAGGGCCTCGGCACCTCGCCGCTTGCCGTTGCGTGCGCCTGGGTGCGGGATCGGCCCGCGGTCACCAGCGTGGTGATCGGCGCGCGGGATCGGGCGCAGCTGCTGGGATCACTGGCCGCCGAGGAGATCGTGCTGCCCGCCGAGATCCGCAGCGCCCTTGACGATGTCAGCGCAGGCCCTGCGCCGGCCGAATAATCAACCGTCTCGTCAGGTGCGCGGCGGTCGGCGCGGGCGCAGGTAGGGTCCGGGCGTGCCTGACGTGTTCGCCGAGTTCGCCGCCGCCGGCCTGTGGCCGGGGCTCGGGCAGACGACGGCCGCCAGGCTCGCCGAGGCAGGCATCAACTCCCCCGATGACGTGACGAGCGAGAAGCTCGCCGGGCTGCCGCGGATGACCGATCGTCGGGCCAACCGGCTGGTCACCAGCTTCATCGGCGCCGGCCAGCTGTACGACATCGTCGAACTGCTGGTGCCGCAGGAGATCCCGGCTCGTTGGGCAGCGCGGCTCACCGATGCGCTCGGTGACGGCGCTGCGGCAACGCTGCGCGCGGACCCCTGGCGGCTGCTGTCGCTGCCCGACGCCGCGGTGGCGCAGGCGGATCGGCTCGCCAGGGAGATCGAACCGGACGTGCGCCGGGACGACCCGCGGCGCGGCCGGGCGCTGGTCGAATGGACGCTCGCCCGGTACGCCAGGGACGGCCACACCACTGCCCCCGAGTCACTGGTGGCTGAGGGCCTGCGGCCGTTCGGGGTGGACGCGGAGTCGGCGATTGCCGCGGCGGTGACGGCGGGCGGTGTGGTGAGGGTGGCCGACCCGGGTGGTTCGGACGAGCCGTGGGTTGCCCGAAATGTTTTGGCGCAGGCGGAGATCACCATCGCAGAGGGACTGGCCAGGCTGGTCCGGACCGCGACGTCGATGGCCGGTGAGCGCGCCGTCAAGGGGGCCGTGAAGGGTTTGGACGAGGTGCAGGCCGGGGCCGTCACGCTGGCCGCCGCGCACGGGGTCAGCCTGCTCACCGGTGGCCCCGGTACCGGAAAGAGCCGGACCGTCGCCGCGGTTGTCGCGCTCTGCCGCAAGGTGGACGCCGACATCGCACTGGCCGCCCCGACCGGTCGGGCGGCGAAGCGGCTGGAGGAGCTGGCCGGCAACAACGCCACCACCGTGCACCGGCTGCTCGGCGCCCGGCCACCGTCCGCCGGCGCGACGGGTTCGATCTTCGACCATGACGCGGACAATCAGATCGAGGCCGACCTGGTCGTCATCGACGAGGCATCCATGTTGGACGTCGAGCTGGCGGCGGCGCTGATCTCGGCGCTCCCGGACTCGACGCACCTGGTGATCGTCGGCGACCCGGCGCAGCTGCCGTCCATCGGACCCGGCAGGGTGCTCGGTGATCTGATCGACAGCGGCGCCGTCCCGGTGACGGAACTGACCAAGCTGTACCGACAGACCGAGGGCGGGGCGATCGCGAGATTGGCCATCGCGGTGCGGGCCGGGGACCTGGTCCGCGTCGAAGACCCGACCCACGAGGTGGTGATCGTCCCGGCCCGAGGGTCGGAGGAGGCGGCCAGACGGGTCGTCCAGCTCGTCACCGACTCCATCCCCCGAGTGTTCGAGTGCGAGGCCGATCAGATCCAGGTGGTGACCCCGGTGCACCGCGGGCCGGCCGGTACCCAGGCCCTCAACCGGGCGCTGAAGGGGGTGTTGAATCCGGGAACCGGCACGGTGCGCGGTTTCGACGTCGGCGACCGGGTGGTGGCCACCGCCAACCACATCGACGCGGAGCCGACCGGATACGCCAACGGCGAGGTGGGCACGGTGATCTCGTGCGGTGACAACGCGTTGCGGGTGTCGTTCACCGGCGGTTCGTCCGACATCAGCGGCAAGGCCTTGGCCGATCTGTTGCACGGTTGGGCGATCACCGTGCACCGGGCGCAGGGGTCCGAGTGGGAGGCGGTCGTTGCGGTGATGCCGCCCGAAGCCGGCAACATGCTGTCCCGCCCGCTGGTCTACACCGCGTTGACCAGGGCCCGACGACACCTCTCCGTCGTGCACGCAGCGGGTCCGGTGCTGGCGAGGGCGGTCAAGCACATCGGCTCCATCCCGCGCCGAACCCGGTTGGCATCGTTGCTCACCGCGGAGATCGCCGCGATCAAGGCCCCGGCCGCACGCGCCGAGCAGGCCGAACTCACCGCCGAGTGACCCAGTCGTTGCGTCGAATCAGGACGACGAAACGGCGCCGGTGGACGCGGAGCGCCCGCGGGCAGGGCACACTCGATCCAGCGCAGTTGTCAGGGTCGCCGTGGTCGGCGCTCCCGGGTCACGGAGGTGAGCAGGATCGCCGGACAGGAATCATCACTCGGCGCAGCGGACGCCGGGTCGGAGTCGACGCCGCCCAGAGTGCGTCCGTCGGTGGCGACCTGGCGACCGGCCACCGACGAGTACGAGTACCAACCGCTGCGAATCGACGCCCGGGTATCCCGATCGGCCGCGGCGACGATGCTGGCGATCCGGGCGGAGTTCTCCGGTTGGGAGCTCGCCCGGGTCCTGCGGTTCTCGGACGGAAGTCGCCGGGTGTGGCTGCGCCGCCGCCGGTCCCCCGGGCTGCTGCCCGACGTCACCCCCTGACACCGGGTGGCTGACGAACCGGAACTCGCCTGGCGTCTGACCCGCGGGCAGGTACTGCGTGATGCGATGGGTGTGTCGGTGGCCACCGGCGCATACGGCATCTCCTTCGGCGCCATCTCGCTGGCCGGGGGTCTCGACTTCTGGCAGACGATGGCGCTGTCGCTGCTGATGTTCACCGGCGGCAGCCAGTTCGGTCTGATCGGAGTGGTGGCCGGCGGCGGTGCTCCACTGGCCGGCGCCGCGACCGCGATCATGCTCGGCGCCCGGAACGCCCTGTACAGCCTGAGTCTCGCGGAATTGCTCCGGGTCCGCGGTTGGCGGCGGTTGCTCACCGCGCAACTGGTGATCGACGAATCCACCGCGATGTCACTGGGCCGGGATTCCGAGCGTGCTGCCCGGCTCGGGTTCTACTCGACCGGCATCGGTGTCTTCGTGCTGTGGAACCTCGGAACGGCCATCGGGTTGCTCGGGGCCTCCTGGCTCGCCGAACCGCGGGTGCTGGGGCTGGACGCCGCGGCGCCGGCCGCGTTCCTGGCGCTACTCGCCCCCCGACTCCGGGGGCGTGAGGCATGGGCGGTCGCGTTGGCCGCCGCCATGGTCGCGTTGATCGCGGTCCCGTTCGTGCCGGTCGGGTTCCCGGTGCTCATCGCCGCGCTGGTCGGGGTGGTGGCCGGCCTGCTACCGGTCCGCCCCTCAACCAGCGCCCCTGAGCGGACGGAATCGGCCGAGGAGGAGTCGCGGTGACCCCCCTCTGGATCGGTATCCTGGTCGGCGCCGCCGGGTGCTACGTGCTCAAGCTGGCCGGTCTGTCGGTGCCGAAGTCGGTGCTGGAACGGCCCCGTTTGCTCCGGATCGCCGGGCTGCTGCCGGTGGTCCTGCTGTCCGCACTGGTTGCGGTGCAGACTTTCTCGATCGGTTCCGAACTGATGATCGACGCCAGGGCCGCCGGGCTCGCGGTCGCCGGCATCGCCGTCTGGCGGCGCTGGCCGTTCCTGGTGGTGGTCGCGCTGGCGGCGATCACCACCGCGTTGGTCCGGATGTGGGTACCCGGCAGCTGATCAGCAGGTGCGCAGCAGCCGGTCGAGAACCCGTGTTCCGAAGGTCAGTGCGTCCACCGGCACCCGCTCGTCGACGCCGTGGAACAACGCCGAGAAGTCCAGATCGGCGGGCAGTCGGAGCGGTGAGAAGCCGTAGCCGGCGACGCCGAGCCTGGCGAACGCCTTGTTGTCGGTTCCGCCGGACAGCATGTAAGGGACGGCTGTCCCGTCCGGGTCTTCGGCCAGCAGGGCTGCCGTCATAGCGTCGACCAGGCTGCCTTCGAAGGGAAACTCGAGCGGAGGTTGCCAGGTCCACTCGATGTCCACCCCATCCCCCACGATCCGGGCGACCTCCTCGCGGAAGTGCTCCTCGGAGCCGGGCAGGACCCGGCAATCCACCGTGGCCGTGGCGGTCGACGGGATGACGTTCGCCTTGTAGCCCGCCTTGAGCATGGTGGGGTTCGCGGTGTTGCGCAGGGTCGCGTTCAGAATCCGGGAGACCGGGCCGATCTTGGCCAC
>Ga0164307_10000383_pt1 | contig 19580 bp, 17 predicted proteins | sample Whisoiple_243_MG_FD_110214 | JGI IMG/M metagenome (GOLD analysis project Ga0164307, IMG submission 110214) | Soil microbial communities amended with fresh organic matter from upstate New York, USA - Whitman soil sample_243_MG | ecosystem: Environmental > Terrestrial > Soil > Unclassified >...
CCCTCCGTACCCACATCGAACACCGGGCCGAGCTGCGTCCCCTGGTAGATCTCGCCCCGGGACCCGCGTATGCTCGAAGGTCAGATGAGTCGTCGGATTTCCGCGCTCGGGGCTTGGACGCTATGCGCCGTGTTGGGCATCTTCGTGCTGTCGGCGCAGCCTGCCGAGGCCGCGCCGAAGGCTAAGCCGAAGCCGGCCGCGCAGAGCAAACCCCCAAAAAATCAGAAGAAGCCGCCGCCGAAGCCGGAAGCGACCGAAGACGCGGACGCGAAAGCAGCGGATGACGACAAGACAGACGCCAAGTCGGACAAGGGCGAGCCGAGCGGCGTGAAGGCTGCGGGAACCAGCGGGGGCAAGGGTGGGGCTAACGCTTCTTCGGCGACGGCCGTCAAAGAGACGAAGGAATCGAAAGAGGGCGTGAAGACCTACAAGTTCGGCACGATTGAAGTCGAGGGTCGCTTGAAGTCACCGCAGATCATCTATTTCTTACGTCGCGTGCGAGCCGAGTTCGATGCTGGGGCCTTGGGACATCGCTCGTTCATGCGTGAGCTGTCCGACACTCGCAACAATCCGGCTCTGCGATGAGTACGCCGCAGCAGCTCCCGATCGTGCTTCGAACCGCTGCCGTGTGGGGCACCACGGTGCTCGCGGTGCGCAATTTGAATACTGGCCAATCGCTGCAGCTGAGCGACGGTGAAGACAACTTCGTCGCCAAGCCGGATGGTTCGCAGGTTTCGGATTTTCCGGTGCGCGCGGTCGGCACCGGCTGGGAGCTCGACGCGCGGGGCGCGACTGGTGGCGAGCTGTTGTTGCGCGGGCGGCGCGAGAATCCGGCGGACCTCGGTCGCTCGGGCGCGCCGATCCCGATCGTTGCTGGCGACTATGGGCTGATCCAGTACGGCAATTTTTCGGTCTTTTTCCAGTTCACGCACGACGCGCCGGTCATCAAGCGACGGCGCGGTCCGGACTGGGCGTTGTTGCTCTCGTTCATCTTCGCGATGGTCGCCGTAGGCGGCGGCTTGGCGTTGATCTGGGCAATCACGACGCCGCAGGGCATTCCCAAGCCGCTCGAATTGACGAGTCAGCAAGAGCTGCAACTTCAGTTCAATCTGAAGGAAGAAGACACGCCGCCTCCTCCGCAGACCGCGGGTAAGGAAGAGGACAAGGGCCAAGGCATCAAAGATCCGGGCGCCAAGGACAAGAAAGAACAAGGCGGCGGCAAGAAGATTCAGGGCACCGAGGGCAAGCTCGGTCGCAACGGAAAAGAGACGACCACCAAGCAGACGGGCGACATCCGCTCCGGCTTGGGCGGTATGTCCGAAGCGCTGTCGAGTGACGTCGGCGACGAAGTGAAGAGAACGCTCGGCACGATCAGCTCGGTCGCCGACGCGCTGGGTGGTTTGCGTTCAGACCAGATCGTGCTCGGTTCGGGCAGCGGTACGGGCTTGAAGGGTGGAGGCAAAGGCGGCGGTGGTGATGCCCCGGGTGGCGTGCCCTTCGGCTCAGGGACGCTGGATACCGGTTGGGGACCCGGCAAAGGCGGCGGTTATGGCTCCGGTTCGGGCGGCCCGGGTGGGCGCGGCTTGGGTGGCAACGGCAAAGGCGGTCCCGGCGGCGGCGATGGTAGCGGCACCGGCAACGGCACCGGTGATGGCAGCGGTGAGCACAAGGTTGCGGGCAAGGGCGCGGCGGCGGCGGGACAAGGGCTCTCCGCCGAGCAGATCCGGCGCGTGGTGATGTCGCGCATGGGCGCATTCCAAGCTTGCTACGAGATCGCGTCGGCACACGATCCGACGCTCAAGGGCAGTGTAGGTGTCGCGTTCAGCGTGAGCCCGGGTGGCTCGGTGTCCAGCGCGAGCATCACCGGTTCGTCGTTGAACAATCCGCGCGTCGAAGGCTGCATCTTGCGCCAGTTCAATCGCTTGCAGTTCCCGACGGCCGACAAAGCGACGGGCGCGAGTTTCCCGTTCGCGTTCCGACCCAGCAAAAAGTAAAGTCGGCGCCGTGCGTGGCACGGCCTTGGCATAGTCCAACGTTCTCGCAGAACGAGTCCTCAAATGATGCGAAAAATTGGGCAATCCATCGGAGTTGGGGCGGGGGCGAAGCGCCCCGCGGCGCGGGCTTCGAGCCCCCAGTGGCTGTCGGTGTTTGTCGTCTTGGGTTGTGCGTGGCTCGCCGTTGGTTGCGGCTCGCAAGAGCAATCACGCAACCTCGATCCCGAACAGGTGGGCCTCACGCCCGACGTGCCGCCCATCTTCGAAGATGACGAGACGCAGTTGTTCGAGGTCAAGCGCGGCCTGCAATTTCCGATTCTCCAGCCCAGCGCCGCCGAGGCGGATGCGTTGAATCGAGAAGTAGTCGAGCCCTACGGTCGAAAGCCGTGGGTGACGAACCAAGACGTCAAGGTGCAGCTGACGTGGACGATCAGCAATCTCGATGACGAACAGCACGTGGTCGAGATGTTGGTCGACCCGTGGAACGAGTTTGGTCGCTACTACCCGGGAATGAATTTGACCGACGCCGAGAACGAGGAGTTCAAGCCGAACTTTTCCGGCATCGACCGCTACTACGTACTCGAAGGCAAGAGCGCAGGCGCGTCATCGCGACGTCACGGAACGTGCACGTTCGACGACATGAACGAGATGGCGATCGATTTTGCGACCGTGCAAAACATGATCAAGTTCCCGCCGCCCCCGCCCAACGGTGCGCAAGTCGATCCGGACATGATGGTCGATCCGCTGCCGATTTACGCCAACCACGCGTTCAACTTCATCAATCACTCCTACAACGACCCGCTGGTGGCTCCCTACATTCCCGCGGTGATCGCCGGGCTCACTGGCGTCGACTTCGGCTTCCGCACCACGGAAAAGGCCACCATCGCCCTCGACATTCAAATCGAGGTGGTGGACCTGGGACAGGGGCGCGTGCAAGAAGCGGGCAGCAAAGATCCATTGCTGGAAAAGACCACCGAGGTCGTCACCGTTGGCAGTCCCGTGCCGGCGGCCATGGTTCCCGCGACGATGTAGCGCGCGCCTGTTCGTCCGCGGCGGCTCGTGCTAGGCAGGGGCCCGCCATGAGCCGCATTTATCGTACGCTTCCGCCTGTAGGCACTCGTCTCGGGATCGCATTCTCTGGTGGTTTGGACACGCGCTGTGCCGTCGCTTGGTTGAGCGAAATGGGCATGAAGGTGTTCGCTTACACCGCTGACTTGGCCCAGCCGGACGAGAGTGATCCGGCCACGATCCCGCCCGTCGCTCGCGAGCACGGCGCGGTCGAAGCACGCTTGGTGGATTGCCGCGAAGCGATGGCGCGTGAAGGCGTGGTCGCGATTCAATGCGGCGCGTTCCACTTGTCGAGCGGCGGCAAGAAGTACTTCAACACCACGCCGCTGGGGCGTGCGGTGACGACCACTGCGATCATCCGCGCCATGCGTGAGGATGACGTGCACGTGTTCGGTGACGGCAGCACCCACAAGGGTAACGACATCCAGCGCTTCTATCGCTACGGCATTTTGACCAACCCGAACTTGAAGATCTATAAGCCGTGGTTGGATCAAAAATTCGTGGATGCCTTCGGTGGTCGCACCGAAATGAGCGAGTACCTGAAGAGGATCGGCCGCCCGTACACGATGAGCACGGAAAAGGCGTACAGCACCGACGCCAACGTGCTCGGCGCCACGCACGAGGCCAAAGACCTCGAGCACCTGAACAAGGGCATGCACATCGTGCAGCCGATCATGGGCGTGGCCCATTGGAAGCCGGAAGTGACGATCGACGCGGAAGACGTCACGGTCGATTTCGAAGCCGGTTTTCCGGTGGCGATCAACGGCAAGCGCTTCACGACCTTGATCGACTTGGTGCTCGAGGCGAACCGCGTCGGTGGTCGTCACGGCCTGGGTATGAGCGACCAGATCGAGAACCGTGTGATCGACGCGAAGAGCCGTGGCATCTACGAGGCGCCGGGCATGGCGCTCTTGCACATCGTGTACGAGCGCTTGCTCTCGGCCGTACACAACGAAAATACGCTCGATTTGTACTTCACGCTCGGCCGCCGTTTGGGTCGCGTGCTGTACGAGGGCAAGTGGTTCGACCCCGAAGCGATGATGCTCAAGGACGGCCTCACGCGCTGGATCGCGCCGAGCGTCACGGGCAGCGTCACGGTGCAGCTGCGCCGCGGTGACGATTACTCGATCTTGGAGACCAAGGCCGAGTACATGGCTTACGCTCCGGAGAAGCTCTCGATGGAGCGCGTGGAAGATCCGGCGTTCTCGCCTGCGGATCGCATTGGTGCGCTGGAGATGCAAAACCTGTCGATTACGGACAACCGTAATTTCCTGATCCACCACTTGGACAGCGTGGCGCGGCTCGGCAGCGTGGCCAATCCGCTGCCTGAACTGCTCGGCAAGACAGAGAAATAACGGTCGCCGATGGGCGAGCGGGCGGTCAGCGCGTTCGGCATGCTGGTAATGATGGGCCTGGCGTTCGCGCTCTGCCCACGCGAACGCCGGCGCCTGGTGAAGCTGCGCACGGTCGGCAGCGGACTCCTGCTGCTGATCGTGTTCGCGTTGATCGTGCTGCGCACGCCGGCGAACCGCTTGTTCTTGCTCGGCAACGACGCGGTCGATCGCTTGCTCGCGTTCAGTCGCGACGGCGCAAGCTTCGTCTTCGGCCGCTTGACGACCGACCCCGCGTCCTTCGGCTTCATCCTGGCGTTTCAGGTGTTGCCCACGATCCTATTCTTTTCCGCGCTGATGTCGTTGCTCTATCACCTGAGGGTGATGCCCTTGATCATCGAGGGCCTGGGGCGCTTGTTGATGCGCGTGCTCGGCACGAGCGGCGCGGAGAGCTTCTCCACCGTGGCCGACATCTTCGTCGGACAAACCGAAGCCCCTCTGGCGATCAAGCCGTATTTGGCCAAGATGTCCGCCTCTGAGCTCAATGCCTGCATGGTCGCGGGCTTTGCCACCACTGCCGGCGGCGTGCTCGCGGCGTACGTCGCGATGCTCAGCCACGCGGTGCCGGGCATCGCCGGTCATTTGATCGCGTGCAGCGTGATGAGCGCGCCGGCGTCGTTGGTGATCGCCAAACTGATGCTGCCCGAAGAAGCTGGCCGCGACTACCAGCACGAAGCCAGCGTCAACATTCCGCAGGCGAGCGAGAATGTGCTCGATGCGATCACGCAGGGCACGGGTGACGGCATTCGGCTCGCCGTCAACGTGGGCGGCATGTTGGTCGTCTTCTTGGCGATGACGGCCATGCTCAACGCCGCGCTCGGCTACGTGGGCAGCGCGCTGTTCGGGCGCAGCGTCAGTTTGGAGCTGATTTTCGGCTGGGTGTTTGCGCCACTCGCGTGGGTGATGGGGATCCCGAACGCGGACGTGCTCAAGGTCGGCCAACTCCTCGGCCAAAAGACGGTGCTGAACGAGTTCGTCGCCTACACGCACATGGCTGAGATGCTGGCCAAGGACCCGCACTGGCTGAGCGAACGCGGCCGCCTGATCACGGCGTACGCGCTGTGCGGGTTCGCCAATTTCGGCAGCATCGGCATTCAAATCGGCGGCTACTCCGGGCTTGCCCCCGAGCGCCGCGCCGACATCTCGCGGCTCGCGTTCAAAGCGATGCTCGGCGGTCTGCTCGCGACTTGTTTGGTGGCCTGCGTCGCCGGCGTGATGCTCTAGCGGCACGCATCGGTATCGCGACGAAACGAGGCGCAAATGCGTCGCGTGGCGCGCTGCGGCTGGCGATTCTTTGCGTCATATTGTAGGCGATGCAGCTCGTCGTCGCTCCGCCGATTTTGCCGATGCTCGCCAAGCGCGTCGATGCGCTGCCAACCGCGGGCGACTGGAACTTCGAGCCGAAATGGGACGGCTTTCGCACCTTGGTGTTTCGCGATCGCGACGAAGTGTTGCTCCAGAGTCGCGACCAGAAGTCGCTCAATCGCTATTTCCCGGAGCTGATCGCGCCCATTCAGGCGCAGCTACCCGAACGCTGTGTGTTGGACGGCGAGATCGTGGTGGCGCGCGGCGGTGCGCTGGACTTCGACGCACTGCAATTGCGCGTGCACCCCGCGGCTTCCCGCGTGAAGCTGCTCGCCACGCAAACGCCCGCGTCGCTCGTGTGCTTCGATCTTTTGTGTGACGGGGAGCGTGATTTGCGCGACGAGCATTTCGAACGCCGGCGCGCGCGCTTGGAAGCGATCCTCGAGCAAGCCGAGTCCCCGCTGGTACTCACCCCCAGCACCAGCAGCCGCGAAATAGCGGCCGATTGGTTCGAGCGCTTCGAGGGAGCCGGTTTCGACGGTGTCATGGCCAAATCGCCCAACGGCAGGTACGAGCCGAACAAGCGCGTGATGCTCAAGGTCAAACACGATCGCGACTGCGACTGCGTGGTCGCCGGTTTTCGCTGGCACAAAGATAGCGAGCGCGAGGCGATCGGCTCACTGCTGCTCGGCTTGTACGACGACGTAGGTGCGCTGCAACACGTGGGCGTCTGCGCGAGCTTCACCGCCGCCAAGCGTCGCGAACTCGTGAAGTTCCTCGAGCCTTATCGCAAAGACGCGCTCTCCGGTCACCCCTGGCGCAGTTGGGCCGAGCAACAACCGAGTGAAGGCGGGCGCATGCCCGGCGGCAAAAGCCGCTGGAGCCAAGGCAAAGATCTGTCGTGGGAGCCGCTGCGTCCCGAACTCGTGCTCGAAGTCGCCTACGATCACATGCAAAGCGGCCGCTTCCGCCACACCGCGCAGTTCCGCCGCTTTCGCCCCGACAAGCCTGCCAAAGACTGCACGTACGCCCAATTGGAAGTCGTCCCAGCGCAGGAGTTGGCCGAAATCTTCGGCAAATAGCCGGCGCCCGCGCCTCGCTCGCTGTTTGGAATCGCCGCCAGCGGCGCGGCGCGCGACGCGCCGAGACGCTCCCGGCCATCACGGCAAACACGTGCGCTTCGAGGTGCGTTGGATTGGGAGCGCCCACTCTCGATCAACCCAACCGGGTGGTCAGTGACCTCACTCCGAGTGCGGGGTGTTTTTGCGGCGGGCTTTGGGTTTTGCGCTGCGTGTCGGATCGTCGTCGGGGTCGGGCGTGGATTGCGCGGGGCGCATACCTTCGGGGACGTTGCGGAGGTTGACGCGGATGCGGGTCCACGTGGAGGAGCGGCCGCGCATGGAGTCGGTGAGTATGTCGTCGACGGCGAGCAGGGCGGCGACCTCGGGATGGGCTTTTTTCCAGCGTTCGAGGCCGGCCAGGGCGGCGTCGCGATCGGGCGAGTTGGCGATGACGAGCAGCGGCGCTTTGCTGCGCGGGCTTTTTTTGGCACGTGTTGGGGCCACGCGCGGGGCTTCGCCGGCCATTTTCTTGAAGTGCGGGGGCCAGGGTGCGTCGGCGAGCCCCGCGGCTTCGTCGCGCGCGGCGAGTTCGAGCAAGGACGCGAGTGAACCGGGGACGCGATCCATGTCGGCGTGCGGATCGCCCTGCGCGGCATAGCGCGCAGGCACGGTCAGCACCGTGAAGTCCGCTGGATCGCAGTCCGGGACTTCGGACCAGGTGAGCGGCGTCGAGACGCGCGCGTCGGGCAGTGGGCGCACCGAGTATGCGGAGGCGGTGGTGCGATCTTTGGCGTTTTGGTTGTAGTCGAGGAACACGCCGTGGCGCTCCTCTTTCCACCACTTGGAGCTCGCGAGGGTCGGTACGCGGCGTTCGACTTCACGCGCGAGGGCGAGCGCGGCGCGGCGCACTTCGGTGAAAGACCAACGCGGTTCGATGCGCACGTTGACGTGCATGCCGCGAGAGCCGCTGGTCTTTGGGTAGCCTTCGAGTTGATGCTCGGAGAGCAGTGCGCGCACTTCGAGCGCGACGCGACGGACGTCGGCCCACGAAACGCCAGGGCCGGGATCGAGATCGACGCGCAACTCATCGGGGTGATCGAGATCGCTGCGTCGCACCGCGTGGGGGTGCAGCTCGATGCAACCGAGATTGACGATCCAGGCGAGCGCGGCCGCGTCGTTGATCACGAGCTCGTCCGCGGTACGACCCGAAGGGAAGCTGAGCAGCGTCGAGCTCAACCATTCGGGCCGCTTTTCGGGCGCGCGCTTTTGGTAGAAGGGCGGAGCCTCTGCGCCGTTGACGTAGCGCTTCAACACGATCGGGCGCTCGCGCACGCCGAGCAACGCGCCTTCTGCCACGCTCAGGTAATAGCGTACGATGTCGAGCTTGGTCAGGCGTACTTGTTTCGAAAAGTACGGCTTGCCCGGGTGGGTGATGGTCACCGTGTGACCCGCAACCGAGATTTGTTCGATCTCTTCGCTCACTGGACCTCGGATTGACTTACTGCATTTTCACGCCTGAGTGACGACCACGCAAACCGTCGCGCTTTTGCGGCGTGGCACAATGCCCACTTGCGGTCGAAATGGCGCAGCTTGCGAGCGCCGAAGGGCGTTTTATGCGGGCGCGATGGCCCGCCTCCGCACGGCACTCCTCATGCATTGCACCGAGCTCGAGTACCGAGTGGAGGTTCAGGGTCCAAATGATCGATCAAGACTTACAAGTAAAGACCCTTCAGTGGCTCACGTTCGTCGCCTGCGTGTCCGCCTTGAACGCGGGTTGCGACGACGACAGTGAGGACACGAGGGCGTGTGGGGGTGCCGTCGCGGAGGACAGCGAGGAAGGCGCCGTGCAAAGCGCCGTGGTCATGAACTCTTAGCGATTGGGCGGCGCTACGGCCGCGGGCGCGGTGGTCGCGCCAGGCTTTGCGACCGGCGCGGGATGCGCCAGCGCATAACGGATGATGCGTTTGAACGCTTTGAGCGGCTGCGCGCCAGACAAGTAGTACCCGTTGATCACGAACGCGGGCGTGCCGCGGATCCCGGCGTCTTCGGCCAAGGCCTTGTCCTTCTCCAGCAGTTTGTCGAAGCGGCCGTCGTTTTGAGCGGCGCTCAGGCGCGCTGGATCCAACTGCAAGGCGGTCGCCTGCTTCGACAAAGTCTCGTCGGTCAGGGGCGTGTCGCTGCCGAACAAAAGATCGTGCATCTTCCAGAAACCGCCGTCGCCCTTTTGTGCGCGGGCCTCACGAGCGACGATCGCGGCGGGGCGCGCGTATTGATGGAACGACAGCGGGTAGTCGTGCCAGACGAAACGCAGCTTGTTCGGATACTCTTTCTCGAGCTCGCGCAGCGTCTTCTCCACTCGCTGGCAGAACGGGCACTGAAAGTCGGCAAACTCGTGAATGAGGATCGGCGCGTTCAGCGGTCCGCGGCTGGGATTGTCGGCGCTCGGCGCGGGCATCTCCTTGCGCTCCGGAGCGTCTGGCTCTTGCGCGTGTTTCAGGATCTCGTCGTAGACCGCGGCCCGCGGCGTGCCCGCGGCGACCAGCGCGTTCGCGACCTTGAGCTGCGCCTCCACGACCGTGACGAAGTTTTCGAGCGGTTGCGCGCCGGAAAGGCGCAGGCCATTGATGAAAAAGTGCGGCGTGCCGGCGGCTTTGAAGTCCGTCGCGAGATCGCTGTCGGCGTCGATTTCGGCTGCGTGGGTGTTGTTGGTGATCGCGTTTTTGAGCCGTCTTTCGTCGAGTTTGAGCTCTTTGCCCAACGCGAGCAGATCGCTCTCTTCCAACTTGCCCTCGAACAGGCGGCGATTGGCCTCCAAAAAGCCCGCCTCTCCCTTTTGCGCGCGCGCCTCGAGCGCGAAATTCGCGGCCGGCAACGCGCGCGGGTGAAACGGCAAGGGGTTTTGACGCAACACGACGCGCACGTCCTTCGGATAGCGCGCCATGAGTTCGTTCATCGTGGCTTCGGCGCGCCGGCAATACGGGCATTGATAGTCGAAGAACTCGACGATCGTGACCAGCGCATCACTCGGGCCGATGCTCGGGGCGCCCTTGACCGGGATCTTCCAGATCGCGAGATCTTCCGGCTCTTCCTCGGGCTCCGGCTTGGGCGTCGGGGCGACGTAGTTGGCGGCGACGCGCGTCTTGTAGACGTCCGCGGCGGGTGTGCCTTTGCGCGTGAGCTCTGCCGCAGCCGCGAGCTCGGCGTCGATGATACTGACGAAGGATTCGATGGGTTGTGCGCCGCTCAAGGTCTTGCCGTTGATGCGAAACGCCGGCGTGCCGTTGGCGCCAACTTTGTCGGCCAGCGCGAGATCGCGCTCGATTTTGTCGTTCGTTTCCGGCAATTCCGCGCGGCGCAGCACCAGCGCGGGGTCTAGGCCCACGCGCGCCACCCAGGAATTGAGCGACTCGTCACTCAGCTTCAGCTGTTCCTCGAATGCCAGGTCCAAGAACGCGAAGAAGGCAGAAGAGCCGCCTTGGCGCAGCACGGCGTCGGCCACTTTGGCAGCGGGCCGCGCGTGTTCGTGGAAGGGTAGCGGACAGTGCTTGAACACGACGCGCAGCTGGCTCGGTCCGTATTTGGCCTGCAAGGTTTTGATCGTCGGTTGCACGCGCGAACAAAACGGGCATTGCAAGTCTGAAAATTCGACGATCGTCACCGGCGCGGTCGCGGCGCCCCACACCGGATCGTCAGCGCCGATCGGCAATGGCTCGGAGCTCGGTTGTGCGCCGCCCAGGGACGTGGCGAGCTGCGTCGTGCCCGACGTCGCCGCGGGGACGCTCGGACCGGTGACGGGCTTTGCCGAAGGGGAAGCGCCACAAGCGATGAGCTCTGCCGAAAGGACGAACGTCGTCGTGACTCGCGCCAAGCGATGAATCCACATGATTCATGCGTCATAGCGCCCAGCCGGGGCCGCGTCTACGGTTCGACGCCGGTGGTTTGCGCCCCGAGCAGGTCGAGCAGCGGGATGAGCTCGGCTTGAGTCAGCGCAAGATCGAGCCGCAAGCGCGCTTCGGTTTGCTCGACGGTGAGCCGCTTGGCGATCGTCTTCAGTGCGGGGTCGAGCGGCAGCGTATCGAGCGCCGATTGCAGTTCACCGAGCAAGCTCGAGATGCGCGACGCCCCGTCTTTGTCTGCGCATTCGAGCAAGAGCTGCAGCTCTGCGGTTTTGTCGACGTTCATGCGCGCGCCCACGCTCTTCAGCGCGCTGAGCGGCGAGAGCCGCGCGTTCGTCTCACCACCCGCGACGCGCTCGAACCAACCTTCGCCGAGCAACCAACTGACGACGACTGCACCCGGTCCGAGCGCGCGCCGGAGCTCGCCGTGTTTGAGGCTGCGCGCGTCGTCTCGGCCGGGCGCACGTGGCGCGCGCTCGGCCGAATCGAGCAGGTCGCGGAAATAGCTGCCACCGCTGACGATGACGAGCCCGTCTTTGGCCGCGATCTCGCCGTTGCTCGCGTTGCGATCGCGCACCGTGTCGAAGCTGCCGAGCTTGGTTCGGATCGCTTCACTGCCGCGCGCGCTGATCGCGGTGCTCGCGCAGCGCGTGATTTCCGCCGCGCTGAAGCGCCCGTTGGCCACGATGCCGAAATCCGGATGCGCGCTGGCAGCGAGATCTGCGCTCGGTATCGCGAGCGCGAGCTGATCGAGCGCCAGCAGCGGATCGAAGCCGCAGGTTTGGGCGAGCTTGCTCGTGCCGGCGCTGCGCCCCAGTCGCTCCGCGATGAACGTGCCGAGCGGTGCGTGGGCGAGCTTTCGAACGTCGACGCTGAGCATGAACGCCGAGCCTTGCGGAATGATCGAAAGCGGTGAGCGCTCGGTCGTAGCGCGCGCATCGGCGCGATCGTGAGTTGCTGGTTCGCCCGAGCGCGGCTGCGCGCCAAATACCCAAACCGACACTGCCAACGCAGCGCCGAGGACACCGAGGTGAATGTTGCGCTCGGTCGTCGTCACTGGCTGCGATCGCTGGCACGGCGTCCGCTCGAGGCGCGTCGGCCTTCGGGGCGAGCCGGAAATGCGCGGCGATCGAGCGGCGCGCGCCGCTGCAAGAGCGAACGCTGCCCCCCGCGCTCCGTGAACGCGGCACGCAATTCGCTCACCGACTCAGGCGCGAGCTGCTTCACCTTCTCCGCGTGCACTGCACACAGCGCCACCACGCGCTCCTCGATCAATACGCGCCGCAACTTGGCCGGCCCGTGCTCGACCGCAGTGACACGAGTCTTGAGCGCCGCGCACAGCTCACACTTTCTGGCCATGCACGTGGGCTAGCGGATCGCCGCTCGACGGGCCAAATTTTCGGAGAATGGGCGCTCGCGATCCAGCATCGCACCTCGAAGGCGCGCTCGGTTCCCGTCGCGGGACGTTCGCGCGCGCGGGCCCTGAGCGGCCAGGCCCCGCCTCGCTCGCGTCAGTGACGGAGCGCGTGTTTTTCCGCCCAAGCGATGACGTCTTGTTCCGGCGTCTTGCCGGTGTGACGGCCGAGTTCTTGGATTCCGGTGGGGCTCGTCACGTTGACTTCGATCAGCTTTTCGCCAATCACGTCGAGCCCGACGAACCACAGCCCGTGCTCGCGAAGTTTGGGGCCGACCGCGGCCACCAGCTCGCGTTCACGCGGCGTGAGCTCGGTGGGTTGCACTTGGCCGCCCGCGTGGATGTTGGCGCGCACGTCATCTTCACGCGGGACGCGCAGGATCGCGCCCAGCGGCTCGCCATCCAGCAACAAGATGCGTTTATCACCCTGACGGATTGCGGGCTGATACTCCTGCACCATGGCTAAACGCTTGCCCTCGACGGTCATGATGTCGACCATCGAGCGCACGTTGCGGTCTCCGGAGGTGAGCACCACGACGCCCGCGCCGCCCGCGCCATCCAGCGGCTTGAGCACCGCCGTGCCGCCGACTTTGTCGACGAAAGCAATCAGCTGCGCGGGCTCTGCGCTGACCAGGGAGCGAGGCATGAACTCGAGGAATTGAAACGTGAACAGCTTTTCGTTCGCGTCGCGCAGGCCGCGCGGGTCGTTCATGACCAACACGCGATCTTTGACCAGATCCAAGACCTGGGTGAGATACAGGTACCCTGCGTCGAAGGGCGGATCTTTGCGGATGAAGACCGCGTCGAGTTTCGCGAGTTCGACGCGCTCGTCCGGGCCGAGCGTGACGTGCGGCTTTTGCGCGCTCACCTTCACGGAGCGCGCGCGTGCGAAGACGTCGCGTCCTTCATTGGAAAGCTCGCGCGGGAGGCAATGCAGGCACTCGTGCCCGCGCGCCATCGCGCCGCGAATGAAAGCAAAGGTGGTGTCTTTGTCGGCCGTCATCGTTTCGGCCGGGTCCATGACGAAGAGGATGCGCACGGTGGCGCAAATCTCACACGTCGCGCGCGGCTCTGCAATTGCCCGACCCGCGATTTTGCTAGGCTCCCGCCCATGAGCAGAACCTGGCTGTTACCGCTGAGCGCTGGGTTGAGTGTTTTCTCGCTCGTCCTGGCGGCGCCCGGGGGCGGACACGCCGAGAGCAAGCCTGCGCGTGTCGCCGTCGCCACTGAAAACGTGGCTTCGACGCGTGAAGGGCTCGCCGAGCTCGCGGCAGGTGGCAACGCGGTCGACGCGATCGTGCGCGCTGCATTGGTGGCAGGTATCACGAGCCCGAGCTCGAGCGGCCTCGGCGGCGGCGGCTTCGCGCTGGTTTGGCGCGCCGCAACGCATGAGCCTTACGTGCTCGATTTTCGCGAGACCGCGCCAGCCGCAATCGAGGTTGCCGCCTTCGAAACGCGACCATTCAAAGCGGAAGAGCGCGCGCGTGCCACAGGGGTGCCGGGTGAACTTGCCGGCCTTTGGCAGCTGCAACACGAGCTCGGCAAACGCAAGTGGCGTGACGTGGTGCTGCCGGCCGCGCGCGTGGCCGAAACCGGTTTTGTGGTGAGTCAGCACTTGGGCAACGCGGCCGCGTCGCCTTGGGCCAAAGTGGCGGCGAGCGATCTCGGCCTCGCGGCGCTGTTCTTTCCTGCGGGCAAGCCGATTTCCTCCGGTAAATCGCTGAAAAATCCCAAACTCGCACGTACGCTGCGAGAGCTCGCGCAGCAGGGCAAAGCGCCGCTTTACGAGGGCGAGCTCGGGCGCCAGCTGATCGCGACGGCAGTGGCCAAAGGCGGCGCGCTCAGCGCGAGTGATTTGCGTGACTATCGCCCGCTGACGCGGCAAGCCATGCACGTCAGTTGGGAAGGCTACGACGTGTACACCATGCCGCCGCCCTCTGCGGGTGGATTGATGGTCGCGGAAACACTGAGCATGTACTCGAAAGCGGAGCTGCAGCGGTTGGGCAAGGGCACGGGCGTTTTTCAGCACGTGTTGGCGGAAGCCATGCGGGGCGCGCTGTCCGACCGAATGCGCTTCTTGGGTGATCCGGACTTCGAGCGCGTCGATCTGCCGGCGCTGCTCGCTTCGCCACGGCTCGCCGCGCGCAAACGCTCGATCTCGGCCGAGCGCACCCAAGCGTTGCCGCGCTTCCAAGAAAACGAGCACGGCACGCATCATTTGTTGGTGATTGACGCCGAAGGCAACGTGGCTTCGCTCACGACCACGGTGAACACGGTTTTCGGCGCAAAACTGAGCGTGCCCGAGAGCGGCATCGTGCTCAATGACGAGCTCGACGACTTCACGAAGCAAAAGGACGTGGCACCATTTGGCCTGACCCAGAGCCCGAATCGTCCACGCGCTGGCGCGCGCCCAGTGTCGAGCATGACGCCGACGCTGGTCGTGAAAGACGGCAAGGTCGTGTTCGCGCTCGGGGGCTCGGGCGGACCGCTGATCGCGACCAACGTCACGCAGCTGCTCGTCCAACGCCTCGCGTTTGGCCTCTCACCCGACACACTCGTGAAGTTGCCGCGCTTCGCGGTACCGACCTCGGGGGCGAGCATTCTGCTGGAAGCCGGCGCCGAAAAATCACTGCTCGACGATCTCGCTTGGCGCGGTGAAGTGACGGACATCATGAAGCAGAACGCGTCCGCGGTGCAGATCATTGCCGTCGACGACGGCGCCGTCAGCGCGGCGGCCGATCCGCGTAAATTCGGCAGCGCCCTGGCGCAGTGAGGCGCGCTTACATTGTGGTTTGGTAGCGCCGTTGCTGCGCTCGTACCGAGCGCAGTAGCGTCGAAGATTCACCATGCGCGCACTCCTCATCGTTCCGCTCTCGCTCCTCGTTTTCTCAATCGGCTGCGCCTCGAGCGATGGAAGCTCACCGGCTGGGGGCGGTGGAGCGAGTGGAGAAGGCGGAGCATCGAGCAACAGCGCAGGCGCCGCCGCGTCCGCGGAGCACGCGCAGCTTCGCTTCGTGTACGAAGCCGACTGGAAGGATCACTTGAGTGCCTGCGTGTCGATCTCGGACTATCGCATCAAGTTCGGCGCGATTCCGGTCCCCGTGACTGCGCCCATCGACGTCACATCCAGCGACCCGACCGAATACGTCGAAGTCGACGGCCGCACGTACGCGGACGAGGACGTGCTGCACATTTTTACTTGCAGCAAGTCCCAAACGTCCAAGCAAACGTTGCAACTATTCGGCAAATTCGGCCTCGATTTGCCGCTGTCCGGCGGGCACAAGTACACGGTCACGCTCGCCGGCAGCGCAGCCACGCTGGCAGAAGATCCGTGAGCCTCGCTGACTGCGCGTGCATGAGCTAACATCTCATGGATGACGCCACTCGCGCAGCAGCTCGCTCGTCTTTCGGCGCGCGAGATGGTCGCGGCGCTGGGCGTGCGGAGCGGACCGCACTTCGTACGTCGGGGGCTCGAGCTGCCGTTTTATGCGGCGTCGCGCGGCCTGGCGCAGACTTTAGCCGCGCTGGCGCATGAGGTTCCGTTGCGCGGATTGCCCGAGGCGGCGGAGCGCGCGCTCGGTCGATGCGGGGTCGCCTTGCGGGTCAGCGGGGTCGCGCCGACAAGTGGGCCATGCCTGGTACTCGCGAACCATCCGGGCGCCTATGACGCGCTCGCGCTGATGCGGGCGGTGGGACGTCGTGATTTGCTGATTTTGGCCGCAGATCGCGAGTTTTTGCGCGCGCTGTCCGGACTTTCGGCTCACTTGGTGTTCGTGGGGGATACGCCAAGCGAGCGAGCCGGGGCACTGAAACGCGCGCTCGTGCGATTGCGCGCGGGAGGTGCGGTGTTGCACTTCCCAGCGGGTCGAATCGAACCGGATGCGGACTTCGTGGCGATGGGGACGGCGTTGCTCGAAGCTTGGCAACCCGGCGTATCGGTGTTGGTCAAAGCTTGCGACAGCGTCGCGGGAAGTGTGTGCGTCGCGGGCGTGAGGGGGGTGCACTCACCGCGCGCCAAGCGGTTATTGATCAACCGCTTGGCTGAGAAACGCGGCGTCACCACCCTTTCACCACTCGTGCAATTGGTGGCCAAGCTGCGCGATGTGAAGGCGAGGGTGCGGCTCGAATCGGTGGGCGTGACTCGCGATGAGCTTTCGCTGCGCAATGCGCTAATTAGCGCGATTTCGACAGCGTAGCGCGCACGCTCAGCGCGGTGTCTCGCCATCTCGGCAACTGTGCCGCTGCCTGCCACGCGGCGTCCCAAAGCGAGGCGCGCAACTCACGATCCCTGTTGAAGCAGGTGAGGGCCATGCCGAGCCCGCGAACGTCGTCCGGCTCGAACAGCAGTCCCGCGCGCGAACGGCTCGCCAGCGCTTCGGCTGCGCCCACGCGCGCGGCGATGATCGGCACGCCCATCCACAGCGCCTCGCTCAACACCATACCGTAACCCTCGAGCGCGGAGGGCAGGATGAGTGCGTCGGCGAGAGACAGCTGTTCGGCGACGCCCGTCGCGTCGAGCGAACCCAGCCAATGCACGCGGTCCGTGACTTGTCCTCGCGCGAGAACGGCTCGCACGCTTTGGGCGTATTCGGGGTCGAGCTCGGCGCCCACCAGCACCAGCTCCGCCTGCTCGCTCGCCAGCTCGACGAATGCTTGCGCGAGTTCGAGCACGCGTTTGCGCGGTAAGATGTTGCCCACGAAGAGCAGCCGCAGCCGTGGACGGGCGGGCTTCTTTGCCGCGCTCCCTGCCCGCTCGAAACGATCCGCGCCTGGCTCGGCCACGGCGACGTTTTGGGCGAGCCTTTCGTGCTGCAAGCGCGCAGCCGTCACATCGCTGGTCGCGACGCACACGTCCGCCGCGTCGATCGCCGCCGTTTCGAGCGCGAGCAGTTCGTCGCGCGCGGGCCCCGCTGGGTACTCCCAAGCCGTCAGGTGATGAATCAGCAGCACGCGTCGCAACCCCGCGGGTGCAGTGCGGAACAATGTTCCGAGTTCGCGAAAACAGAGCTCGTCACCGACCACCACGTCGTAGTCGTCGGTACTGAGCGCGGGCAATGAATGCCCGTGTGGATCCAGTGAGACGACCGTTACGGTGTCACCCAACGCGCGCAGGTGCTCGACCACCAAACGGTCGTAGATGTAGCCGCCGCTCACTTGATCGAGCGAGCCGTAAATGATCCAAGCAACGCGTAACGGTGACACTCGGCCCATCCTAGACTGCCCTGCGCGCAAATCTTGCGTGGTTCGCGCAGCTGCTGCGCGAAAGCCGAAAAGCCCTTGAAATGTAGGCGCCGATTGCCAAGGTACGAGGGTTGCAGAGTGGTGACGCGACGATGCCGTTCGACTTACCCCGCTTCGGGTTCACTCCGTTCTTACTCTTGGCGATGGCGTGCAGCGCCCCTGCGGCTGCTCCGGAGCAACCGCCGACCGAACCCGTCGGTTGGAGCGACGAGATCGCTTTGCCGAAGGTCCAGGACCTAAATCCCGATCCGCACGTGGTCGAAGTGAACCTCGAAGCGCGCTTGGCCAACGTCGAATTCATCCCGGGAAAGCCTACGGAAGTCTGGACCTACAACGGCGGAGTCCCAGGCCCGCTCCTGCGCGGCAAAGTGGGCGATCGGCTGATCGTGCACTTCAAGAATTCGCTGCCGGAACCGACGTCGATTCACTGGCACGGCCTGCGGATCCCGAACGATATGGACGGCGTTCCCGATCAGCCGTACCCGGCGGTCGCACCAGGCCAGAGCTTCGACTATTCCTTCGTGCTGCCCGACGCCGGAACATATTGGTATCACCCGCACGTCGCGTCGGCCGAGCAAACCGGGAATGGCTTGTTCGGTCCGCTAATCGTCGACGATCCGCAAGAGCCACCGGGCTTGGGTGAAGAGGCCGTGATCGTGCTCAGCGACATGGGCGTGGACGAGAATGGCAAGCTGAGCGCTGCAGACGCCGGGGGTGAATTCGGCACCCTCTTCGGGCGTGAAGGGAATCTGTTGCTCGTCAATGGCAAGGTGCTGCCCACACTGCAGGCGCGCCCGGGCGTGCGCCAACGCTGGCGCCTCATCAACGCCGCTAAAACCCGCTACTTCGAGCTGAAGCTCGCGGGCAATCAGTTCACCCGCATCGGCAGTGACGGTGGCTTCATCGAGTCTCCGCAAACGCTCGACAGCCTCGTGCTCACACCAGCGCAACGCGCGGACGTCACGCTCGAACCGCTGCCCCCCGCAGGCGCCACTCGGCTCACCCTGCGTTGGGTCGCCTACGATCGCGGCTTCGGCACCGCGTTCAATCGACCCGACGAAGACGTGTTGCACCTGGACTTCACCGGTGAAACCGTCGAGGCCGAGCCGCTCCCCGTGCTCCACCGTGACATCCCAGCTCCCGACGCCACCAACGCGCGCGCGATCGACATCTCGCTGACCGAAAGCACGACTGCGGACGGCACGGTCGTAATGGGCATCAACGGCGTGCCCTCATGGGAGGCCGAGCCGCTCATGACGCCACTCGGCGAACGCCAAGTGTGGACGGTCAAAAACACCTTCGATTTCGACCATCCGTTTCACCTGCACGGCTTCTTCTTCCAGGTATTGGACGTGAACGGCGTCGCGCCACCGGTGCGTGAGTGGCGCGACACGGTGAACGTCCCCGTCGACGGCACCGTGCGCTTCGTCGTCAATTTCAACGAGCGCCCCGGCATGTGGATGTTCCACTGTCACATCCTGGACCACGCGGATGCCGGCATGATGGGCATGGTGCACCTGCACTAAGCGCCAAGCGCCTCCACGACTCGTTCGTATTGGGGATTGGGTAAGCGGGCGCGTCGAGGCAACTGCCGGCGCGTAGCCCTTGTCGCGACTACGCAACCCTCGACCGCGATTTCATCTCGACGAAATACGATTCGAGGAACTCTGCTGACGAGTATGCCTCTCGTCGCTCGATAAGATACTGTGCGAACACAGTACGCTCTGCGCAGGCGAGCGCGGTCTCGTCGCTCGATAAGATGCTGTGCGAACACAGTACGCTCTGCGCAGGCGAGCGCGGTCTCGTCGTCGATAAGATGCTGTGCAAACACGAGCAAACACAGTACGCAGTGTGCGGGTGAACGCGATCTCGTCGTCGAGACGATGCTGTGAACACAGCACATTTCGGCGCGGTCGGCGCGGTCTCGTCGGTTGAGAAGATGCTGTGCAGACACAGTACGCTCTGCGCAGGCGAGTGCGGTTTCGTCGGTTGAGAAGATGCTGTGCAGACACAGTACGTTTCTGCGCAGGCGAGCGCGGTCTCGTCGGTTGAGAAGATGCTGCAGACACAGTACGTTTCTGCGCGGGTAAGCGCGGTCTCGTCGTGGAAACGATGCTGTGCAGACACAGTACGTTTCTGCGCGGGTAAGCGCGGTCTCGTCGTGGAAACGATGCTGTGCAGACACAGTACGTTTCTGCGCGGGTAAGCGC
>Ga0164307_10000385_pt1 | contig 19471 bp, 12 predicted proteins | sample Whisoiple_243_MG_FD_110214 | JGI IMG/M metagenome (GOLD analysis project Ga0164307, IMG submission 110214) | Soil microbial communities amended with fresh organic matter from upstate New York, USA - Whitman soil sample_243_MG | ecosystem: Environmental > Terrestrial > Soil > Unclassified >...
CGGGGACGTAGCGCACGACGGTGCCGGAGGCGAAGGCCTGACCGCCGCCGGAGAGCACCTTGACGCCGGCGGGGTCGAGCTTGAGCGGGATGCCCTCGCTCATGGAGTCGTTGTCCAGCGCCGGGATCGTCACGGCGTCACCGACGCGGACGGTCGCGACGTCGTCGACGACCGTCGGGAGCACCTTGTCCTTGGGCTCCGGCTTCTGCACGACCGACAGCTGTCCGACCGCGGTCTTCGTGCCGTCGCTGATCGTGTAGCCGACGGTGCCGCGGCGCGGCGTGTCACCGTCGAGCGGGGCCGTGGCCTCGGCGCGGACCCACCGGCCCTGCACGACCGAGACGCGCAGCCACGCGTCACCGGTGACGACGCGCTGGACCACGAGGACGTCGCTGCGCGGGCTGTAGTCGTTGGAGAGCACGTCGGCGATGACCGGCGTCTGACCACGGAGCACGGCGGCGTCCGGCGTCGCGACGGGCGGCAGGTCGACCGACGGGTTCGGCAGGATGTCGACGCGGATCCGGCCGACGCTGACGCCGGAACCGACCTGGGCGGCATACGTCACCGTCGAGGTGCCGGGGGTCTGCCCCGTGACGGTGAGGACGCTCGTGTCGAGGTTGGTGTCGAGCTTGAGCTGGCCCGGGCCCTTGACCGACTGCGCGAGGCGCATGCGGGCCTGCGGGTCGGTCGGGTCGGCGCCGGCGATGTCGTTGCCGAGCGGCTGGAGCTGCGCCGGCTTGCCGACGACCGCGCGCACGACGTCGGGCTGCGTCTTCGGCGGGACGGCCTTGCTGTCCTGCTCGCTCAGCACGTCGAGCGTGACCGACGCCTTCTGGGTGCCGCCGCGGCCGTCGTCGACGACGTAGTCGACGACCTGGTCGCCCTTGTCGCCCTGCGCCTTGACCGTGAGCGCGCCGGAGCCGTCGACGCCCGTGGTGGTCGGGTCGACCGCCGAGACCTGGATCGGGTCGTTCTCGGCGTCGCGCCAGTCGGCGATGACGCCGATGCGCACCGAGCCGCTCGCGACGACGGGGTACTTCGCCTGGGCGAGCTTGGCCTGACCCGTACGGATCTTCGGCGGGGTGTTGGTGTCGGCGCCGACGATGCGGACGTTGACCTTGGCCGTGGCCCGGCCGTTCTTGGCGGTCGTGCCGTTGTTGACGGTGTAGTCGAAGGAGAACGAGCCGCTGGCCTCCTCCGGCACGGTCACCTGGACGGTCTGGCCGTCGGCCGAGGCGCTCGAGGAGATGCCCTCGACGCCGGGCTGGGTGACGTCCCCCGGGGAGATCGCGAGGATCGAGCCCTGCGAGTCGGAGTCGTTGTCGAGCACGTGCAGGGTCGAGGTGCGCCCCGCACGGACCTGGAGGTTGTCCGGCTGCGCCTTGGGCGGCGTGCGGCTCACCTCGTCGTCGACGAGGTTCTCGTCCTTCTTCTTGTTCTTGTCGTCGGTCTGCGGCGGCGGGATGACCGAGTTCCAGTTGTCGATCTTGACGCGGTTGCGGTCGATGTCCCAGACGTCACCGGAGTCGAGGTCGTTGAGGACGATGAGCCCACGGTTGACGCGCAGCTTGACGCCGTCGGTGCGCACGCCCTTCTTCATCGCTCCGAGGTCGACCGTGTCGGCGTCGGTGGGCGACCCGCAGTTGCGGCCGTAGTAGACGTTGGAGGCCCCGGCCCACGCCGCGTGGATGCAGCTCGCGAGACGCACGGGCGCGGAGAGGAAGAGCCGCTGGCCCGGAGCGCCCTGGCTCAGCTTCACGCCACCGGTCGTCGGGCTGTCGCCGGTCAGGGAGACCTGCGTCAGCTGCGCCTCGTCCTGGATGAGGACGGACGCCGCGTCGGGGCCCGGCTGCTGGAGGGCGGCGAAGGCGGGGTTGCCGGGCTCGGCGTTGCCGAGCGAGAGCTGCTCCGGCTCGGTGAGCGCGTCGGAGTAGAGCTTGCCGGTGGCGGAGTCCCAGACGACCCAGTGGCTGCCGACCGCCGTCACCTGCGCCGACTTCGACGTGAAGCCGAGCTTCGTCGTGACCGGCTTGGCGAAGGCGTTGCCCTCGGGCCTCAGCAGGGTGACCGTGCCTACCTCGGCGGACACGGCATACACCGTGCCGTCGACGCCGACGGCGACGGCGGAGTTGCCGCCCACCTTCGCGAGCGGCTTGGCCTGCGTCTGGAGGGCGTCGAGGCCCGTGATGCCGCTCCGGTCGTCGACCCGCTGCGCCCGCAGCTCGCCCTTGGCCGGGTCGATCATCGCGATCGTCCCGCCGCGCACGTCGACGAGCGGGGCGGTGAAGACGCGGTTGCCGGTGGCCGTGCTCGGCTTCGGCACGACGATCGACTGCTCAGGAGCGAGGGTGCCCTCGGCCGGGTTGATCGGGACGATCTGGTTGCTCGCCTTGGAGTAGCCGACGATCGCGGCGCCGTCCTGGAAGATGTCGAGACCCGAGCCGGTCGAGCCGTCGGACAGGACGCCGGCGTCGAGCTGCCCCGCCGGCTTGTTGATGCGGCCGTAGCGCGCCTGCTCGGAGTTGGTGACCCAGACGCCACCGTCGTTGAGGTCGGCCTTGCGCGCCACCTCGCCCTCGCTGCGGGTGGCGAGCCACACGAGCAGGCTCGCGACGAGGGCGACGACGACGGTGGAGATGACTCCGACCCGTCGCTTGGTAGCGGCGGTGCTCATGCGTTCCCCTGTTCGGCGACGACCATGCGGTCCTCGGCCCGGTTCTCTTCAGCTGGCGTGGTGTCGGTGCGGGCCGGGTCGTCGATGAGGGCGAGGTCGTCCTCGGTGACGAGCTTCGTCGAGAGCGCGTGCTCGACGAGTCGGGCCTTGCGGTTGGTCGCGAGCTTGCCGACGCCGCCGTGCAGGCCGCGCGTGCCGGCGTCGGCGAGCTTCTGGCAGACGTTGTCGAGCTTGCGGTTGAAACGGGTGATGGTCCAGCCGAGCCGGTCGGCGGCAGCTGCCGAGGAGGGTATCTGACTCGTACCCGCTTCCCGGCGGCGGAGGAACGGCTCGCAGAGCGCGACGATGAGCAGCTTCTGGTCGGGGGTGAACGAGACGCGCCCGACCGTGGCCGCGCCGACCTCCTCGTCGTCGGAGTCGGCGGGCGGGTCGGCCGTCACCGACGTGAAGGCGGGGCTCGCGACGTGGATCTCGAAGTCGTAGGTCGTGGGGCCGGCCGTGAACCAGACGATGAGCTGCTTCATCGCGAGCGGGATCTTCGCGCCCGGGTTGAGCCACGCCTGGAAGAGGCCCTGCTCGTCGGCGACCGTGGCCGTCAGCGTCGAGCCGGTGTTGCTCAGCCACCAGAAGCCGTTCTCGAAGGACACGACGAGGAAGGTGCGGTGCAGGTAGGGGTTGTCATCCACCTCGACGTCGCCGGTGCGACCGATGGTCAGGCCGGTGTCGGGTGACACGGAGTACTCCTCGCCGCAGAACACGACGGTCACCTTGCTGTGGATCACGATCAGGTCCCCTAATCCCTGTCGACACGCTCTCGCGCGGGTGCTCGCGGCCGACGATGTCCGGCCGCGCGGCGTTACGGACGTCTGTGGTGGTTTGGTGGTGTCTGCGTCGAGGTTGCCGGTCCGACCGTTTCGTGTCCACCCGCCGCCATACTCAGGCAGCTGGCGCCAGCCGCCCTCACTGCGCGGTCTCGCACTGGACATCGGCCCCCGGGGAGGCCTGGCCCGCGCGGGCCACGACGACGGTGGCACACACCTTGGTGCCCTTCGGTGCCTTGACGGTGTACGTCCTGGCCGTGACGGAGACGAGCCTGGCCCGCTCCGGGTTCCCCGCGTCGGACGGCGTCGGTCCGTAGGACACCCGGAAGGTGTCCTTCGTGGAGGGCTGCGGGTAGTTCCACGTGAAACGGACACTGCCCCGCCCCGACGTCGCCGAGATGGTGGGCTTGTCGAAGACTCCGTCGCCGATCGCGCTGTCGTCACCGGGCATCGAGACGGTGGCGCTCGGCGTGGGCGTCGCCGGAGTCGGGTCACCGGACCCGGACTGCAGCACGAGGAAGACGACGAGACCGACGAGGACGACGACCGAGGCGGCCAGACCCCAGAGCACCGCGGGCTTCGCGAGCGGGGACGTCGATGCCGGCCCGGAAGCCGGAAGTGCTTGTGTCCCTTGCGTGCTCGCGGCGCGACGGACCGTCGCCTCCTCGGCGGAGTCGCTCCCGAGCGGAGCGGTCTGGCTCCGCACCGGGTCGGTCACGGCAGCCGGACGGACCGGGGCCGCTGCGGCCGGGACGCTCGGGCTCGGCATCGGTGCGGGCGACCACCGCTGGCCGCCGGCCTCGGAGCGGCGGCGCGTCTCGTCGTCGAGCATGGTCGGCGACGGACCGACGGGTTGGGCGACCACGGTCTGCGGCGCCTTGATCCGGGTCCGGTCGTCGTCGTCACCGCCGCGGCCGGTCGGCGAGCCCTGGGTCTGGCTGACGAGCGTCGTGTGACCCTGCTCGTCGAGGACGACGATGGGCGTGCGGCCCAACCGCTGCTGCTGCTCGACCGCCTGGAGCGCCCGGGCGAACTCGAGCGCCGACGCCGGTCGGTGCGCGGGGTCCTTGGCCATCGCCTGGGCCAGCAGGCGCTCGAGGCCGGCCGGCACGTCCTGGCGGCCCGTCGCGGGCGGCGCGGTGCTCCGGATCCGCGGCATCAACGCATACGCCGAGTTGTCACCGCCCGGGATCTCGAACGGCGAACGGCCGACGAGCAGCTGCCACAGGGTCGCGGCGAGCGAGTAGACGTCGGAGCGCTCGTCGCCGTTGCTCTGGCCGTAGAGCACCTCCGGCGGGGCCCACGGCACCGAGACGCCGACGTCGTCGGTGGTCTCGGCCGGGGCGTCGCCCTCGCGGGCGCCGCGACCGGCGATGCCGAAGTCGGTCAGGCCAGGAGCGCCGTAGGCGCTGATGAGGACGTTGGCCGGCTTGATGTCGCGGTGCGTGATGTGGGCGCGGTGCGCCGTCTCGACGGCACTCGCGAGCTGGATGCCGGTGCGCAGCACGTCCTCGACGGAGAAGCGCTCGGCCCGGGCCCGCATCGCCAGGTTGGGCGGCGGGTAGTACTTCATGACGAGGTAGGGCCGGCCGTCGTCGGACGCACCCGAACGGAAGACCTGCACGATGTACGGGTGGTCGCCGAGGGCGGCCATGGTGTCGGCCTCCTCGACGAACTGCTGACGCAGCGCGTCGGTCAGGCCCTCGGACTTGAGCACCTTGACCGCGACCGGCATGCGGGGGCTCTGCTGCTCGTAGAGGAAGACGTCGGCGTAGCCGCCGGAGCCGAGCGGCTGGACGAAGACGAGGCCCGGGATCTTCGGGGGCGCACCCTTCTTCACGAGGCACCTCCGTCCGCGGCCGGCAGGTGGTGGTCGGGCGTGCGGGTCACGACGCCGCCTCGAAGGTGAAGGAGACCTCGTCGGCCATGGACACGAGCGACCCGGGCTCGAGGACCTGCTGGTCGTTGGCACGCAGGCGGCGGGGGCTCTCGCCGGGCAGCGTCACCGTCGTGCCGTTGGTCGTCCCGAGGTCACGGATGAGCACGTGCCAGCCCTCGAGGATGACCTCGACGTGGTTGCGCGAGACGTCGCGCTCGGGGCTCGGGACCTTGACCACGTGCGGTCGGTCGTGGACGGCCAGGCCGTCGCCGAGCTTCGGCGCGCGGCCGAGCAGCACGCTGCGGTCGAGGGTCACGACGTCACCCGTCGACAGGCGGAGCACGCCCAGCGGCGGTCGCGGCATCGTGAACGGCTCCTGCGGCGGGATGCTCGAGCCGCACACCCGACAGCGATCACTGTGCGGAGGCGTCGGGTGGCCCGCTGAGCAGAGGACGGCGAGGACGCTGGGTCCGGAGAAGGTCTGGTTCTGCGCGGCGTTGCGTGCCTCGAGGAGGGCGCTTCGGTCGACGGTCAGCTCCGTCTCGTCGTCGTCGGTCCCCGCGCCGATGTCGGCGGTGTGCGCGGGCGGGTCCGCGACGGGTTCCGCGCCCGTAGCCGCCGGGGGGTCCGGGGGGACCGGGGGCAGGGCGACGGGGAGCGAGACGGGCACGTCGAAGGTGGGCTCGGCAGGCGGCTGCGCCGCGCTGGCGTATGCCGTCGCCGCCGTCGGTGTGGATGGCGCGGTCTGCGCGGGTGCGGGGGCGGTGCTCGCCTGCGGCGGTCCGGTCGAGATGAGCGGGGTCGCCTCTGGTGCGCGGACGCCGGGGGGCGGGGTGTTCATCGGGGGGAGCAGGCTCGGGGCCGGCGGCGGCGTGTGCCGCCCCGAGAAGGTCGGGACCTCCGGCTCCGGCTTGGGCACCTCGGCGGCCGGGGTGGACCGAGCCCACGGCACGGAGGAGATGAGCCCACCCTCGGGCACGACGGGCGCCGACGGGATGCGCCGGGCCGGCACCTCGGGCGCCGGGGCAGCGTTCGTGACCGGCGCGTCGGAGGCGTCGGCGACGGACGGGACCGACGGGTTGGGAAGGTGGTCGTCCTCGTCGTGCCCGGCCTCGTCGTCGTCGGACCGCGTCAGTGACGCAAGCACCTTGCGGTGCTCGTCGGCGGCCGTGGTGTGGCCGAAGAGGTAGTCGTAGCTCGGCGGCGCAGCGGGCTGGTCGTCCGCGTCGTCCGTCTCGTCAGGGTCGTCGAGTGCGGAGGTGGTGGGCCCCGCGGCCGGACGACGGACCGCTCCGGCCACCGGGGCGGACGGAGTCGTCGACGTCGGGGACGCGTCGGGCTCGAGCACCGGGCGGCCGGCCCACGTCGAGTCGACGTCACGCGGCGCCGCCGCGGGCAGGTCGTCGGCCACGGGCGCCGACGCCCTCGGCGCTCCCGGCGTTGCCGGTGTCGGTACGGGTGTCGTCGCCGGTGCCGTCAGGGCGACGGGTGACGGGGACGTCGGCGCCACGGGCGCGGTGGACGGCGAGGGCGCCGGAGCGACGGCCTCGGTCGGCGAGGAGGCCGTCGGCTGAGTCGGCGGCGTCACCGGCTCGGACGGCATGGACGGCATGGACGGCATGGACGGCACGGACGGCACGGACGGCACGGACGGCACGGACGGCACGGACGTGTCGTGACCGGATGCAGCGGCGGGGGCGGGTGTCTCGCCGGACGCACCTGCCCCGTCACCCAGGAGGTCGCTCGACGGGGTGGCACGAACCGGCACGGCCGGGGTGACCGAGGTCCACGAGCGGAGCGCCGGCAGCGGAGCGGGGAGAGGCCCTGTGGCGACGACCTCCGGCGCGCGGGAGGGCTCGGCCGCACTCTGGGAATGACCTTGCGCTGCAGGCTCTTTCGCACCCGACATGTCGGACGTCGCTGCAGCAGAGGTGGATTCGTCGTTCGAGTCGCTGACGTCGGATGTCGTCGGCGGAGTGCCACCCTGGGCCCAGCTGCGTTCCCACGTCGAGCGGCCAGGCAGGCTCTGCGCGTCAGGACGGTCCGAGGACGCCCTGCCGTCCGCTGTCGATGTGGCGAAGGTCGGGATGCCGCCCGACCCCGTGGCGTCGTCACGCCCGGGCGCCGCCTCCGGCTCGGACACCGCCGCTGCGTCGGGATGGTCCACGTGCTGCCCGCTCACCACCGGCGCACCGGCCGCAGCGATGGACGCCGCCGTCTGCTGCGGGGTCGCGTCGGCGGGCTCGTCCGGCACGGTGGGCTGCGCCGACTCGCCGACGAGCGCTGCCGCGGATGCGGTGCCGGGCGACGGCGATCCGGCCGCGAGGCCCTGCCGAGGCACGGGCTGCGCCCGCTCGGACTCCTCGAGCACGCGGAGCACGACCCGGTCGGGCTGCTCTGGGAGCTCGAGGTCCGTCCAGACCTTGCTGCTCGTGGCTCGCACGTCGTGCTCGGTGCCGTCAGCGAGGGTCACGAGAGCCGAGACCGGCCCGAAGGCGACGATGCGCGTGCGGGGCTGCCAGTGCACGCCGACGAAGTGGTGCGCCTTGCGCATCCCGCCGGCCGTCAGCACCTCGACGACGTCGTCGATGTCACCGCCGTCGGCCGCGTCGCTCGCGGCGATGGTGCGCTCGTCGTCCTCGTCGAGTCCGATGAGCAGGTGCATGCCGGGGCCCCCGATGTGCGTCCACCCTTCGGGGGCCCGGTCGACAACCACGGACGGGCCACTCACGTCTACGACCTGCTCTCCCCTGATGAGCCGTTCACGTTCTCGCGCGGGGTCGTGTCCTCGTCGACGTCCGAGTCGGAGTCCTCGCCCTGTACGGCGACGACGATAGCAGTGACGTTGTCGCGGCCACCGGCTGCGACACCACGTCGCACGAGCTCCTCGGCGGCCTCGTCGGCGTCGGGGTGATCGGCGAGGACGGCCTCGATCTCCTCCCGGGTGAGCTCGTTGGACAGACCGTCGGAGCAGATGACGAACGCCTCGCCGGGGTAGGGCGGGAAGACCCACGTGTCGACGACACCCATCGGGTCGCGCCCGAGCGAGCGCGTGACGACGTTGCGCCCGGGGTGGCGGTGCGCCTGCTCCGGGGTGATGAGGCCCCGCTCGACGAGCTCCCAGACCTCCGAGTGGTCGACGGTCACCTGCGAGAGCCGGCCGTCGAGGCAGCGGTAGACGCGGGAGTCGCCGATGTTGAAGACCGCCCAGTGACGCGACCCCCCGACGGACACGAGGGCGAGGCCGGCGACGGTCGTGCCCATCCCGGTCTGCTCGGGGTGTCGCGCGGCCGACGCGAGGATGCGGCGGTTGGCCTCGCCGACCTGGGCGACGATGTCGCGCACCTGCACGACGGGCCGGTCGGCGAGCTCGGCGACGGTCTCGGCGGCGATCCGGCTCGCGACCTCGCCCGCAGCATGGCCACCCATGCCGTCGGCGACGACGTAGACGGTGCCCCGCGTGCACGCGGAGTCCTCGTTGTGCGCCCGGACCCGACCGACATCGGTGGCCAGACCTGCCGAGATGGCCGGCAGCGTCGTGCTCATGCGTCCACGTCCAGGTCGGTGGCAGGGGTGGCAGCGCCGGCGTCCGAGTCGTCAGCGGAGCCCCACGGGGTGACGCGCGCCGTCGTCAGCACGTGGCGGATGAGCTCGTAGTCGGCCACGGCGTCGGCGCCACCCACGGCGCCGGTCAGCTGGACGAGGTGTGCCGGGGCATCGGCCGCGGCGGACGCCCCGGAGGTCACGAGGTGGAAGAGGTTGGCCTGCAGGACGGTCTCGACGTCTGCGTCCGGCCACGTCGCGTCGCAGCCGACGAACTGCGCGCCCCCGAGGTCGGCGGCATACGGCTCGGAGACGGCTCCGCCCCGCGAGGTGGCCAGGGAGGCGATCTGCTCGAGGGAGTCCTCGATGCGGAAGGACGGCCCGCACTGCTCGATGGTGACGACGACGTTGGGTGCGAAGGACCCCTCGCGCGGGAGTCGCGCCGCCATCGTCGTTCCCGGCGCGTGCGCGGGCTCCCAGCCCTCCGGCACCTCGAGGGCCACCGACGGCTGGCCCGGGAAGTCGGCGCTCGGGTAGGCGAGGGTGCTCATGGGCTCGTTCCTTTCGGTCGTTCCCGCGGGGGTCGGGGACGGCGCGGTCAGTCAATCATTCACGGCATGCCGTGTCAGATCGGGTGACGCACCGTCACGGCGGCGATGGCGGCGCGGGAACGAGGTCCCGTCGAGCGTACGACCGCACCACCCGGCGCCGCGATGGGGAGAACTCCCCACCGCACGATGGGCGGCCGCTCAGGCGCAGCCCACGCGCCGCAGCCCGTTCAGGCGCGGACACAGGGCGGAGCCCGAGGGCCTCGAACCGTCAGCCCACCGACTCGCGGGCGGCCCACCAGGCGAGCAGCTTCTCGCGGGCGGCGTCCTTGCCGATGGGTCCGTCGTCGAGCCGGACCGACAGGAGGAAGTCGTAGGCCTCTCCCAGCACCGGACCGGGACGGATGGCCAGGGCCTCGGCGATCTCGTTGCCGTCGAGCTCGGGCCGGACGCTCGCCAGCTCCTCCTCGGCCGCCAGGCGCTCGATGCGCTTCTCGAGGTCGTCGTAGGCCCGCGACAGCCGCTGCGCCTTGCGGGCGTTGCGCGTCGTGCAGTCCGACCGCGTCAGGCGGTGCAGGCGCGTGAGCAGTGGTCCGGCGTCGTTGACGTAGCGCCGCACGGCCGAGTCGGTCCACTGCCCGTCGCCGTAGCCGTGGAAGCGCAGGTGCAGCTCGACGAGGCGTGCGACCTGCTTGGTCGTGTCCTTGTCGAAGCGCATCGCCTTCATCCGCTTGCTCGCGAGCTTGGCGCCGACGAGCTCGTGGTGGTGGAAGGAGACGCCGCCGCCGTCCTCGAAGCGCCGGGTGGCCGGCTTGCCGATGTCGTGGAGCAGGGCGGCGAGACGCAGCACGAGGTCGGGGCCCGGCACCGACTCCGGCGGACCGTCGGCGGGGCCCTCGAGGTCGATCGCCTGCTCGAGGACGATGAGCGAGTGGTCGTAGACGTCCTTGTGCCGGTGGTGCTCGTCGAGCTCTAGGCGCAGCGCGGGCAGCTCGGGCAGGAAGACCTGGGCGAGGCCGGTGTCGACGAGGAGGGTCAGACCGAGCCGGGGCTGGGGCGACAGGAGCAGCTTGGTGAACTCGTCGCGGACCCGTTCGGCCGAGATGATCGAGAGCGTCCCGGCCCGCTCGACCATCGCGGCCCGCACCTCGGGCGCGACGTCGAAGCCGAGCTGCGAGGCGAAGCGCGCCGCCCGCATCATCCGCAGCGGGTCGTCGGCGAAGGACTCCTCGGGCGCGGCCGGTGTCATGAGGCGCTGCCGCACGAGGTCGGAGAGCCCGCCGTGGACGTCGACGAACTCGAGGCTCGGCAGCCGGATCGCCATGGCGTTGACGGTGAAGTCGCGCCGGACGAGGTCGCCCTCGAGGTGGTCGCCGAACATCACCTCGGGCTTGCGTGACGTGCGGTCGTAGGTGTCGGCGCGGTAGGTCGTGATCTCGATGACGTGCGCACCCTTGCGCAGGCCGATCGTGCCGAACTCGCGACCGATGTCCCAGTGCGCGTCGGCCCATCCGATGACGAGCGCCAGGATGTCGTCGGGACGGGCGTCGGAGGTGAGGTCGAGGTCGGGTGAGACACGCCCGAGGAAGGCGTCGCGTACCGGCCCGCCGACGAGGGCCAGCTCGTGCCCCGCGGCGGCGAACCGCTCCCCCAGCTCGGTCAGCATGGGCAGGACGGGTGCGAGCCGGGCGACGGCGGCCCGTAGGAGCGGGAGTCCGGCGTCGACCGGCTCGTGGCTGTCGGCGAGGGGCGTGTCGGAACGGTCAGGCACCCGACCAGCCTAGTGAGCGTTCGCGCTGCGCCTGACCGCGCGCGTACGCGAGGGGTGGCCCACGCATACGCGCCCGGGAGTCGACGGGGACCCGACGGGGACCCGACCGACCCCGCCCCGGACACGCCGGTCGGCACCCCTCGCGGGCGGGGTCTCCCCGACGACGAGAGCGCTCCGGGCCTTGCCCGTTATGGTGGCGATGTGAGCGCGCAGCCCGTCCCCAGCCCCGTGCCGGGGAGGCGTCTGCCCGCCGTCGAGGAGCGTTCTGCGGGCGGCATCGTCGTGGACGTGCAGGAGGGCCTGGCCCTCATCGCGATCATCGCTCGCCGCAACCGGGCCGGCCGCGTCGAGTGGTGTCTGCCCAAGGGCCACGTCGAGCCGGGCGAGACGCTCGTCGAGACGGCCGCGCGCGAGGTGGCCGAGGAGACCGGCATCGTGGGCCGCGTGCTCGTCGAGCTCGGCACCATCGACTACTGGTTCGCGACGTCCAACAAGCGCGTCCACAAGTTCGTGCACCACTACCTCCTCGAGGCCACGGGCGGTGAGCTCTCCATCGAGAACGACCCCGACCACGAGGCCATCGACGTCGCCTGGATGCGCCTCGACGAGGTGCACCGCAGGCTCACCTTCCCCAACGAGCGCCGCATCGCGCAGGCGGCGTGGAACCGGCTGGCGGGGACGGCGTGATCCTTCGAGGGTCGCGGCGTCCCGACACGAGGGGGCGCCGCGGGAGCCACCTCGTGCGCCGGCTGACCGCCACGGCAGCGACGCTCGCGGCGCTCGGCCTGTCCGTCGGCCCGGCTGCGAGCGCCGTCCCGTCCCCGGCCGGGCCGAGCACGTATGCCACCCGCCCCGGTTCGTCCCCCACCCACCGAGCCGCCGTGGTGCCCGCCAAGGACGTCGCCGTCGTCGTGCTCGACACGCTGACACCCGCCGTCGTCGGACCCGGCAAGGACGTCACGATCACGGGCACGGTCACCGCCCCGCTCACCGGACCGCTCTCGGGCCCGGAGGTCCGGGTCGTGCGCGGCGACGTGGCGGTCAACCAGCGCAGCGCCCTCGACGACTGGGCCACGGGCCGCACCGAGACGTCCGGCCGCACCGTCGACACGACGTCGCTGCCCACGGTCGCCGCCGGTCAGACGCAGCCCTTCACCGCGACGGTCCCGTGGGAGCGGCTGCGGTCCGACGATGCGTTCGCGGCGCTGCCGATCTCCGTCGAGGTCGTCCAGGAGGGCGCGAGCGAGCCCACCGGCATGACGCGCACCTTCATCGCCTGGAACGGCCGCAAGGAGTACGTCCCGCTCAAGGTCGCGACGGTCCTGCCCGTGACCCTCCCCCCCACCGTCGCGCTCGCCGCGCGCGACGACGCGGCCCGCTTGGCGGCTTGGGAGCAGGCGATCGGCCCCGACTCGCGGGTGGACCGCATCCTCGAGGGCACGCGTGGAACGCCGGTCGACCTCGCCGTCGACCCGTCGGTGCTCGGTCCCGACGTGGGCGCCGGCTCCGGGACGACCGGTCCGACGCCGAGCGGGACGTCGACGCCCGGCGGCACCACCGCTCCGGCGCCGTCCGGCACCTCGGGGGCTCCCGCCCCGTCCGCCACGGGAACCCCGGGCACCCCGGCCCCGGGGGCCGGGACGAGCGCCCCCGCCCCCGATGGCACCACCCAGACCCCGCCGACGCCGTCGGCGACGTCGACCCCGCCGCCGGCCGGCACCCCGTCCGAGGCCACGCTGGCCATCGCGCGCCTCGGCGACGACGTCGTCACGCAGCTGAGCGGGCGGAGCGTCTGGGCCCTGCCGTACGCCGACGCCGACGTCGCCGCCACGGTCGGTGTCGACCCGGTGAACTCCCTCGTGCGCGACCTCGTCAGCCGGGCGTCCACCCTCGCGGGCCGCCTCGGGCAGCCGGCCCGGGCCGACATCGTCTGGCCCGTCGACGGCCTCCTGCCGGCCGGGCGCGAGCAGGGCATCAAGACGCTGCTGTCCGGCACGACGGTCAGGAAGCCCGCCGGCATCGTCGTCAACGCCGCGGCTGTGACGAAGGAGTCGGCATACACCCCGACCGCGCGCCGGGTCACGGCGAGCGGGACGCGGCTGCTCGCGTACAACACGCGCCTGTCCGCACTGCTCCCGAAGCGCACCGACCCCAGCCCCGTCCTGTCGGTGCAGCGATACCTCGCCGAGACGCTCGTGCTGCTCGGCGAGCGCGCCGGCACGCCGCGCTCCCTGCTCGTCACCGCGCCGCGCACCTACGACCCCGACGCCGCCGACCTCGCGACCTTCCTCGCGGCCACGTCGAGCGCGCCCTGGCTCGAGACCGTCGACGCCGCGTCGCTGCTCACCGACAACGGCAACGACAAGGCCGTGCCGCAGACGAGGCCGACCACCGCCGTGGCCTCCGCCGCCCCGAAGCCCGTGCTCAACGCGCGCCGGCTCGCCCGGATGGCCGACCAGCGCGACACGCTCCTCAGCGTCTCGTCGGTGCTGCGGGACGGAGAGGAGTTCGAGCGCACCTACCGCGAGGTGCTCGACGGGCTCGCAAGCGCCCGGTGGCGCTGGAACCCTGCCGGGTGGGTCACCCTGTCCAACTCGGTGGACGCCGACATCAAGGCCGCCACGAGCGCCATCCGGGTCGTGCCGCGCACGAGCACGATCAACCTGCTCGCCGAGAACGGCACGTTGCGCATCACGGTCGAGAACGGTCTCGACTACACCGTCGAGGACATCCGCCTGCGGCTCGTGCCCGACAACCCCCGCATCCGGATCGTCGAGCAGCCCGACCCCGTGACGATCGGACCGTCCTCGCGCACCAACGTCCCCGTCGAGGTCGCCGCGGTGGCCGCGGGGCGCGCCGAGATCCGTGCCTTTCTCACGACCGCCGACGGCACCCAGATCGGCTCGCCCGCCACGATCCCCGTGTCGGCCAACCCGCTCGACGCCGCCATCTACTGGGTCGGCGGCATCCTCGTCGGGCTCGTCCTGCTCGCCGGCGTCATCCGCGCCGTGGTCAAGGGCACCTCGCGTGTCGACGAGATCGCCGACATCGAGGCCGTCACCGCGGCACACGAGGCGCTCGGCGATGCGGACGACCGGGATCACGTCTGAGTCGGCCTAGGATGGGCGGCGAGCCACGCATCCGCGCACGACATGACGAGGGAGGGTGACGCACGTGCAGGGAGTCGGACCCGGATCCGTCCTGGGCGGCCGCTACGCGGTCACGCTGCGCACCTCCGAGGGCACCCACCACGAACGCTGGCGTGCCAACGACCACACCCTCGAGCGCGAGGTCGTGCTCGTCTGCTTCCCGGCCGGTTCGTCGGTCGCCGCCGCCGCGCTCGATGCGGCACGCCGCGCCGCCGGCATCGAGGACTCCCGTCTCGTGCGGGTCCTCGACGTGGGCACCGACCAGGGCGTCGGCTTCATCGTCGAGGAGCCGCTGACCGGCGCCGCGCCCCTCTCGCACCTGCTGCAGAGCGGCGGCCTGTCACCCGACGAGGTGCGCCGCCTGACGGGCGAGGCCGCCACCGCCCTCGACAAGGCGAGCCATCGGGGCCTGCACCACCTGGCCCTGACGCCGAGCTCGCTGCTGCGCATGTCCGACGGCGCCGTCAAGGTGCGTGGCCTCGCCACCGAGGCCGCCCTCACCGACGCCGACCGGCTCTCCGACGAGCGGGCGTCCCGCGCCGACGCGGTCGGCCTCGTCAAGATCGCGTATGCCGGCCTCACCGGTCGCTGGCCGATGGTGTCCGTCGACGACGGGCTGATCCCCGCCGGCGGGCCGGTCGGACTCGAGGCCGCCCCGACGATCGTCGGCGGCGTGGCCGCCCCCTCGGAGATCGCCGTGGGCGTGCCCAACGACCTCGACCTCATCTGCCGGATGACCCTGGGCAGCGGCCGGCGTGGACCCGTCTCGCCCGGCGACCTCGCCCTGCAGATCGCGCCGTGGCCCAGTGAGCAGGCGTCGTCCGACGGCGCCACCGGCATCGGCCTGCGCAGTCGTGACGACCGCGAGTCCCTCGAGCCGACGCGCGTCATGCCGTCGGTGCGCGCCGACGCCGCCGCGGTCGGCGCTGCAGGCGCAGCCGGTGTGGCCGGGGGATCGATGGCGGGCGCTGCCGGCGACTCCGGCCAGTCCAGCACGATCTTCTTCGACAGCGTCCCCGACGCACAGTCAGGCACGACGCCCGCCCGCGGCGCCACCACCGAGCGGCTCCAGGGCGGCGTCGCCGCGGCCGGGGCGGCAGCAGCCGGCGTGGCCGGAGCCATCGGTGACAAGGTCGGCTCGTTCGCCCGCGCCGCCGCCGACAAGGCCGCCTCCCGGGCCGCCGAGCGCCGCTCAGCGCACGACGACGACTTCGACGGCGAGGACATCGGCCTCGTCGACGCGCTCGACGAGGCCCCCGCGACCCGCCTCGAGCCGCCCCTGCCCGTCTTCGGCCGCGAGGCTCCTGAGGCCCCCAGCGGTGCCCAGTCCCGCATCGCGCTCGCGATCGTCGGGGTGCTCGTGCTCATCGCGCTCTTCATCGGCATCAACAACGTCATGAAGATCGGCCAGCACGACGGCCCGGCTCCCGCCGTCACGGTGACCAAGACGCGCACCCCCGCCGCCACGCAGACGCAGGGCACGACGACCCAGGCGCCGCCGAGCACGACCCAGGCGCCGCCTGCCGCCGCGGTCAGCGTCGTCGGCGGCACGGGCTTCGACCCCGAGGACGGCACCGAGGCCGACCAGAACGTCAAGCTGACCTTCGACGGCGACCCGAGCACCCAGTGGCGCTCCCGCTGGTACGGCACTGCCTCCTTCAACGGCAACAAGGACGGCGTCGGGGTCCTGCTCGACCTCAGCGCGCCCACCGTCGTCAAGGAGGTGGAGCTCGTCCTGCCCGCCGAGCAGAACGTCACCGTCTACGCCACCGACTCCGGCTCGACGAAGTCGCTCGACGGCGCGCAGAAGATCGGCTCGATGAAGAAGGCCAACGGCACCGTCGTCATCAAGACCAGCGGCCAGCTCCAGCCGGCGAGCAAGATCCTCGTCATCGTCACCAAGGCGGCGCCCGCCGAGGCCGCGAACCACTACCGCGCGCAGATCAGCGAAGTGACGGTGCGCTGACCGTGAGCCCGGGGGTTGCCGCCCCGGTCGCCGATCTGAGCGACCGGGAGCTGCTGGCACTGCACGTCGACGGCGACGACCATGCCTTCGCCGAGCTCTTCCGCCGGCACAAGGACCGGATGTGGGCGGTGGCGCTGCGCACCGTGCGTGATCCCGAGCTCGCGGCCGACTGCGTCCAGGACGGCTTCATCGCGGCCTTCCGCCGTGCCGAGTCCTACCGCGGCGAGGCTGCCGTCACGACGTGGCTGCACCGCATCATCGTCAACGCCTGCCTCGACCGGCTCCGTCGGCGCAAGCCGACCGCCGAGCTGCCCGAGTACGAGCTCGCCGACCGGCACGACCACCACGCTTCGACGGAGGTCCGCCTCGACATCCAGGAGGCCCTCGCCAGGCTCCCCGAGGGGCAGCGGGCGGCGCTCGTGCTCGTCGACATGCACGCCGTTCCCGTGGCCGAGGCCGCCGTCATCCTCGGCGTGGCCGAGGGGACCATCAAGTCGCGCTGCGCCCGCGGACGCGCGGCCCTGGCCCAGCACCTCGGGCTCACGCCGGGCGTCCGTCCCGTCGAGCAGGACTGAGGGCGGTCCACGTCCGGCCCTCATGGGGTACGGGACGACCGGTGACCGGTCGGCCCCTGGGCCCGCCGGGTCACCGCTCGGGCACCGGCCGAAGAATGGTTGAATCCGGTGGAACCCGACGGCCACAGGGGGCCGTCGAAACCACGGCGACCGGCATACCCCTGCCCTGCCCGTACGACCACCGCACGCTCTGCCCGAAGGACCACATCCGTGGACGAGTCCGCGCACACCCCTGAGCACGACCCTCGCGTCCGCGACCCCGACGGACGTGCGACGACCGAGCCGGCGCCTCCCGCCCATCTCGACGGGCTCTACGGGTTCGACGGACTCGACGGGCTCGCTCACGAGGTCGCGGACGACGCCCCCCTGACCCGCCTCGACCCGGACGTCGAGCAGCACGTGCGCACCCTGCTCGCCGGCGCGGCCGACCCGGGACCGATGCCTGACGCCGTGTCCGAGCGCATCTCGGGCGCCCTGCTCGACGCGTCCCGGCTGCGAGTCGACCCCGGACCGCTGTCCGCCTCCCGTTCCGGCTCGGACGCCACGGGGACGAACGTCGCGGACCACGGCACCGTGCTCGCGATGCCGAGCCGCGCCGGCCGTCCCAAGCCGATCTACCTCGTGGCCGCGGTCGCCGCGGCTGCCGCCGTCGTCGCCGTGGGCGCCTCGGCCCTGCACGTGACCAAGCGGCCCAACGGCGCGGCCGTGGTCGGCGACACGTACGCCACGGGGGCCACGACGCCACCGCCCAGCCCGCCGGCGACCTCCGGTGGACTGCACATCCAGCTCAGCACGACGGCATACACCGCCGGGACGCTCGCCACGCAGGCCCGGGCGTTGCTCGACCACCCCGGTCAGCCGATCCGCGACCTGGCGGCCGAGTCTCCGGGTATCGGGCCGATCGCGACGCCGATCGGGCTCGAGGCGTGCCTCGAGGAGATCGGCGCGGTCAGTGCAGCCGACCCGGCGCCCGATGCCGTGTCCGCAGACCTCGCCACGTTCGCCGGACGTCCAGCGGTCGTCGTCGTCGTCACGCGGGCCGGCGCCAGCACCGCCTGGGCCGTCGAGCGCAGCTGCACGACCGGGGCGCCGGGCCTGCTCGCGGGTGCCACGCCCGTCCCCTGAGCCCCACGAGCGCACTCGCACCACGCGCCGTCCCGCCACGCGGGCGCACCCGCGCAGGCTGACGGGCACGGGAACAACAACCGCCTAGGATCGGTTGAGGCCTATGCGGCTCGCGGCCTCCCGCCGTACCGGTTGCAATCGGTCACCGGGCGGGGACGAGCGGCGACGACACGAGTTTCACGAGGAGCAGCCCACATGTCCGACGTCCGCAACGTCATCATCATCGGCTCAGGCCCGGCGGGATACACCGCCGCCGTCTACGCCGCGCGCGCGAACCTCGCGCCCCTCGTCTTCGAGGGCGCTGTGACCGCCGGTGGCGCGTTGATGAACACGACCGAGGTCGAGAACTTCCCTGGCTTCAAGGACGGCATCATGGGGCCCGACCTCATGGACGGCATGCGCGCCCAGGCCGAGCGCTTCGGCGCCGAGCTCGTCACCGACGACGTCACCGCCGTCGACCTGACCGGCGAGGTCAAGACCGTCACCGACGGCGAGGGCACCGTCCACCGCGCCCGCTCGGTCATCCTCGCGATGGGCTCGGCCTACCGCGAGCTCGGCCTGCCCCGCGAGAAGGAGCTCTCGGGCCACGGCGTCTCGTGGTGCGCGACCTGCGACGGGTTCTTCTTCCGCGACCAGGACATCGCCGTCGTCGGTGGCGGCGACTCCGCCATCGAGGAGGCGACCTTCCTGACGAAGTTCGCCCGCACCGTGACGATCATCCACCGCCGCGAGGAGCTGCGCGCCAGCAAGATCATGGCTGACCGCGCCTTCGCCAACGACAAGATCCGCTTCGCCTGGAACTCCGAGGTCGCCGAGATCCACGGCGAGGGCAAGCTCTCCGGCATCACGCTGCGCGACACGGTCACCGGTGAGACCCGCGAGCTGCCCATGACCGGGCTCTTCGTCGCCATCGGTCACGATCCGCGCAACGAGCTCCTCGCGACCGGCGACGGCGTCAGGGTGTCTCTCGACGACGCCGGATACGTCGTCGTCGACGGCCGGTCGACCCGCACCAACGTGCCCGGCGTCTTCGCCTGCGGGGACCTCGTCGACCACACCTACCGCCAGGCCATCACCGCGGCCGGGTCCGGCTGCGCCGCCGCCCTCGACGCCGAGCACTACCTCGCCGCGCTCGAGGACACCACGTCACCCGCCGAGGCCGCTGCCGAGGCCGCCGTCATCGACGAGACGGACTCGGGCGAGATCCCCGACCCGCGCGTCACCGTCGGCGCCGACGCCTAACGTCGATCCCGACGCCCGAACGCACGACCCAGCCCCGCCGCCCCCGCGCCAACCACGAGAAGGAATCTCCATGGCACTGAAGAACACGACCGACGCCACCTTCGCCGACGACGTCCTCATGAGCGACAAGCCCGTGCTCGTCGACTTCTGGGCGACGTGGTGCGGCCCGTGCCGCAAG
>Ga0164307_10000392_pt1 | contig 19170 bp, 15 predicted proteins | sample Whisoiple_243_MG_FD_110214 | JGI IMG/M metagenome (GOLD analysis project Ga0164307, IMG submission 110214) | Soil microbial communities amended with fresh organic matter from upstate New York, USA - Whitman soil sample_243_MG | ecosystem: Environmental > Terrestrial > Soil > Unclassified >...
CGGTACAAAGGAATACGCCTTGAAAGGACGAGGTCTCGTGAGAGATGATTTTTGGGATGGAGGAATGATCTTTCGAAAGGTCAATCCTTTTGTTTTTCTCATGCTGGTACCTACTTTCATTCTTTTTATTTTTTCGCCTTTCATGTCTCAGTTATTTCAGATCAACCCATTCGGTCGCCCCCTTCGCCTCTTCGGCTCAGCTCCCTTACAGATTCCATGAAGGGCTTCACGAGGCGTATACAGCTTGTGTTAACGCGGTAGCGATACTGAACTAGCTACTAATTAGATAATGAAGCTAAGATTCTTTAGATACTATGTAGCTACTGCAGTAAGCTTGCCTGTCCACTCAAAAAATAAAAAAGAACCCTTACTGCAGTAGGTAAGGGGTAGGTAGTTATGTAAGAAGTGCTGGGTTTTTATATGTTGAGGGTTGGCCTAGTTGCTTGTTGACTACAATCCTCCATATTATTTTTATTAAGAGAAATAAATAAGATTGAGGATAACTTTATAAGGACAAATCCGTTAGGAATGTATTTGGACCCAAGTCATTTACTTTGATAAAATCACTAAAGGTGTCCATAAAACAGACAATTCCGAAAACCTTGTGTATAATAAATGCTACATTTATATTGATGTTTAAAATTAGGAGGTATTAAAAATGATACAAGACCTTAATGAGTATACGCCCCTTGATTATAACCAAATAAAAAATGACGAACTTGTTCATAGATGGATGAGACCACTTTTTGCTAACCTGACAGTAGGTCAAACATTAAAGGAAGCCTTTCATTTACTAGATATGCACGGTATTGAAGGGTTACCTGTTGTTTGTCCACAACAGAAAGTTATAGGGATGATAACAACCTCTGAATTAATAAGATCCTTGACTGAATGCCACTCACTAAATACCAAAGTTGAGAAAGTTATGAAGCCTTCAATAATCAGTGTTAGTCCTCATGACTCTATTGACAAAGCTTGGAGAATGCAAGTAGAAATTTTACCTGTTATAGATGAAAAAGAAAAATTGGCTGGGATATTAACTAAAACGGATATTCTCCATTCTTATTCTTACTATCTAAAGCATCTACAGGAAAATCTTCATACTGTTGAGACATTAGATGTTGTATTAGAAAGCGCTTACGAAGGAATTGTTGTTGTTGATACGAATGGAATCATTAAGGAATTTAATGCAGCCTACTGCCGTTTTTTAGGAAAGAAGCGTGAAGAAGCGATTGGAAAACATGTAACGGAGATTATAGAGAATACCCGTGTGCACATCGTTAGTGAAACCGGGACAGATGAAAGAGGTTATGTTCAGCGTATTCAAGGTCAAGACATGATTGTTCATCGTATTCCAATTAGAAAGGAAGGGAAAATCATAGGAGCAATTGGAATGCTTATCTTCGAAGGCGTCAGTGAACTTTATAATATCTTAGGTCGTATGCAGGAAATGTCCCGAAAAGTAACAGAAGCTCATCTGCCTAATCAGGAACAAATAGAAAATAACAATCATTTTGATCAAATTATTGGAGAAAGTCCAGCAATACAAACCGTGAAAGAGATTGCTAGAAAAGCTGCAAAAACGCCTTCTACCGTACTAATTACTGGAGAAAGTGGCACAGGAAAAGAATTATTCGCAAAAGCAATTCACTATTCTAGCCCATTTTCAGAAGGACCCTTTGTTAGTATTAATTGTGCGGCTATTCCAGAACATTTACTTGAAGCAGAGTTATTTGGCTATGAGGAAGGAGCATTTACAGGAGCACGCAAAGGAGGAAAGCCAGGTAAATTTGAACAAGCTCATAAAGGTACCTTATTTCTAGATGAAATTGGAGATATGCCGTTACTTATGCAAGCTAAGATACTCCGAGTATTACAAGACAGAGAAGTGGAACGAGTTGGAGGGGTGAAAAGTCAACACGTAGATGTACGAATTATTGCTGCTACTAATAAAAGATTAGAAGATCTAGTTAGGAAGGGGGAGTTCCGTGAAGATTTATATTATCGTTTAAACATTATTCGTTTGAGTATTCCACCACTTATAGAAAGAAAAGGGGATATTCAGATATTACTCATACACCACCTTATAAAATTTTGTGAAAAGTTTGGAATCATTGAAAAACGCTTTTCTTTTGAAGCAATGCGGTATTTACAAGAATATCAATGGCCAGGAAATATACGGGAACTTGTTAATACGGTGGAAATGTTAGTAAGTCTAGTAGAAAACCAAGAGATTACGGAAAAAGACTTACCTACTCATTTTCGAAAAAAAGATACAAGCTCTTTTACAACAGAAGAAACTAGTGATACAAACAGACTCTTAAAAAAGGTAAGAGAAGATATTTTATCTAGTGAAAAAGACACTATTTTGAAAACGCTTGCTGATGTAAACGGTAATAAGGCTGCTGCCGCAAGAATTCTTGGGATTCAGCGTTCTACTCTTTACATAAAATTAAAAAAATACGGATTATAGCCTCAAGTGTCTTTGTAATTAGACATACATCAAACACATGTGTATTTAAAAATGGACACTTTAACTGAAAGAAGCCTTTGAAATTAAGCATTTATACTTGGCACGGTTCTTGCATTAATAATTGTGACGTTAATGTAAGGAGGGATTTTATGAAAGAGTATTCAGAATTTTGTATGCCTAACTCAGTCTTTTATGGTAAAAATTCTTTAGTTCAGCTTGGAGAACAAGTGAGAACTTATGGAAAGAAAGTACTTTTAATTAGTGATCGTGTCATGGAAAAAATAGGACATGTAAGAAGTTGCGAAAAAATACTGGAGGATTTTGATATTCCTTATGCTGAATATTTAGATGTTAATACTGAGCCAACAGACTTACATATCGATGAAGCATTGAATCTGTGCTTAAGAGAGCAATGTGATGTTATTATCGCAATAGGTGGAGGAAGTTGCATTGATGCTGCTAAAGCTGTAGCAGTAGTAGCAACCAATGGAGGATATATTGGTGATTTTACTGGCGGGAAGTCTCCGATTACAGAAAATCCTATTCCTCTTATCGCAATTCCAACTACGGCTGGAACTGGTTCGGAAGTAACAAACGTTACAGTAATAACGAATACTAAAGAAGATATAAAAATGATGATTAAACATCAAGCATTTCTTCCAAAAGTAGCGATTGTGGATCCAATTTTTACAATTTCTACTCCTCCACAAGTTACAGCAGCAACGGGAATTGATGCACTCTGTCATGCTATTGAAGCTTATATATCACGTTTATCTCAACCGTTAACAGAAACATTGGCCCTTTCATCGATAGAAGCTATTTTGAATCATTTAAGAACAGTTTACCAAAATGAGGGAAAATTAGATGCAAGAGAAAAAATGGCTATTGCTTCTATGGAAGCTGGACTAGCTTTTAGTAATGCTTCTGTGACACTAGTCCATGGAATGTCCCGTCCAATTGGGGCTTTATTTCATGTACCTCATGGAATTTCAAATGCTATGTTACTTCCAGCAGTACTTGAATTCACAAAAAAATCTGCTGTTGATTCGTTAGGGAAAATAGGACATCTAATTTATCCGGAATCGAAATCATTAACCAAGGAAGAGCTAGCTGATGTGGCTATTGAAAAGATTAAGCAACTTTGTTGTGACTTAAATATTCCTAATATGAAAGCATGGGGAATAGACGAACAAAAATTTCAACAAGTAGTTGATAAAATGGCAACGGATGCAATAGCAAGTGGCAGTCCAGGAAATAACCCAAAAGTGCCCACTCATCAAGAAATAGTAGATCTGTACTATTACTGCTATAACTACGATTTTTCTGGAAGCAAAAACACCGTTGAATCTTAAAAATCTACTAGTTTATCTAAAAAGGGGAATGCAAAATGGAAACTACAACTAATACGAAAGTAATTCAAAACTATATTGCTGGCGAATGGATAGAATCATCTACAAGTCTTCGAGAGAAAGTCTATAACCCTGCAACCGGAGAAGTAATTGCAGAAGTACCTCTTTCAACAAAAGAAGATGTTGATAAAGCTGTCCAAGCTGCAAATGAAGCATTTAAGGGGTGGTCCAAGACAGCAGTTCCAAAACGGGCTCGAATCTTATTTAAGTATCAACAGTTACTAGTAGATAATTGGGATGAATTAGCGAAATTAGTGACGGTTGAAAACGGAAAAAGCTTTAATGAAGCATATGGCGAAGTACAACGTGGGATTGAGTGCGTGGAATTTGCTGCAGGCGCCCCTACCTTAATGATGGGGAAACAGCTTCCTGATATTGCAACGGGAATTGAATCTGGCATGTATCGCTATCCAATTGGCGTGATTGGAGGAATTACACCGTTTAACTTCCCAATGATGGTTCCTTGTTGGATGTTCCCACTTGCTATTGCTTGCGGTAATACATTTGTCTTAAAACCATCTGAACGTACGCCACTTTTAGCTGCAAGGCTAGTAGAATTGTTTGAGGAAGCCGGACTACCAAAAGGTGTATTAAATATTGTCAATGGTGCGCATGATGTTGTAAACGGTCTTCTTGAACATAAACTTGTGAAGGCTATTTCCTTTGTTGGTTCTCAGCCAGTAGCTGAATACGTATACAAAAAAGGTACGGAAAATTTAAAGCGTGTTCAGGCTTTAGCAGGTGCAAAAAATCACTCAATTGTACTAAATGACGCTGATTTAGACGTAGCAACAAAGCAAATTATTGGTGCTGCTTTTGGCTCAGCAGGTGAGCGTTGTATGGCTGCTTCAGTTGTAACGGTACAAGAGGAAATTGCGGATAAATTAATCAATCGATTAGTAGAAGAAGCAAACAACATTGTAATTGGAAACGGCCTGGAAAAAGATGTATTTTTAGGACCTGTTATTCGTGAAAATCATAAAGAGCGTACACTTAGCTATATAAAATCAGGCGTAGAGGAAGGAGCTCGTTTAGTTCGGGATGGCCGTGAAGATAGTGCAGTAAAAGATAAAGGCTATTTTGTAGGGCCAACTATTTTTGATCATGTCAAACAAGAAATGAAAATCTGGCAAGATGAGATTTTTGCACCAGTATTATCTATTGTGCGTGTAAAATCCCTAGAAGAAGCAATTGAAGTAGCGAATAATTCCCGATTTGCAAATGGTGCTTGCATTTACACAGATAGTGGTGCAAGTGTACGAGAATTCCGTGAAAATATTGAGTCCGGTATGTTAGGAGTTAATGTAGGGGTACCAGCACCTATGGCGTTCTTCCCATTCTCCGGTTGGAAAGATTCTTTTTATGGGGATCTTCATGCAAACGGCACAGATGGGGTAGAGTTCTATACAAGAAAGAAAATGGTGACAGCTCGTTATTAAAAAGATATTTAGAGACAAAGAGGAAGTTCTAAATACATCTCACTTTAATATTGCTCAAGGATAAATATGCTTGGTATTAATGCAAGGGAAACAGAAAACCACATAGTCGCAAAGCACTTTTCTAATGAGGCTTTGCGGCTTTTTTGTGCTTTAAAAGTCTTCATAGTAACATTTGAGTAGAAATTGAAAGTCACTAAAATGTTTAAATTCCTCTTAATATTTATTAAAACTCTTTTATATTAGCCTTCCTCAAAAAAAGTAATAATAATATAATCATTCAATTGTTAAAATGAAGAAATATATATAATATAAATATATCTAGTTATTAACGAGTTTTTTTATACTAAGAAAACTTATCATACAAGGAGAGGTAAATTTGAAAAAAAAACAAATTAATGCAATAGAAGTGGCTAAGTTAGCTAATGTTTCACAATCAACCGTTTCTAGAGTATTTACTCCAGGTGCAAAAGTGTCTCCTAGGACACAAAAACGCGTGTTAGATGCTGCTCAAAAAATAGGGTATCGTCCCAATGCTTTAGCAAGAGGATTAATAACTAATAAGACTAATATAATTGGTCTTGTAATGGGTAATATTCAAAATCCTTTTTATCCAGAAATTCTTGATGAATTCACAAAAAGTCTGTACGAAAAGGGGTATCATGTCCTTTTTTTTCATACAAAGAATGATGAAATTACTCAAGATGAAGTATCTCAATTCCTTGAATACAATGTAGAGGGCGTGATAGTGACAGACGTTTTGCTATCTTCAAATGTTGTCTCCAAACTTTCTAGGCATGATATACCTATTATTCTATTCAATCGATATACCCAAGATTCTTCCTGTCATTCTGTATGTTGTGATAATTACTCTGCGGGCATGAAAATTGGGGAATATTTATTTAAACAGGGTCATCAAAAGTTCATTTATATTACCGGTCGTACAAATACATCAACGAGTCGTGATCGTGAGAAGGGGTTTGTTGAGTTTCTTTTACAAAAAGGAATAAAACCAGTAATAGAAGAAGGAGATTACACTTATGAAGCTGGTTACTCTGTAGCAATGCGTATACTAAAAAAAGGAAATTGTCCAGATGCTATTTTCTGTGCAAATGATATCGTAGCATTAGGGGTAATAGATGCTGCTAAAATATTAGGTATATCTATTCCAAACGAGTTGTCAATTGTAGGGTTTGATGATATTTCAATGGCCTCCTGGCCCCCTTATTCGTTAACGACTTGGCAGCAACCAGTAAAGGAAATGATTGAAGCAACTATCAATATGCTGTTAAACACAGTAGATGGAGGAACTACCAAGCCTAAATCTCTATTTTTTTCAGGTGAACTTCTTGAAAGAAAATCCGTAAAGCTTCTCAGAAATAGTTGACAATGAAAGGGCTATCATTTATTCTTTAGTAAACACAATAGTGTGAATTTTTTAAACAATATGGAGTTTTTTTAAAAAAGGGATACATAATATCTCTTTTGTAACTAAAAAATGCATACGTATGCAAACGTCTCTTTTATTAAAGCGATTGAGCTTATCATTAATACTACTACTAAGAATTCACAATTTTGTTCCAAAATGCATACGTATGCATTTTGGAAATGTTGTTAAACGAAGTAGGATTTTAATGCATACGTATGCAAATAAGGGGAGAGATTTGTCATGGCGAAAGTTTTCAAACAGGGGAAAAGTCAGGAAGAAATTAATCAAAATGATATGCAAGTATCAGCTACAGTAAGTCAAACCATAAAAAAAATTGAGGACGAAGGCGACAGTGCAGTTAGAGAGCTGTCAAGAAAATTTGATAATTGGTCTCCGGAAAATTTCAGATTGAGCAATCAACAAATCATTGAGATTGTCAATAGTGTACCAGAGCAAACAATTGAAGATATTAAATTTGCCCAAAATAATGTACGAAGATTTGCTGAAGAACAGAGAAAATCTATGTTAGACATTGAAGTAGAAACATTACCTGGCGTTATTTTAGGCCATAAAAATATTCCAGTTGGAAGTGTTGGATGTTATATTCCAGGTGGGCGTTATCCTATGGTTGCTTCTGCACATATGAGTGTACTGACAGCAAAGGTAGCTGGAGTAAAACGAGTGATTGCTTGCACTCCACCTATTGGAGGAGAAATTCCGTCAGCTACAGTAGCAGCTATGCATTTAGCAGGGGCCGACGAAATCTACATTCTTGGAGGGATTCAAGCAATGGCTGCTATGGCTGTTGGTACGGAAACAATTGAATCTGTAGATATGCTAGTAGGGCCAGGTAATGCTTATGTTGCGGAAGCGAAACGTCAATTGTATGGTCGTGTTGGAATTGATCTCTTTGCAGGCCCTACAGAAACATTAGTTGTGGCTGATGAAACAGCAGACGCAGAAATGATTGCTACTGACATTTTAGGACAGGGAGAACATGGACCAACTTCACCGGGAGCATTAATTACAACATCTGAAAAGTTAGCTCAAGAAACTGTAGAAGAAATTGCACGTCAGCTTGAAAACCTTCCAACAGCTGATGTAGCACGTGTTTCCTGGGAGGATTACGGTAAAATCATAATTGTGGAAAATGAACAGGAAGCTTTAATAGAAGCGGACAAATTAGCTTTTGAGCATGTTGAAATCTTAACTGAAAATCCAGATTACTTTTTAGAAAACATGAATAATTACGGATGCTTATTTTTAGGTCCTGAGACAAATGTAGCTTATGGCGATAAAGTCATTGGTACAAACCATACACTTCCAACAAAAGGGGCAGCACGCTATACTGGTGGACTGTGGGTAGGTAAGTTTTTAAAAACATGTACTTATCAAAAAGTTACAGAAGAAGCTAGTGCGCATATTGGTGAATATGCAGCTCGCCTTTGTCAACTAGAGAATTTTTCAGGACATGCCGAACAAGCTTTACTTCGCGTACGTCGTTATGGAAAAGTAACAGCAAAATAACCAATAAAAGGGATGCATAAACTTTTTATGTATCCTTTTTCAGTAAGTTTTTGCTCTTTTGAGGTGAATTTCTGATCATCTCCTATCCGATATATTGAAAGCGTTTGCTTTCGGAGGATTAGTAATAGAATTACTAAAGTTTAACGTTATGAAAAATCTGAAAATTTAAACTAAAAAAGAAAATATAGTAAAATGTGACGAGAAATATAGGGGGAGAAACAATGGATTTAGTCATCATTATACTTGCTTTAGGGCTCTTAATGCTTATTGCTTACCGAGGTTTTTCTGTCATTCTTTTTGCACCTCTATGTGCATTACTTGCAGTTATATTAACGGAACCTAGCTATGCTTTACCTTTTTTTTCTAATATTTTTATGGAAAAGATGGTTGGCTTTATTAAAAACTATTTTCCAGTCTTTTTATTAGGAGCAGTTTTTGGAAAGTTAGTTGAAATGTCTGGAATTGCTGAATCTATCGCTAAAACAATCATAAATTTAGTTGGTCGAAAACGAGCTATTTTAGCTATTGTTCTCATGTGTGCAATATTAACTTACAGTGGAGTCAGTTTGTTTGTAGTAGCGTTTGCTGTTTATCCATTTGCAGCTAACCTTTTTCGAGAAGCTAACATTCCTAAGCGACTTATTCCTGGAACCATTGCTTTAGGAGCTTTATCTTTTACAATGGATGCTATGCCGGGTACACCTCAAATTCAAAACGTAATCCCGACTTCTTTTTTTAAGACAGATATTTATGCAGCTCCTATATTAGGAATAATCGGATCTCTCTTTGTGCTTTGCCTAGGACTTCTTTATTTGGAAAGACGCCGTAAAAAAGCTCAAATTGCAGGTGAAGGTTATTTTGGTTTTAATGGTGCTGGGGAAGAGACAGCTGTTACTGCTGAAACAGTTAATATGTCAGCTGCGCCTTCTACTAATTCTGCTAGTATCGGGCGTCAGGTATTAGCATTTGTTCCTCTAATTTTAGTGGGAGTGGCCAATAAATTTTTCACTATGTCTATTCCAAAGTGGTACCCAGAAGGCTTTGATTTTTCTAAGTTAGGGTTAGAAGCCTTTGGCAAAGTAGACTTAGCAACAGTAACAGGAATTTGGTCGGTAGAGCTAGCTTTAGTGCTAGGTATTCTTACTGCACTCGCCTATGATTGGAAGCGCGTAACCACTGGATTTCAACAAGGTATTAATGCCAGTATTGGCGGAGCTCTACTAGCAGCTATGAATACGGGGTCTGAATATGGTTTTGGTGGAGTTATTGCATCTCTTCCTGGGTTTGCAACTGTACGGGATAGTATCTCACATACTTTTACAAATCCACTTATTAATGGAGCTGTTACAACAAACGTCTTAGCTGGAATTACGGGTTCAGCATCTGGGGGAATGGGGATAGCACTGAGTGCTATGGGAGATAAGTACATACAGGCCATTACTCAATATAATATTCCTCCTGAAGTTATGCACCGTGTCGTAGCAATGGCCTCGGGTGGGATGGATTCCTTACCTCATAACGGAGCCGTAATTACACTACTTGCTGTTACTGGATTAACCCATAAACAAGCTTATGGAGATATCTTTGCAGTGACTATTTTTAAAACACTCGCATGCTTCTTTGTAATCCTTGTTTACAGTTTAACTGGTTTAGTTTGATGACAGGAACTATGAATCTAATAAAAGGAGGATTATAATGACTTATTTTTCTGAACTCAAAGGAAAAAAAGTGCTGGTTACTGGAGGTAGTAAAGGAATTGGCAAGGATATTGCTTTGGCGTTTGTTAAACAAGGGGCAGATGTAGTGATTACAGGGCGTAACGAAGCTGATTTAGTGTCGACTACAAATGAATTAAGGCAGATTCATCCCAATGCTTTCTACTTAAAGGGAGATATGCAAGATATACAAATTGTGTATGAAATGGTAGATAATGCGGTTTCTACATTAGGTAATATTGATATACTCATAAACAATGCAGGAATTAATATTCCAAAACCAGCACTAGAAGTAACCGAAAAAGATTGGAATCAAGTCATAGATACCAACCTTAAAGGGACCTTTTTTTGTGCACAAAGAGTAGGGAAACATATGATAGAGCAAGGAAGAGGAAAGATTATTAATATGGTGTCCCAAATGGCTTTTGTAGGGTATATTAAGCGCTCTGTCTATTGTTCTAGTAAAGGTGGCGCAGTTCAATTAACAAAAGCACTTGCAGTTGAATGGGCGCCATATAACGTAAGAGTAAATGCTGTGGCTCCTACTTTTATTGAGACAGATTTTACGAGGGAAATGTTTGAAGATCGGGAGTTTTATCAGGATGTTGTTGCCCGTATCCCTTTAGGTAAATTGGCTCAGCCCTCTGATGTTACAGGAGCAGTTCTTTTTTTAGCTTCCGATTTAGCTCATTTTATAACAGGAGAAACAATTAAAGTAGATGGAGGGTGGACAGCAATATGAGTGTTTCTAAAGAAGAATTAGCAATAATAGGTTCCGGTACAATGGGACATTCTATTGCTTTATCTGCATCTATAGCAGGCTTTAACGTGAAAATTTGGGGAATAGATGACAGTGATATTCAACGTGGGAAGCATGGTATTGACGAAAAATTGAATTTGTTAACAACGTATGAGGTAGTGAATTCTAATGAAATAAAAAATATAAAAGAGCGTATCTACTTTACAAACTCATTAAGAGAGTGTGTAAATAATGCTAGTTTCGTAATTGAAGGAATTCCAGAAAACTTATACTTAAAACAAAAAATGTTTCAAGAGTTAGATGAATTATGTTCCCCAAATGTAATACTTGCGAGTAACACATCTGGTTTGAGTCCAACTGATATTGCTGCTCTCACATCATATCCGGAAAGAACAGTAGTTACACATTTTTGGAATCCAGGGCATTTGATTCCTCTTGTAGAAGTAATACGTGGAGAACAGACGTCTAAAGAGACTGTTAATCAATCGCTTGAATTACTTAAACACATGAATAAAAAGCCTATTGTGGTTCAAAAAGATATCCTTGGTTCAATTGGAAATCGACTGCAATATGCTTTATTCCGTGAGGCTCAATATATTCTTGAGCAAGGCGTGGCTTCAATAGAGGATATTGATAAAGCTGTTTGTTACAGTATAGGTAGACGTTTGTCGGTGACAGGCCCATTTATGACAGCTGATATGGGAGGGCTAGATGTATTTGATTCTATATCAACCTATCTATTCCCTGATTTGAGCAATCATAATAAATCATTTAGCAAGATGAAAAATCTTATAGATGAGGGGAATTACGGACAAAAAACAGGAAAAGGATTTTATGAATGGTCACAGCAACAATCTAAAAAAATGAACAAAGAACGCGAACAGCAACTTATTTATTGGTTGAAAAAAGATTTAGAAGAGGAAAAAGAATAATTGCTTGTAATTAATGAATGAGCAAATAAAACTTGACGGAAAGTTATGAAAAAGAAAGGGTGGTCCTTTGGACCATCCTTTTTTTATTTTGATAAAAGGGTAGGCTTTTCAGGTTTCGGTTTTATACTGACAAGCACTATACTAAAAATGACTAAAATGAGACCTACTAATAAATTCAATGTAATTGGTTCTTTTAAAAATAATGAACTTGCTGTAATAGAGATAATAGGGATTAAAAAAGTATAGGTAGAAACCTTACTTGCTTCTCCCGAGCTAACAAGTGTAAAGAAATCAAGCCACCCTAGAGCAATAACGAACACGGATATGAACAACAATACGGTGATAAAAGCCGGATTCCATGAAATGGATGACCAGTTTTCTGTAAGCGTGCCGGAACCCATTAAAAATAATCCACCAATGATAATGTGCAGTGTAGTGAGCCAGATTCCATCAACCTTGTTAGAGGTTTTTTTCATAAATACAGTACCAAAAGCCCAGCTTAAAGCAGAACCTAATGCAAGACAAATTCCTGTAATAGAAATATGGCCGTTTAAACCTCCAAGACAAATGACAAGAACGCCCATGAATCCTAAAATAAGACCTAATAATTTGAAAGGATACATCAATTCACCAAGCCACATCCAAGAAAATAAGCCCATTAAGATTGGTTGAAAAAAAACAATCGCGGTAAAAAGTCCCGCCGGTAAATAATTTAATCCAATCGTTTGAAGTCCGTAGAATAAGATGATATTAAATAATGCGGATATAAAATAAATAGGCCATGTCTCTTTAAAACGAAGCATTTTATGTCTAGGAATAGCAATTATGAGTAAAATAAGGCCTCCAATAAACAGTCGTATACCAGCAAATAAAAGTGGTGGAGAGTAGTGCAGTGCGAATTTTGTTAAAGGCCAGTTTATTCCCCACATAAAAACAAGAAATGCAAGGAAAAATCCAATTCGCGTTTTAGAGTGTTGCTGCATGATAAAACCTCCTTGTTATGATTACATTAAACATGATACGCTAAGAATATAAATAAGGAAAATGAATGTTTTTTATAAGGAGTATAAGTAATTACTTATGATAACAATTACACAACTTCAAGTATTAGTAAAAACTATTGACACGGGGAGTTTTACAAAGGCTAGTCAAGCCTTGAATATGACTCAACCAGCTGTCAGCCATGCAATATCCAATCTAGAAGCTGATTTAGGAGTTAAATTACTTCTTAGGGACCGTAAAAGAGGTCTAATTTTAACGGATATTGGGGAGCGTACTTTAGTACATATTCGAGCAGTACTAAATCATATTGAAAAAGTGGAACAAGAAGTAGCAGCTGAAAAGGGATTTGAAGTAGGAACGATAAGAATAGGCAGTTTTCCTAGTGCATCTACGCAGTTTTTACCCAAAATTATTAAAGTTTTCAAACAAAAATATCCCTCTCTCCAGCTAAATGTTCATGAAGGAACATTAGACGAAATTAAAGATTGGTTAAAATCTAAAGTTATTGATATAGGGTTTATCGTTCTTCCGAGTAAAGGGATGGATACTGTGACAATTGCTAAGGATGAAATGGTAGTTTTAGTGCCTAAAACTCATGCTTTATCGAAAAAGAATTCTATTAGTATTAATGATTTAGATAATGAGCCATTAATTTTGTGCAGAGGGGGATTTGAATCTCCCATTATAGATATGTTTAATAAAGCTAAAGTGAAATTAAGAGCTGAATTTACGGTTTCTCATATCAATACCCTTTTAAAAATGATTCAAGAAGACCTAGGCTTAGCCATGGCTCCTAAATTTTCATTAACAAGTGTACCCAAAGGAATTGCTATAAAAAAATTAGAACCGGAATTTTGTAGAGAAATTGCTTTGGCAATTCCAGATTTAAAGGAAGCATCTATCGCTGTAAAATTATTCATTAAGGAAATGAGAAACCTAGAAAATGAATTTGAATAAGGAAAGGAAAGCAATTTTTATTTGTGAACCGTCCAAAAGTTGGTTTTTTTCAGATAATAAGTGTTCCTTATAGAATTATTTTTTTTATAATTAAGATTGCAATTAAATATGATGCAAAGTTATATCCCCCTTCTCCAACTCAAAAGGCCCATGACAGAAAGAAATTTGCATTAAAAAGAGCCTCTGTTATATTAAGGCTCTTTTTTATTCTAATAATAATGTCTTTTGAGAGAAGCCAATAATACAATTATCTACTCCTCCATTTCTCCTTATTTCTGTATCAAAAGTCATTTTAAAAAAGAGATTGATAGAAAAAAATTTAGGATTTATCCAACTTAAAAATGCTCTTTCTTTTCTCCTGTTTAATCCGTTTTAAGCGTAGCTCTATTTTTTTCTCTAATGTTCTATATAGTATTTGGATAGTTGCACATAAGAATAATAGGATTACAGTAATAATTGCAGCTTGTGGTAGATGCAAATAAAAGCACAGTATGGCTACAAGGAAAGATATAGCCCAAATAAAGCTGATTACCCATATATGAGATGAAACTATCTAAAAAACGTTCGTAAAAGTGGTGTGTCAGTATAAAGTCGTTCGTATAATGTTTTTATACTTTTGCGAACGCTGAAAACCGTTCGCTAATTGAGTTTCATGTTTGTTCGTAAAAGTATACTTTTACGGACGTATAGAAAACGATTAAGGTAAAAGTCTTGAGGTGAATTCATAAAATCAATAAATGAAATAAAGAATTTAAGTAGCTTGTTTATTTTACTTATAACGTACGGGCCCTTTATATACAAAAAAGCTACTGACTATATTGGAGACAGTAGCTTTTTTCTACGTGTATTATCATATCTATTTACTGGAATTCTTCTTATAAATACCTGTTGGTATACATAAAGGCGAATGATCGACAGGGTTGTCTATTATTTTACACGAAAGCCCGAACACCTCTTCTATCATTTCTTCAGTAAAGACTTGCTTCGGAGATCCTTCTGTATAGATCTTTCCACTTGAAATACTAATTAAGTGATCAGCATAACGAGCAGCTTGGTTTAAATCATGTAAAACCATTACAATTGTTCGGTTCTGTTGCTTATTTAAGTTACTTAATAATTCGAGTACCTCAATTTGGTGAGCCAAGTCTAAATATGTTGTTGGCTCATCCAAGAGTAATAAATCAGTTCCTTGCGCTAAAGCCATAGCAATCCATGCACGTTGACGCTGCCCTCCAGATAAAGCATCTAAAGTTCGATCACTTAGATACTCCATCTTAGTAGATTGTAAAGCGTCACTTACAATTTTATGATCTTCAGTAGAATAACGAGCAAACAGCCCTTTATGGGGATGACGTCCATAATAACAAAGCTCTTTAACCGTTAAATCTTCAGGTGCCTCAGGAGACTGAGGCAAGATAGCTAATTGCTTTGCAACCTCTTTTGAAGAGTGTTGGTGAATATCTTTTCCATTTAAATAAATACAACCTTGTGTTGGTTTTAATAGACGTGCCAAAGATCGAAGAATCGTTGATTTTCCACAACCATTTGAGCCAATAATGATACTTATTTTACCTTCTGGAATATGGAGATCAATATTATTAATGATTGACGTTGAATCGTATGAGATCGAAAGCTTCTCTGCAGTTAATTTTGTCATACATACTCTTCCTCTCACTTATTTTTTTGTTCGCGTCGTAATAAGTATAAGAAATAAGGAGCTCCTATAATTGCTGTGACGATACCAGCTGGAATTTCGATTGGAGGAACTATACCTCTTCCTACAGTGTCTGCAAGAAGTAAAAATAAGGCCCCAATTAGTGCTGATACAGGTAATAAGAATTTTGAACGGCTACCTACTAACCTTCTCCCTACGTGAGGAGAAATAAGCCCAATAAAACCTATTGATCCAACAACGGCTACTGATGCCCCTGTTAAAATCACGGATATACTCAATAAAGTATAACGAACATATTTTATTCTTTCTCCTAATCCGACTGCCATTTCATCTCCCAAATTTAAAATATCTAACTTAGAAGTAAAAATAATGATTAAAGGAATAAGGACAAGACAAGGAATTAAAAACCACATTTCATTCCAGCCTCTTCCCCATAAGCTTCCAGTTAACCATAAAAGCGTTGTATTAACGTTATCTGGAAACTTAATCATAAAATACTGAATGCCAGCTTGGCAGATAGCCCCTAAAGCAACGCCTATCAACGCTAATGAATGAGTTTTTGTACCTTGTGTATATGAGAACAACATAAGCGCAATAGCAATTACTGCAGCCCCTAAGAAAGCTGAAAATGGTAATGCCACCATAGAAGCTCCTGGAAAAATAATTAAGACAGCAACTGCAAATAAACCTGAACCCTTTGTTACACCGATTACATCTGGAGAGGCTAATGGATTCTTTAAAATCCCTTGCAAGATAGCTCCAGAGACAGCTAAAGATGCTCCAACTATAACAGCAAGAAGCATTCGTGGAATTCGATAATTAAATAAAATAAAATGATTACTTTGTGATTTCCCTATAAGGTTAGTAAAAACTTCAACTGGTGAAGTGTATACAGCTCCAACACCTAAACTTATGAATGCCATCATAACTAGGATGAGGAGAAGTACACTGAGTATGCTATAAGGATGTTTTTTTACATTCATTGTTTAATCTTCCTCCCCTTTCTAGCAAGGTATAAAAAGAAAGGCGCCCCAATAAGAGCTGTTACAATTCCTACCGGTGATTCGAACGGGTAGGCAATAAAACGTGAAAGTATGTCTGCATAAACAAGTAGAATCCCACCTAAAAGTGCGGAAAATGGTAAGATACGTTGATAATCTCCTCCCACTAACTTTCGTGCAATATGAGGAATCATCAGACCAATAAAGCCAATTGGACCAGCAACCGCAACGGAAGAACCCGCAAGGATAATAACAATTACTCCAGCAACAAGTCTTATCCACTGTACTTTTTCGCCTAAACCGGTTGCCATATTTTCTCCTAGAACTAATATAGAAATGGAGCGTCCCATGATGAAAGCTGCTAGAAGTCCAAATACAGACCATGGAAGCAATACCAAAACATGAGACCAGTTCTTTCCATTAATTGACCCTACAAGCCAATATAAGACGTCCGTAGCATCTTCATTTAACACAATCACTCCCTGTGTAAAGGAAGATAAAAATAGATGAACGGCCATACCAGCAAGGGCTAACTTGATATGTGTTACTTTCCCCCCGGCTGCGAATAAATAGACGGTTATTCCACCTAATGCAGATCCTAAAAATGCAAAATAAACAGTTGTTTTTGAATGTAATTCTGGAAATAAGATTGTTGCTACTACAATAGCTAAAGAAGCTCCCGCATTTACGCCAAACACTTGAGGAGAGGCCAAAGAATTTCTAGTAATAGCTTGCATCAGTGCTCCAGCTACAGCAAGACTAGCCCCAATTAGTGCTGCAAGAACAGCTCGCGGTAGTCTCAGAGTTTGGATAATCGTTGTTTGTTTGGAATTGTCAGGGTGAAATAGTGCTCTTATTACATCAGTTATACTAATAGAAGAGGAGCCTACAGAAACGTGAATAAATATTCCGGCTATCAATAAAAAAACACCAATAAATCCTATTATGTATCTACTTGTTCGTTGTTTCTTGATATTCATGTTCATTCACAACACACTTTCTCAAATACTTTGCTATACAAATAGAAGCAAGAATAGAAAACTATTCTCACTTCATAGTTACAGCTTTACTTTTGTTGATCATGTAAAAGCTTAACTGTATCCTTTCCAATTGCTTCTGAAGAAACAACACCTCGGAATCTTGTCCATAAGTTACGATCTACCACGAATACCTTATGATTTTTAACAGCTTTTAAGTTCTTCCATAGAGGATTTGATTTCCATTCATCTGTTAATAATTTTCCTTCATTATTAGCTAGAATTAAAATATCTGGATTAATGTCTGACAATTGTTCTAAATTCATTTCAGCGTAAGCCTCTTTACTTTGTACAGCATCTTTAAAACCAAGTTTTTCAAGGAATCCACCGTCATATGAAGCTGAAGTATGAGCTTGGAATGAAGTGTCTCGAACTACAGCTGGTAAGATTGTCTGACCATTTTCTTCTTCTACTTCCTTTTTTAATTTCGCAATGGTTTCCTCATGCTTATTTAATCTCTCTTCTGCTTTTTTATCTTTTCCAGTTGCTTTCGCAATTGTTTTAAAAGCATCTATATTCTCTTCATATGTAGATTCACGACTATTTAACTCAATTGTTGGGGCAATTTGCTCTAAGTCTTTATAAATTGCTTTATGACGTTGAACATCTGCAATAATTAAGTCAGGTTTTAATGAGCTGATTACTTCCAGGTTCGGTTGTTGACGTGTCCCAACAGAAGTATACTTCATCTTTCCATTTACTAACTGTTCAATCATATCTTTTTTGTTGTCATCAGCTATTCCAACAGGGTTAATACCTAAACCGTGAAGTGCATCAACAAACGACAATTCAAGAACAACAATTCTCTTTGGGTTTTCAGGAACCTTAGTAGTACCTAGTTCGTGTTTAACAGCTACCTTTTGATTATTAGAAGATTTTTCATTAGTAGAATCCTGCTTTGCCCCACATCCTGCTAACACTAATAATATAGAAAGGATGGCCATTATACTTCCTATTTTAAAATTCCTTCGATTCTTCATTTTTCCATTTCCCTCCTATAAAATTCACTAAAAATGATAATGATTATCATTAACGCAATGGTTTAAGCATATCTTCTTGTATTTATATAGTCAATAGATTTTAGGTAATAAATTACTCTCTTACATAGGTGATGAATCTTTTAAATTGAAGTTTCAGTAGCTTGAAATGTATTTTAAAATGTCAAAGTAATTATTATTGTTAACAAAACAAAAAGCAACCTCAGCATTGGCAGGCGAGGTTGCTCTTTTTGCTACGTTGAAATTTGTAAAAAATAGACCAAGGGCTATTGTATCATACTTTTTTTATAAGGGCTTGCATATGAATAAAAGGTGGACTTCTTATACATTGTTTTAATTTATTTGATCAATAGAATGCCTATTCTATCAATGATGTATAAAAAGCTGCATACTTCATAATAGAGACCCTGTTAGAACCCTTACTCCCAGAAGGGTTCTCTTTTTTGATGTGTTCCGTTAAGAGACATTATGTTAACTAACTTTGCATATCATATACAGCTTAAAAACAGAAAAACCTACTGTATACAAAGACCAGTAGGTTTTTCTGCTACATTTATTTTATTGAAGGATCGAAAAGTTACAGCTTATTGAGTAGTTTGCTCAAATTATAAAAATATATTACCACTATGTAAAAAAGAAGAAAAACATTCCAAATTGGGAGGTAGAGTGCTTTTCTTCTCAATTCATTTATTACACCTTTTTATTTTCGTCTAATTCAATTCTACATTGATGTACCCAGCGAATTATTGTGGTATAAGGGATAGATAGAGGTCTTCTTAACACTTTTTACTCACAATCACATACATCTCTTCAGAAAAA
>Ga0164307_10000394_pt1 | contig 19090 bp, 20 predicted proteins | sample Whisoiple_243_MG_FD_110214 | JGI IMG/M metagenome (GOLD analysis project Ga0164307, IMG submission 110214) | Soil microbial communities amended with fresh organic matter from upstate New York, USA - Whitman soil sample_243_MG | ecosystem: Environmental > Terrestrial > Soil > Unclassified >...
GCGCGTGAAGCAGACACCGCCCAACCCAGTACTGCCCAGCCAACGTCCTCCGCGACGGAGACCCAGGCAGAGGCGAGTGCATCAGAGAGCTCGGAGGCAGAACCTGGGGTGGCGGAGCCTGGAGCGCCGACCACCGAGAGCGCGCTGGGTCCACGCGAGCTGGGGTCGCCGAAGAGTGAGGTCGCCGCGCCGACGACCCCCGACACCACCGAAGATGCGGAAGCGTCCTCCGGAGTAGCGACTGAAGAACCTCCGTCGGAGCCGGCTGCTGCGCCGAGCACTACGGCAGCGCTAGCCGAGGCGGTTGAAACACCGGCAGCGGCAACACCTGAGGCGGTCACATCGTCTCTGGTTGATGAGGCTCCGGCTCCGCCACAAGCTTCGCTCGAAGCATCGGTGAGCGAAGACGTCGAGAGAGCCTCGACGGCCGAAGCCGAGGCCGCTGAATCAACCAGCGCCGCGGCCGAGGAACCGTCCGCGCCAATTTCGGAGCCGCTACAGGCCGAGGCCGAGGAGTCGCGGGTTCCGCCACCGTTGTCCCGTCCGCGTCCGACGCCGCCGCCGCTGCCACCGAGCTCCGTGCCGTCCGCGTCCGAAGCAGCCCTCAGCAATGGGGCCGGTAAGAGCGCTCCGGTGGATGAACCCCCGGCTCCGGCGCTCCACAAGGGGCCGCCTCCAAAGCCTGGAAAGCGTCCACCGCCACCGCCCTCGTCATCGACACGGCCACCGCCCGCACGTTCGGGCGCGCCAAGCGCCGGCAATCGCCCACCACCGCCGCCGCCCATGTCGAGCGTGTCGCGCCCAGCACCACCACCGCCGCCCACCGCGCGAACGTCGGCCAAGCCACCGCCGCCCTTGCCGCAACCTGCCTTGCCGAGCTTGCTCGACGCCGATGAGCAGGACGAATTGACGGTGACGGTCGACGAGGCCGAACTGTTCGACGATAAGAGTCGCTAATCTGCGCCGAGCTCGAGGCGACCGGCAGTCGCGTCGAGCTCGGCGAGCACGCCAAGCGGCACGAACTCGTTGTAGCGCTCGTGGCCAAAGCGCAGCCCGCTCAGCACGGGCACGCCGAGACCAGAGAGACGCTCCGCGAGGACGCTGTGCACGGAGACCCCGTGCGAATTGGGACAATCCGTGAAGTCGCCGACGGCAACACCACTGATTCCGTCGAGTGCACCGCCGGCCAAGAGCGCGCTCAGCATGCGATCGACTCGGTAGGCTGATTCGGTCACGTCCTCGATGAGAAGGATAGCTCTGGGCGGCAAATGCAGTCGCCCAGTCGCCTGACACGCCAAGAGGAGGCTCAAATTGCCGCCGGCCAATGGTCCGTGAGCCAGGCCTGGGCGCAGCGTCCGCCGACCCTCGAAGCGCGTTTTCGCGCAGGGCGCCTCGAGCGCGCGCAGAAAGCGCCGCTGAGTCCAGTCGTCACTTCTGCCCAGCGCGGCGGCATTGGGGCCGTGCATGGAAGCAACGCCAAGCGCCGTCGCTTCCACGTGCAGCGCCGTGACGTCCGAGAAGCCGACGATCCACTTCGGATGGCGGAGGAGCGGCGCGTACTCGGCGAGGTGCGCAATGCGTGTCAGGCCATAGCCCCCGCGGGCCGCAATGATCGCGGAAAGGCCTGGATCGGCTAAGGCTTGATTCAGTTCGGCGAGCCGGCGCGCGTCGCTGCCGGCGAGAAACCCTTGGCGTTCGAAGATCGACCAATCGAATTCAACGCGGTAGCGCCGCCCGAGCCAACCCATGCCGCGCAGCACCAAAGTCCGATCGAACGGCCCAGAGGGTGCGATCACGCGGATGCGCGAGCCGGGCTCTAGCGGTGCTGGAATCACGCTGGACGCTGGCATTCGCGGGCAAGGTAACGCGTTTTCGGCAATTCGGCCGAGAATCGGTAGAGCAAGAAAAGCCGAAAGCGATTGCAGTGGCGACGGGAGGCGGCAAGACTCGGCACGGAGATGGAGTCTCGGAACGCACTAGCGCGGCTGGCGGACGTGGCGGGCGGCGCAGTGCCGCTCTTGGAGCGCCTACGCGCGGTGGCACGCCACGCCGGTGACGAATTGAAAACGCGCTTGCTCGGGCGCGATTTCGAAGAGCGCGTGGAGGTGTTGAAGACCCGTTACCTCGACCTCGGAGGTGATCCGTTCGGCTTCGATGTGAACACCGCGCGCAACGCATCGGTGTTGTTGGCGTTTTTTCATCGGATGTATTTCCGGACCGAGGTGTTCGGGATCGAGCATGTGCCTGCCGGTCGCGTGCTGTTGATCGCCAATCATTCCGGACAAGTGCCGATCGACGCGGCGATCGTTGGTTCGTCGCTGTTCTTCGACGCAAACCCACCGCGCGTGGTCCGCGCGATGGTCGAGAAGTGGACCGCCACGTTGCCGTTCGTGTCGGCGTTCTTCAATCGAGTGGGGCAGGTGGTCGGTGTGCCGGAAAACGCGCGCCGTTTGCTCGAGATGGGGGAGGTCCTACTGGCGTTTCCCGAGGGCATTCGCGGCGTGTCGAAGCCATTCGAACGTCGCTATCAGCTGGAACCCTTCGGACTCGGCTTCATGCGCTTGGCGATTGAGACCAATACTCCAATCGTGCCAGTAGCGGTGATCGGCGCTGAGGAGCAATACGTGAGCCTCGGCAATTTGAGTTGGGCGGCGCGCCTGCTCGATATCCCTGTTTTCCCGCTGATCCCTCAAATGCTCGTGCCGGGCGCGCAAATGCCGCTGCCAACCAAATATCGAATCCACTTCGGTGAGCCGATGCGCTTCGAGGGCGGCGTCGACGACGACGACGCGGTGGTCAGCGAAAAGGTGTGGCTGGTCCGTCAGACGATCTCGGACATGCTCCGTCGAGGCCTGTCCAGTCGGCGGAGCGTCTTTCTTTGACGGACCAAGTGAGGCCCGATGGGGCGACGTGCGCGGCCGCCCGTCGCGACGACCGAGCCGTCGTCGTCACCGGCATTTGTGGTCGTCTAGGGCGGCGCTTGACGCGCGTGCTGCATCGCGAAGTCAAGGTGATCGGCTTGGATCGACGTCCGTTCCCCGATCGCCCGAGTGACATCGAGCATCACGAGATCGACGTTCGCAGCAAGCGTACGAAAGAGATCTTTCGCTCGGGCAACGTGCGAGCGCTGGTGCATCTGGGAGTCATGCACAATCCCCGAGACAGCGCGGAGGATCACCATTCCTGGAACGTGATCGCGTTCCAGCACCTGCTCGAATACGCCGAGCGCTACAAAGTTCCCAAGGTGGTGCTGCTCTCGAGCGCCAACGTGTACGGCCCGAGACCGGATAATCCGGTATTTCTCAACGAGGACGCGCCGTTGCTCGGCGCAGGTCCATTCAGCGAGATCCGTGATTTGGTCGGGCTCGATATGGGTGCGCAGTCGTATTTGTGGCGTTATCCGCAGACTGAGGCCGTCATATTGCGGCCCTCGCACATCTTGGGCACCGTGCACAACGCGCCCAGCAATTATCTACGTCTGAAAGTGGTGCCGACGTTGCTCGGCTTCGATCCGATGATGCAAGTCGTGCATCAAGACGACGTGGTTTGGGCGTTGCGTGCAGCGCTCGAGCCCGGCGTACGCGGGATCTTCAACATCGCCGGACCGCCGCCAGTATCGTTGTCGCGTGCGCTCACACTGCTCGAGCGCAGCGCGGTCGCGGTGCCGCACAATGTGGCTCGCGCTGCGGTCGATCGCTTGTTTCGCTGGCGCGTGACCTCATTTCCCGCTCCCGAGCTCGATTTCATTCGCTATGTGTGCATGGTCGATGACAGCCGTGCGCGCTCGGTGCTGGGCTATCGACCGCGCCACGACCTGCTCCAAACGCTGAGGGCCGTCGACGAAGAACGCTGGCTATGACGCTGCAAACGTTTCACTCATCATTCGGTCTCCTGCTCGCCTTGCTGTCGCCGCTGTTCGCCGCATGCCGCTCTCCTGCGCCCGATCCGGCGCCGCCGCCGGCGAGCTACGAAATCGCGGTGGCACCGCCCGGCGCGCGCGGGGCACGCGCCGCGGGCACGGACGCCGCGCCACCGCCGCCGAGCGAGGGCGAGCTCGGCGAACCGGGGGAGGATGAAGAGGAGGAGAGTGAGGCCGACGCCGGCGCCGACACCGACGCTGGAAGCGCGCCCGACGCCGCAGGTGGAGTCGCACTGTGAAGATTTCATTGGGGCTTGGGTTGATGGCGCTGATTTTCGCGGCCTGCTCGGGTCGCCGGTTGCCTCCAGGCACCCCGCCGCCCGAATACGAGCCACCGGTGGTCGCGCCCTGGCCACCAGCAAGCGTGGACGCGGGCACGGAGACCACCGCGCACGAGAGCGCGGACGCCGCGAGCCCGGTGACGGGACCCTCCGAGCTTTCCCTGGATGCCGGCCCGAGGTGAGGTAGAATGAGCAGCGGCTTGCCGGCGATCAGCGCAGGGCAGGCGCATTCTTTCGCGGTGCCCGAGGTTTTATCTCTGTGACGAAAAAGGCGACGACCAAAGTTTTCAAAAAGCCCGTTCGGGCAACTCCCTCACGCGCCGCCACCCGCACTCCGGGCCCGTCGACGGACTCGCAAAAAATGGCGCTGGCCGCCGCCGCCGCTGGTCTCGACAAGAAAGCCATCGATGTCGAGATCATCGACGTGACGGGCAAGGTCGACTACGCGGACTACTTGGTGCTCATGACCGGTCAGAGTGACCGCCATGTCGCGAGTATCGCGGACGGTGTCGATGCTGCGTTGTCGAAGGTCGGCTGGAATGCGATCTCGGTCGAAGGCCTTCCGAAAGGTCACTGGGTGCTGCTCGATTTCGTAGACATCGTCGTGCACGTATTCTCGGCCGAGACACGCTCGCTGTACGACATCGACGGCCTGTGGATGGACGCGCGCCGCTTGCAAGTGCCGGACGCCGCGCCTGACGCCGGGTGAAGCTGTTCGTCATTGCCGAAGGGCGCATCAAGGAGCGCGAAATGCGCGCCGTCGCCAGCGACTACCTGAGTCGCCTGACCCGTTACGTCAAATGCGAGGAAATCGAGACCAAGGACGCTGCGGGTCTCGCCAAAGCCATCCCCGAGGGTGCGTTCGTGGTCGCGCTCGAAGTGAACGGCGAGCGCATCAGCAGCACTGAGCTCTCGACGCGCCTCGAGCGCTGGGGCGCGCGCGGAAAAGGGCTCATCGCATTCGTGATCGGCGGCGCCGAGGGCATCCCGAGCGGGCTCTCCGCCAAAGCCGACGCCCGCCTCAGCCTCTCGACCTTCACCTTCCCGCACCGCCTCGCCCGCGTGATGCTGTTCGAGCAACTCTACCGCGCGATGACATTGCTGCGCGGCGAGCCGTACGCGCGCGAAGACTGACGCGAACGGTTCGCTAGGGGCGAGGCGATCGCCTGCGCATTCATCGCGTTTCGCTGCAAAAAAACTGCTCCTGCGGTTCATGGCGGAACAACGCCAGCGTGCAAAGAAAAGGCACTGTGTTTGCACAGTATCATTGCGTTTCGCCGCAAAAAAACTGCTCCTGCGCTTCATGGCGGAACAACGCCAGCGTGCAAAGAAAAGGCACTGTGTTTGCACAGTATCATTGCGTTTCGCCGCAAAAAAAACTGCTCCTGCGCTTCGTGGCGGAACAACGCCAGCGCGCAAAGAACAGGCACTGTGTTTGCACAGTATCATCGCGTTTCGCTGCAAAAGAACGTCGTCCGCGCTTCGTCGCGGAATAGCGCCAGCGCGCGAAGAACAGGTACTGTGTTTGCAGAGTATCGTTGCATTTCGCTGCAAAAGAACGTCGTCCGCGCTTCGTCGCGGAATAGCGCCAGCGCGCGAAGAACAGGTACTGTGTTTGCAGAGTATCATTGCGTTTCGCCGCAAAAGAACGTCGTCCGCGCTTCGTGGCGAAACACCGCCAGCGCGCAAAGAACAGGTATTGTGTTTGCACAGTATCATTGCGTTTCGCTGCAAAAGAACGTCGTCCGCGCTTCGTCGCGGAATAGCGCCAGCGCGCAAAGAACAGGTACTGTGTTTGCAGAGTATCGTTGCGTTTCGCTGCAAAAGAACAGCGTCCGCGCTTCGTCGCGGAATAGCGCCAGCGCGCAAAGAACAGGTACTGTGTTTGCACAGTATCTTTCGAACGAAGAAGACCCTCGTTCAGTAGGGGGCCGCGAATGGGCTACGTCGGTCGATGATCGCGGTGGAGGGGTCAGGCTGGCGAGGCGCGGCGAAGGCGCAAGGAGCCAAATTGCCGGCGGATCGCAGCCACAGAGCTGTGCTGCTATGTAATTGAGGCGCAACGAAGCCAGCCCGGGGATGCGTCGGCCGCGAGAGCGATCGACTTAGCCATTCGCGGCCCAGACGTCCCCAGCGAATCGAAGCCCGGGCTTGTCCGTGGAGGAGCACCCTGTATCCAGCACATTGGGTCGAGTTCAGGAGAGAGCGCCTCGAGGATTCGCCACGAGAGCTACGCGCCGCCGTGCGGCTTTCCGCGCCCGCTTACCCAAAAGTCAGCGGGCGATCGCGCTCCAGCATCGCACCTCGAAGCCACACGCTGTTCCGCCCGCGGGACGGCTCGCCGCAGTCGTGCTCGGAGCTCACGAAGACGAGCACCGTATCGGCTGCTGCTTGGTCTCGTTCGAGTCGAAGACATCAGGAAGCGTGGTGGTCGATGAGCGACCGCTCCGCGAGCCCGCGCTACGGATCTTTTGGCGGATCGTTCGGCGGATCTTCCGGCGGCGGTTTGCGGCCGAAGAAATACGCGACCAGGATCGAAACGCCGTATAGCCCGCACAGGGGGATTGCGAGCAGGAGTTGGCTCAGCGGATCGGGCGGCGTGAGCACAGCGGAAATCACGAAGGCGACGACGATGAAGTAGCGGAAAAATTTGATCAGCTGCTTGTAGTCGACGAGTCCCGCGATGGAGAGGAAGAACGCGAGGACGGGCAGCTCGAACGCGACACCGAATGCGACCAACATGTGAGTCACGAACTCGATGTAGTCTTTGAGCGTTACGGTCGCTTGGATGTTGACGCCGCCGTCGGGAAGCTGCCCGATGTAGCTGAGCAAGAACCCGAACGCTTTCGGGAACGCGAACTTCCAACCGAAGTAGCCGCCACCCGCGAACAGGCCACACGACGAGACCACGAACGGAATCGCGAAGCGCTTCTCGCGTGAATACAGCCCTGGTGCGATGAAGGCCCAGATTTGGTACAGCACGATCGGCAAGGCGAAGATGGCTCCGCTCAAAGCCGAGAGCTTCACGTACGCCATGAACGCGTCGGCCGGTGCCATGAAGCCGAGACTCGGTAGCCCCGGGAGTTTTCCCTCTTCCCAGGCCTTCTGATAGGGCCGGGTGAGGAGGGCCAGCACGTCCCTCTTGTAGTACCAAGCCAGGCCGCCACCCGCCAGGAACGCGAGGATCATCCGGACCATGCGTGCCCGGAGCTCTTCGAGATGCTCCCAGAACGTCATCACGTGTTCTTCTGGATTGTCGCTCATGCGCTCGGCGTCGTCGTTTCGGCAGTCGCTTCGGTCGTTGCTTCGGCGGTAGATGCGTCAAGGCCTGCAGCCTCGACTGGCTTCGCGGGCGCGCTGGGCTCGTACGGGAGCAGATCGTCAGGCAGGGCGCCGTATGCGTCGGCGCCTTCCGGCGGATACTCGCGCGTGCTGTCGATCTCGATGTGCGCATATGGATCGTCGATGGGCGTCTGCGCGATCGGCGCCGAGACGTTCGGCTCGGCCATGACGATGGGCTCGGTCGTAGTCGATGTGCTGGGCACGTGTGGGGCGTCGAAAGAGAGTCCGTGATTGACGCGAAGCAACCCCCGGAGCTCGTTCAAGCCCCCGTGCAGACCCTCGGCGCGCAGCAGCTGGTCAATGCCAGTCTGGTTGCGGACGTCATTGGTCATGTTGCGCATCTTGCGGATGAACTGCCCGAGGGTGTGCAGCATTCCCGGGAGCTTCTTCGGGCCCACGAAGATCAGCGCGACCACGCAGATCATGAGCAGTTCGCTGAAGGAGAATCCGAACACGCGCGCAACTTAGCGCATCGCGCCCAAAGCTCAACCTTTGCCTAGGCTTCCGCGCCCGACACGCATCGGCTAGGCTCGCGGCGTGGTCTTCCTCTGGTTCTTGGCGTTCCTGGTCATTGCGCCGACCGTGTTCGTCTACTTTCTGATCATCAAGGGGATGGATCGATATGAGCCAGAGCCGATCTGGCTTCTGACAGCGGTATTTTTCTGGGGCGCTGTGGTAGCGACCCTGATCTCGATCGTCATGAACGGCGTCGGGGAGGGCGTGCTCAGCGCGGCGCTCAGCGCACCGGCAAATAGTCAGCTCGTGCAATCTTCCACGGCTTCCTTTGTGGCGCCTTTCGTGGAAGAGACCGCCAAGGGGTCGGGCTTGCTCGCGCTGTGGCTGCTGTCCTCCGTTTGGCTACACGAGCTAGACGGGCCGCTCGATGGCGCGATCTATGGTGGCGTGATCGGCCTTGGCTTCACCCTGACCGAGGACGTGTTGTACGTGGGGTCTGCCGCCGCGCAGGGAGGCACTCAAGCGTTCGCGCTCTATCTGGTGCGTACGGTGGCTGCCGGGCTGAGTCACGCCTCGTTCACGGCGATGACCGGGTTGGGTGTTGGAGTGGCGTCAGAAACGCGCAGCGCCGCGCTCAAGTTCCTAGCGCCCATCGGGGGGTGGGCGTCGGCCGTCGGCCTGCATTTCCTGCACAATTTCTTGGTCACGTTCCTGTACGACGACGGTGTCGGCCTGCTGCTGAAGTTCCTGCTGTTCTGGACCTTCGACCTGCTGTTCTTCACGTTGATCGTGACGCTCGCGGTGCGCGATCGCTCGATCGTGTTGCGTGGCCTGATCGATGAGGTCGGCAAGCTCCTGCACCCGAAAGAGCTCGCACGCACGGCCAGCTATTGGATGCTCGTGCCGCTGTGGAACCTGACGAACTTGATGGGCAGCCCGGGGGGTTACAGGGCGAGCCGGAAGAAGCAGCTGGCCCTGATCGAACTGGCGTTTTTGAAGCGGCGCCGCGCGCGCGGCGACAAAGGCGCGGAGATCGAGCAGAGTGAAGGAGAGCTGCGCGCCCGAGTCGCCCGCGCGAACAACGCGGGCGTCTTCATCGGCGCGCGTTGAGGCCTCGCTACTTCACTAGTGCGCGAGCGATGACCAGCCGCTGGATCTGGCTCGTGCCTTCGTAGATCTGTAGCACCTTTGCGTCGCGCATCAGTTTCTCCGGCGGGTAGTCCTTCACGTAGCCGTTGCCGCCGAAGACCTGCACCGCGTCGATGGCCGATTGCATCGCCGTGTCCGCTCCGTACGCTTTCGCGTAGCTCGACACGATTGGATCACGAACGCCATTGTCCAGGTTCCACGCGGCCTTCTGGTACAAGAGCCGAGTGGCCTCGGCCCCGATGGCCATCTCCGCGAGCATGGCTTGGACCAGCTGGTGCTCGGAAATCGGCACACCGAACGTCCGCCGTTCCTTGGCGTACGCAACGGAAATGTCCAAGCAGCGTTGGATCAGACCCGTGGCCATCGCGCCGATATCGGGCCGGGTCTGGTTGAAGGTTTCCATGGCCAGCTTGAAGCCTTCACCTTCGGGTGCGAGCAGGTTGGCTTTGGGCACCTTGACGTCTTCGAAATGGACGGCTGCGGTGTCACTCGCGCGCTGTCCAAGCTTGTCTTCGTGCTTGCCGACGCGCAGGCCCGGAGTGTCGCGATCGACGATGAACGCGGCAATCCCTCGATGGCGCTTGGAAGCGTCCGAAGTCGCGAAGACGACGTAGAAGCTGGCGAAGCTCGCGTTGGTGATCCAGCACTTTTCGCCGTTCAACACGTAGTCGTCGCCGTGCGCTTTGAAGCTCGTTTTCAGGCCGGCGACGTCACTGCCGCCGCTGGGTTCGGTCGTGCAATAGCTGGCGAACAGCGGCTCGGCGGTGAGCATGCCGAGGTACTTCTTTTTCTGTTCTTCGTTGCCACCGAGCTTGATGGGGGTGAGTGCGAGCGTATTGGCCAGCATGCTGGTTTGAATGCCGGTACAGCCGTACGCGAGCTGCTCGGCGATCAGCGCATTTTCGAGCTCGCCCATGCCGGGACCGCCGTATTCACTCGGCACCGAGGCGTTCACGAGACCGAGCTCGTGTGCCGCCACGAACACATCTTTCGGGAAACGGCTTTCGCGATCGCATTCGGCGGCGATCGGAATGATGCGCTCTTTGGTGAAGCGCTTGGCGGTGTCGATCAGGGCGCGTTGGTCGTCCGAAAGTCCGAAATTCAACATGCACTTACTCCTTGGTACGTCGACGCATGCGAGCCATTTCGGCGCGCACCGCCCGCGCACCGAAAGCGTAGCCGAGCGCGATCCCAACCAGGAGCACGCCCGGGATGAAAATGAAGTGTGCCGCGGTCATCGAGAAACGGAGCTTATTGTCGCCCGCTACCGTCTGCGCCGCCAGCCGCGATCGCCTTTTCCAGCTCGGAAATCCGCGTTTCGACGCGCGCTTGCCGACGCCAGCTGAGGAACACGAAGGCAAACACGAGCCCCCACATCACGGCGTAGGCTGCGATGAGCAGCGAGGCGGCGCTGGTAGTCTCTCCTCCTCCTTGCACCGCCACGAACTCCGTGGAGCGCGAGCTGGGATCAGAAGTCGTGGTGGTTGATTCGGGTTGCGATTGAGTCATGGGCTACCTAGTCGATTTGTCCGGTGGCGATGGCTTGTTCTTCCAGGCGAGCCACGCGCGAGAGCGAGAGTGTGAGCCGAGTGCGGCACCACACGAGCAGGCCGGCCAGCAGTGTCATGGCCAGGAAGCCGACCATGAGTGCGTGAGTCATTGCAGGGTGGCGCAAGCCACCGCCGGTCTTGGTGATGACGGTCGGGTGATTGCCGCCCCACATCACGACGGCGTAGTGAATGATCGGCAGGGTGACCACGCCCAGCACGCCCAGTGCCGAGGCAAATTTGCGCTCAGCCTCGCCGTTGCCGGCGAAGGCGCGCAACATCACCACCGAGACGAATACCAACACGCTGAGCAGGGTCGTGGTCAGTCGAGGATCCCAGGTCCAATAGACGCCCCAGGCCTTCTTCGCCCAGAGCGGGCCGCTGGCGAGGACCATCGCGCCGAATACCACCGCGCAATCAGCACCCGCGCGTGCAGCCGCGTCGCGGGTGTCAGTCGGGCTGTAGAGGTAGAGCCCGCTCGAGATGCAGCAGACCGCTCCGCACAGGTACATCGCGTAGGCGGCGGGTACGTGAAAGTAGAAGATCTTTTGCGCGAGCCCGCCCGCTTGCAGCTGCGCGAGCGGAGTCGCCAAGAAGATGTACCCGATGAGGTACACGAAGATCGCCGCGGTTAGGGCGAGCAGGCCATAGAACAGCTTGTCTTTCGTGCCGGTCACGACGGCACCCTAGTGCTCGGACAGTACGGTTGCAAATCGGCATGATTCATTCGGCCTCCCGACCCCGCTCCCTGCGAACGGGCCTCACGAAGGCCGACAACCGGCGAGCACGCGCGGCATTCCCGCGCATTCGCGATTGGCGCTTATTTTGGGCTCTGGGGTGGGAGCGCTCGGGGCTCGAGACCTGCCTCGGGCCTCGCGCCCTCAGGGAAGATTGCAGGTCGAGAGCGCGAGCAGCGCCGCGATCTTGGCTTGTAGGACCGAGAACTCGCTCACCGCCAAATCAGCCTCCGAGACGCGCAGTTGCCGTTCGGTCAGCACCAGGTCGAAGCTCGTGCCGCTGCCATTGAGAAAGCTGATCTTGGAGAGACGTACCGTCTCGGCGTTGATCTCGCGAGTCTTGGCGCTGACCGCGTAGTCCGCTTCGGCCACGTGCACATTGCGCAGGGCTTGCGTCAGCTCCAACGTCGCGGCGCGGCGGGTCTCGGCGAGTTCGGCTTTGGAGCCCTCGACTTCCGCAGCGGCGGACAAACGCTGACCGCCGCGCAGGCCGCCGTCATAGATGTTCCACGTCAAAAGCGCGCCGATCGTCCAATTCACCGGCTTGTTGTTGATCGCGAAATTCGGGTCTTGCACACCGAGGGTGGACACGCCGTCGAGCGTCGGCAGGTAAGCGTAGTCGATGGCCTTCAAGCGCCGCTCGTTCACGCCGAGGTTTGCGTTCGCGGCGCGCACGTCCGTACGTGAGGTGATGTCCTGCTCCGGCCGGCAGATCTTTTGGGCGTCGGTCACCAGTGAATCGAGCTTGATGTCGGGCATGACGCCCCAAGATTCGGACGAACCGAGCGCTGTCCCTAGCGCTTCGCGAGCGCGCATCAGCGCCTCGGTCGCGGTTACGACCTGTGAGCGGGCGAGGGACGTCTCGCCTTCGACGCGCAGCACGTCGAGCGTGTTCGATGCACCGAGAGCAGCCCGCCGCTTGGTTAGGTCGAGTGTCGAAAGCGAGGCTCGGAGCGACGTTCGGCTGACTTCAGCCAGGCGCTCGGCGGTCACGACGGTGACGATCACGCTCGCGAAGCCCGCCACGACTTGCCGTTCGATCTCCTTGGCGGTCAGCTTGCTGGCCTCGACCGCATCTTTGGCGCTGCCATAGGTCGACCAGGCGAAAGGTCGGAAGATCGGCACCGTGAGCCCGAGCTGCGCGTTCAAGTAGGTCGAGGGATTCGGAATCGAGGTCGAGCCGGCAGGAGTATTGGGCGCTTCACCCTTGATCAGGTACTTCGTTACGCCTGCAGTGCCGAGCAGCTGTGGCAGCGCGGGGGACAAGGCCGACTTCACCTGCGCTTCGGCGCGCTGCACGTTGACCCGCGCCAAACGCATGCTGACCGATTGGTCACGAACGAGCTGCAGCGCTTGTTGCCAGGACTGAAGAACGTTGGTGGGCGGCGGAGGCGTCTCTAACAGGGGATCGGAGACGTCCGGCATCGGCGGCTCGCCTTGAGTCGCGGCAGCAGCGGTCCCGGGTGCGGGCGATGCGGGAGCGGCAGGGGCGGGCGCGACGGCGGGGGGCTTGGCTTGAGCCTGGACCGCCTGTGGGGCGAGCAGTGTCACCAAAGCAAGAGCCGAAACAGCGGTGAGAGCGGCAAACGAGCGGCAATGGGGCATGCGCGAATCCAGATAGTTCCGGAGTCCGCCCACGCAAAGGCCTCAAACGCGAAAATTGGCGCTTTTAAGCCGATCGGCGAGAAAAACTAGACCCCGTCGCCTGTCCCGAGCGTGTTTCCGTTTGCGTACTGCCAGGCTTTGAAGATTTCCTCGGCCTCTTGCGGGTCCTTCACGGCCAAAGCAAGCAGCGCGCGTGCCTTGTCCAGCTGGCCGCTACGAAGGAGGGCGTGCGCGTAGGAACTGGCGATTTCAGTCTCACCCGGCAGCACGCGATGAGCGCGCTCGAGGTGGACCAACGCATCCCTGGGGCGATCCAGAGCGACGTCCAGGACGTGGCCCAGGTTGTGTTCGTACACGGCACATTCCGGCGCGAGCGCGAGCGCGCGTCGGTACGAGCGGGCGGCGATGCGGTAGTTGCCGAGCAGTGTGTGAGCGAGGCCGAGCACGGCCCAGGCGCGGTCGCTCTCACCGCGCACCAGCACGTCGCGGGCGAGACGCGCGGCGCGGAACGGCGCGCTCCCCACGATCAACTCTGAAAGTCGGAGCTTGGCGAAGTAGGCGGCTTCCGAAGCGGCGGGCGCCGCGCGCACTAGATTCTCCAGCATCGGCACGAGATCGCGCGCGGCGAACTGCTTGGAGATCGCCCACTCCACGTCGGTGAGCATACGCTCAAGGTCAGGGGAGGGGCGTTCGGGCATTCCTCTAGATGCTGCCAAATCCGCCGCTTCGCGCAAGCTCAATCGCGCGCGAGAGCTCGCACGATTGAGCGTTAATCGCGCTGTCGGGCTGGCTCGGCAAATGCAGGCTTGCCGGCGATGGCGGCGCCGTTCAGCGCGGCGACTGCCTTTTCCAAGTACTCTGTCTTGACTCCGACAAAAGTATTGCGCTGGCGAACTCGGATGTAGTCCGTTTGCTCCGCGAGCAAGCCATTCTGCTCCAAGATGGTTTGGATATCGCTCGGCCGAGCGCCGTCGCGGCGACCGATGCTGACGTAGATTTCGGCGATGCCTTCGCGTGCAGCGGCGAAATCACCAGCTTCCGAGCGATCGCCTGGGTTCTGCGCGAGCGGCGCTTCTGCCGCGGACGGCTGCGAGCTGGTGCCGGCAGGCGTCTCTGCGGGCGGCGGCGCGGCAGGCGAACTCGCGTCGCTCACCGTGTAGCGCGGCAGGTCGTCGAAGTCCGCGTGCGTGCCGCCATTCGCGCGGCCCGTGGTTTCGCGGCGTGGTGGACGATCGCGATCACGGTTTCGCTCGCGCGCGCGGTCCGGTGCGACGTATTGAGGATTGTCACGCCTCGGCGCAGGTTCATTGGGTCGCGCGGCTTCAACCCGCGGTGCCGCTTCAGCCCGCGGTGCCGCTTCAGCCCGCGGTGCCGCTTCAGCCCGCGGTGCCGCTTCAACGCGCGGTGCGGGCAGCGGAACGCGAGGAGCTCGTGGTGCCGGCGACTGGATGCGCGCTTCAGCAGGGCGCGGGGGCTTGGCGCGTCGCGCGGCCGTGGCCTCCTCGCTCGCTTCCGGGCGAGCGCCCAGGTGATCCCGCAACAGGCCGGCGATCACCTGATCGGCCTGAGGATGGCTCAGTAGCCGTCGCGCAAGCGCGAGATCATCGGGATGCGTCTTGCGCTTTTCGAAGGCCGCAACGAACAAGTTCAGCAAATCTGCTTCGGCCCGCGTCTTCATTTCGCGCGCCGAGGGCAATTGCCGCTCGACCGGCTTCACCTTGTAGGTGAGTCGCAGCAAGTACAAGTTGCCGATGTCGCCCGGCTCGATCAGCGCAATCGCTTTGCCGGTGCGGCCCGCACGACCCGTGCGACCGGTCCGGTGCACGTAGTTTTCCGCCGACTCCGGGAAGTCATAGTTGATCACGTGGGTGAGGTGCGAGATGTCGATGCCGCGCGCAGCGACGTCCGTGCACACCAAGAAGCGCAGCTCGCTGTTGCGCGTCGCTGCCATCACCTTTTCGCGATCGCTTTGCGCGAGATCGGCGTTGAGCCAACCAGCGGCGAAGCCCTGTTGCTGCAGCGCTTCGGCCACGCGCTTCGTCTCGTCGCGCGTGTTGCAAAAGACGATCGCGCTCTCGGGGTTCTCCACCTCGATCACTTGCATCAGCTCGCCCAGTTTGTCGCCGCGGCTGAGATAGATAGTGTGCTCGATCGAGAGCGCGCCGATGTGATCGCCGCTCAAGGTCAAAAATTGCGGGTTCTTGAGGTGGCGCTCCGCATAGCGGCGAATGTCGGGCGGCAGAGTCGCGCTGAACAGCAGCGTTTGCAGGGTCTTCGGCAAGAAGCCTTTGACCTCGGTGATCTGCGGCAAGAAGCCCATCGACAGCATCTCGTCGCTCTCGTCCAAGATGAACGTGCGAATGCTAGCGGGGTCGAGCGTCCCGCGGCGCAGGTGGTCGAGCACGCGCCCCGGCGTGCCGACGACGACTTGCGCGCCATCTTGAATCGCTTCCACCTGACGTGGCATCGGTGCGCCGCCGTACACCGCGGTGCAGCGGATGTTGCGGTACTTGCCGAGCGCTTCGACTTCACGGTTGACCTGCAGCGCGAGCTCGCGCGTCGGACACAAGATCAAGGCCTGCACCGCGCTGACGCTGCGCTTGACCAGTGAGTCGACCAGCGGCATCGAAAACGACGCCGTCTTGCCGGTGCCGGTCTGCGCTTGCACCACCAAGTCGCCGCCGCGCACGGCAGGCTCGAACACCGCGCGCTGCACGGGGGTTGGATGCGTGTAGCCGAGTTCGTCGATTGCGCGCCGCAACTCCGCCGATAGCGGCAGACTGTCGAAGGTCGGAGGGGGGGCTTCAGTTTCTGTGGTCGTTTCAACGCTCATCGAGCAAAACCTCAAGGGGGCGCGGGGCGCTCTGGCCCATCGCTTTCGAACTGGTACAGGGCTTGAACGCGCCGTCGCTGTGGAGCGAGCCCCACTGCCTCATAGCGCACGGCGTGCTCTTCCGCATAGCGAAGCGCGTCGATCTCGGCCAAGGCTGCCCGGGCTTTGGGGTCGGTTCGACACAGCGAGTCGAGACTCGCTCGACGGCTCCATTCCGGCTCGAGCGCCGCGCGGAAGCGTCCGAGGGCGGCGCGCTCGTCGCCACTTTCGGCGGCAGCCGCGATGCTTGCCCTGCGCACGGCGCTGAGCAAGTCTCGGCTTCCGCCGCGGCAGTCCTTCGCCACCGCGAGCACTGGCGGCGCAAACACGGCGTACAGAATTTGGATTGTCCAGACGGCGGTCGCTCCGCCGATAATCAGCCCAAAAACCGCAATCCCGATCCGGCGCCCGAGGCGTGCGCCCGGGCTGAGGTTAGGTTTGGCGGAAGCCATTGGCGCGGAGCATGTGCCTGCGCTTCACCGTCCCGTCAATTCCACTTCCCCGACAACCGCCGATTGTGCTTCTTTCGGCCGGGCGGCCGCCATCTGTCAGTCGTTGACCGCCGACGGCGCCTGCCCCATAGTGGTTTCACAAAGATTTGAAAACTCAGAAACTCGAAGAGGTTCCCGATATGCCCGCCGCCGCCGCCGCCGAGATCCTCGGTCGTGCAGCCGAAGCGCAGGGCACGGATGAGCGTGTGACCAATCGGATCGCCAACGTGCAAGAGCTCCTTGCCGATGATCTCCGCTGGATCGAAGCGGCTCTGGCGAGCTCTGTCGACGAAGGTGAGATCCCTGCGACGCTCGCTGCACGCCACTTGGTGACTCGTGGAGGCAAGCGCGTCCGCCCGATGGCCTTGATGCTCAGCGCAGCGTGCTTTGGGCGCGTCACGCCTGCTGTACGTGAACTGGCGGTGGTGTCGGAGTTGGTGCACTCCGCGACCCTGCTCCACGACGACGTCGTGGACGAAGGGATGGAGCGACGTGGAGTGCCGACCTCGCGCTTGGCTTGGGGTAACGCGATCAGCGTGCTCGCCGGCGATCTGCTGTTGGTGCACGCGCTCCAGCGCACGCAGCAGCACGCACCGGAGATCATGCCGGATTTGATCACCACGTTACGACGCTTGGTCGACGGCGAAATCGTGCAATTGCGTGGGCGGAGCGAACTCGACGTCTCGGAGACGACCTACGAACGCATTTTGCGCGACAAGACCGCGTCGCTGTTCGCGTGGTCCACGCGTACGGGCGCGCGGCTCGCTGGCGCGAGCCCGGAAGATCAGGAACGATTGGCCGGCTTCGGCGAGCGGCTCGGGATTGCGTTCCAGTTGGTCGACGACGTGCTCGACTACTCCGGCTCGAATACCGGCAAGACGCTGCTCACGGATCTCCGTGAAGGGAAACTCACGCTCCCGCTCGTGCTGGCGGTTGCTCGCATGCCCGAGCTCGTCCAGCCGTTGCAACGCATTTACGCGGGCGACGGTGAGTCGGTGACGCTGGTCAGCCGCGCGGTCGTCGAAAGTGGCGCCTGTGACGAGGTGCGTCGGCGTGCGAGCGCGCACACGCGTTCGGCCGTCGAAGCGCTGAGCAGTGTGCAGCCAGGGCCGGCGCGCGTGTTGCTCGAGTCCGTTGCTCAGCAGCTCGCTGCGCGCGCAGCCTGAAGGCCGACGCCGAGGGCCCTCGACGACTCAGCCATCCGAGGGCCGTTAGTTGAGCGTTTTTTGCGCGGCCGCCAGCGGGCCATCCGGCTCGAGGAAGGTCGCGCTGATCTCGCGCTCGAGGGCGGCGCGAATTTCTGCAGCGACGTGCTCCACGGAACCCGCGAGGCGCTCGACGTTGCGTTGGTACACGAACACGCGAGCGGTCATGGTGGCGATCGTGGCTCCAGCGTTCACACCGTCGAGCAAGAGCAGGGCGCGTGGATCCACGCCGTCGACGACGACCTCGACGCCCGGGACGTCCGCGGCGTAAACCTCGTCCTCGCGCACGAAGCGCCGGAGCTCTTCGGGCAAGGAAGCGAGCGCGCTGCGCGCGGTCATCTCGAAGGTTTCGCGCGAGAGCGACCAGGGCGGCGTGCCCAACTCCAAATCCAACTCGCGTGAGGCCAAAAACGCCGACGTGGCGCCGTGCGAATCGCCGCGTTCGTCGCGCAACAGACCGAGGTAGTACCAAGCCTCTGCGTTCTTGACGTTGCGTTTCACCGCGTCGTCGATCAGCGGGAACGCGCGATCGAGGTCACCGATTTCGTACAGCGCGCGACCGACCAGGAACGTGTGATTCGGGTTCTCGAACGGACCCTCGGGAAACCGGCGGCACAACTCACTGGCTGCATCTGCTTCACCCTTCCCGAGGAGCGCGTCGAACTTGAGCAGCAAGGCATCGACCACCTCGTCGTCGGTCTCCGCCAAGTCTAGAGCCTGATCGCAAAGTGAAAGCGCCTCTTCGAAATCGCCCAGCGGGTGCACGTAGACCTCCGCGGCGTTCAGCATCGCCTCGAGGTAAGTGTCGTCGAGCGTGATCGCTTGTCGGTAGTGTTCGGTGGCTTCGTCGAACTCACCCTTCAGCGCTGCGACATAGCCGAGTAGGTTGTACGCCTCGGGCGACTGGCTGTCGATTTCGAGTGCGCGGCGCGCGGAGAGCTCCGCGCCACGTGGGTCCCCGCGTTGAACGAGATCCCATCCGCGATCGAGGTGAGCCGAAAACTGATCCATGGCCGCGAGGTGATGGTCCTGTCGTAGGGACGCGTCAATTCCATCCGACCGCTCTCGGCGAAAGTTTAGGGGGCTAGTTCGCGCGCGCGGATTGGCGCACAAAAGTGGCGTGACTATTTCACAAATGAACGACCACGCGGCTACCCGGGTGAGCGTCCGTGGCGTGGACGCCATGCCACCCCTTGGGTAGGGGCGGGTCGGCGAAAAAGAACAGGTACTTGGCGTCCAAAGGCGATAAATTCACGCAACCATGGCTCATCTGCATCCCGAAATTGGAATGCCAGAACGCGCCATGCGTCGCGTATGAGCGGAAGAAGTACATCACATACGGCACGTCTTCGATGCTGTAGGGCAGATCACCGGCAGCGGTGCCGTCCCCGTCCATGGTCGTCGTGATGTGTTTCTCGCGAATGCGCCACTCGCCAGTGGGGGTACGGTGGTCCTTGTCCTTGATTTTGGACTCTTTGCCGCTCGA
>Ga0164307_10000396_pt1 | contig 19072 bp, 14 predicted proteins | sample Whisoiple_243_MG_FD_110214 | JGI IMG/M metagenome (GOLD analysis project Ga0164307, IMG submission 110214) | Soil microbial communities amended with fresh organic matter from upstate New York, USA - Whitman soil sample_243_MG | ecosystem: Environmental > Terrestrial > Soil > Unclassified >...
CGACGCCGGTCGCAGCGCCGTACTTCCGAGGATCGGGCCGCGGGCGGCACGCGGAAGGCGGAAGTCACCAACGAGTGAGGGCATCGCCCGGCCGTACGGTTCACGCCCACCACGCAGGCGTGGCGCCGAAACCTCGGCGTCCGCGTGTCGTCGAGCCGAACGGGCCCGGTGGGCGGGGGAATCGGCCCCGGCACCGGAATGGCCGGGGGCACCCGGGGCTCCCTTACGATCGTCCCCGTGTGCGCAAACGTCATAGTCGCGGAAGACGACGCGAAACAGGCCGAGCTGGTCCGCCGTTACCTCGAACGCGAGGGCCACGCCGTCACGGTGGTCTCCGACGGTCTCTCCGCGCTGGAACAGGCGAGGCAGGGGGCACCCGACCTGCTCGTCCTCGATGTGATGATGCCGCGGGCCGACGGGCTCGACGTGGTCCGCATCCTGCGTGCCGAGGAGCGCGAGCTGGCGGTCCTCATGCTCACCGCCCGGGCCACGGAGGACGACCTGCTGCTCGGGCTCGACCTGGGCGCGGACGACTACATGACGAAGCCCTACAGTCCGCGGGAGCTCATGGCACGGGTCCGCACCCTCCTGCGGCGCACCCGCCGGGACGGGGCCCGCGAGGACGGCGGCCAGGTGCTGCGGGTGGGCACACTCGCCGTCGACCCCGTGCGCCACGAGGTCTCGGTGGACGGCGTCGGGGTCGAGTGCACGCCGGGGGAGTTCCGCCTCCTCGCCACGATGGCGGCCGAGCCCGAACGCGTCTTCTCCCGTGAGCAGCTTCTCGCCGAACTGCACGGCTTCGACCGGTACATCAGCAGCCGCACGGTCGACGTACACATCATGAACCTCCGGAAGAAGATCGAGCGAGCGCCCCGGCGTCCGGTCCGGCTGCTCACCGTCTTCGGGGTCGGCTACAAGCTCATGGACCCGCAGAAGGGAGCCACGCGTGGCGCGGCGCGCCGATAAGGGCGGGCAGCGCCTGCGACCGCCGCTGCGCAAGAGTCTCCTCGGACGGTTCCTGGCGGTCTCGGCACTGGTCGCGGCCTGTTCGGTCGCCGCGACCGCGTGGCTGGCCGTGCAGACCACGTCCGGCGCGATCGAGCAGGAGCAGGGCCGCAACCTCGCCGCCGACACCCGTGTCCTCGACACCCTGCTCGCCTATGCCGCCCGGCACCCCACCTGGGACGGGGTGGGCGCCACGGTGGACGAGCTCGCCGACGCGTCCGACCGGAGGATCACGCTGACGACGCAGAGCCGGCAGATCCTCGCGGACTCCGCCGGTTCCTCCCCGCCCCCACCCAGCCTGCCGCCCCAGGCGTCGGCGGTCGTGGACCCGTTGTCCGTAGCGGACGTCTCCTCCGGTTCGGGCTCGGGGGCCGGCTCGGTGACGATCGCGGCACCCGGAACGGACGGGACGCAACGCCCGGGGACCGACCGGGTCGACCCGCGGGCCGTAGGGCCGTTCGAGCTGTCCGAGGCCGAGCGCACCTCGCTCCGGCGCACCGCGGACGAGGCGGTGCAGTGCCTCAGCCGGACCGGGATAGCCTCCGACGTCGTCGAGGGGCCGAGCGGCCGGCCCCGCATCCAGGTCGTGGGAAACGACCCCGACCGCCTGGACGGCAGCCGGTGTTCGACGGATGCGCTGGACCGCCCCACCGGGACCGAGGCCAAGGCGCTGGTCGCTCTCAACGAACTCGTCAACGCGTGCCTGGACCGGCAGGGACGCGAAGCCGTGGAGCTCGATCTCGACCTGTCGTGGAGGACGGGCGGGGAGCCTCTTCCCGCGACCGCCGTACCCGTGCCGACGCCCGCACCGAGCCTCAGTGTCCCGAGGGAGGCCATGCCGACCGAGGTGGCCACGCCCGCGCCCCTCGACAGCGACAACGACCGTGACATCGCCTCCTGCGTCGGCATCGCCCGCCAGGAGCAGCTCAGTTCGTACGTCGCCTCACCCGCCCTGCTCTTCATCAGCGACCCGGGCGGCGGCGAGGTGCCCGGCTTCGACCTGTCCCCCGGGAACACGGCGAAGATCACCGGGGTCGCCGCCCTCGTCCTCGCACTCACCGTGGGCGCCTCGGTGTTCGCGGGGGTCCGGCTCGTGCGACCGCTCCACGCCCTCACGGGAGCGGCCCAGCGCATGCGTGACGGCGAGGCCCCGTCGCAGGTCGTGGTCGCCGCGGACAACGAGATCGGCCGGCTGGCCACGGCCTTCAACGACATGTCCGCCCACCGCGCGCGGATGGAGGAGCAGCGCAAGGTCATGGTCAGCGACGTCGCGCACGAACTGCGCACCCCGCTGAGCAACATCCGAGGGTGGCTGGAGGGCGCCCAGGACGGCATCGCCGACGCGGACGCGACGTTCGTCTCCTCGCTCCTGGAGGAGGCGGTGCAGTTGCAGCACATCATCGACGACCTCCAGGACCTGTCGGCCGCCGACGCCGGAGCCCTGCGTCTGCACCCCGAACCCGTGCGGATCGGGGACCTGCTCGCCCATGTCGTGGCGGCCCATCAGGCGCAGGCCGACGCCGCCGGCGTCGACCTCACCGTGACCGTCGCCGAGGAGCACGGAGCGGTCCCCGTGGTCGAGGCCGACCCGGTCCGGCTGCGGCAGGCGATCGGCAACCTGGTGTCCAACGCCGTGCGCCACACGCCCGCGGGAGGGCGGGTCACGCTGCGCGCGCACGCGACGGGGCCCGGGGGACCGGACGACGAGGTGCTGCTGGAGGTCGCCGACACCGGCAGCGGAATAGCTCCGGAGGATCTGCCGTACGTGTTCGACCGGTTCTGGCGTGCGGAGAAGTCACGCAGCCGGCGGACCGGAGGCAGCGGCCTGGGGCTGGCGATCGTCCGCAAGCTCGTCGAGGCGCACGGCGGAACGGCGGGTGTGGTCAGCACGGTGGGCAGGGGTTCGGTGTTCACCCTGCGGCTGCCCTGTTCCGGCCCTGATCCGATGAACACGGCGGCCTGACAGCTTCCTCATAACTTCACTCCAGTCTGAGGGCATGCCCGGCGCCCGACGCGCATCCGTGCGCGGGCACCACCAACGCCGGGCTGGAATCGGAGTCCTTCATGTCCCTTCGTCCCACCCTGAGGACCGCGGTCCTCGCCGCAGCCACCATGGGCGCGGTCCTCTTCCCGTCCATGGCCGCCGTGGCCGACAGCTCGCCCACGGCGGTACCCGCCGAGCGCCCGACCGAGCCTCCGGCAGCGTCCGAGCCCTCGCGGGCCACCCCCGTGCCCGAGCCGACCGACGCCGCCGAGTCGGCGACCCGGGCCCCCGCCGAGCCCGTGCCCGCCAGGACGGTGCCGCGCGGCGGTGTCGACGCCGGGGAACGTCCGGCCGGCGAGGCCGGTGGCACCGCGCTCCACGGGTCCGCGGCCGGTGCCGTGCTGCTCGCCGGAGCGGGTGTCCTCGTGATGCGCCGCCGCACCGCGGCACAGCGCGACCACGGCTGATCCTCTCCCTCTGGCGCCGCTCCTCGGACGGGAGCGGCGCCATCCGTCGTTCGACCCCCTTCGCCCGACCCCGCACCGGAGTACTCCATGCCCTTCACACCGAACTCGTCGTGGCGCACCGCGCTGTCCGCCGCCGCGGCCGGTCTGCTGATCACCCTGGCCGGCTGCGGCGCGCCCGACGCGCCCGAACCGTCCACCGGGGCGAAGGCCTCACCCGCACCCCGGGACGCGGACGTGCCCAAGGCACCCGCGCCCACGCGGCTGTCCGTCCCGTCGCTGGGCATAGACAGCGAGCTGCTGCGGCTGGGGCTCAACGAGGACGGCACGGTCGAGGTCCCTCCGGCCGAGAAGGGCATGACGGCCGGCTGGTACGCGGGCGGAGCCGTCCCCGGCGAACCCGGTGCGGCCGTGCTCATCGGCCACAACGACACGCGCTTCGGCAAGGCCGTCTTCCACGACCTGCACAGCATCACCAAGGGCGCGGACATCGCCGTGGCGGGCGGGGGAGGGAAGGAGACCCACTTCACCGTCACCGGGACGGAGACCGTCCGCAAGGACGAATTCCCCACCGACAAGGTCTACGGAGCCACCGGCGAACGCGTGCTCCGGCTGATCACGTGCGACGGGGAATTCGACGCAGCCGGCCACCCCGTGGACAACCTCATCGTGTACGCGACGCTGCGCTGACGGGGCGCGGGGAGTCGGTCCGCCCGCCCCCGAGTCCTCACGGCGACGCCTTCCCGCCCGACGGCGCATGCTCCACACGGGTGACGGCGACCAGAGCCAGATCGTCGGCGAGCACCCCGTCCGTATGGGTGTGCACCGCCCCGGCGAGCCTCTCCACGACGGCCGGTGGCCCGTCGCGCCAGCTCTGCCGCAGATCCTCGCCCGGTGTGTAGAAACGCCCGTCGGCGTCGCGGGCCTCCAGGAGGCCGTCCGTGCACAGCAGGAGCAGATGCCCCGGCCCGAACGGACGGGACTCGTCCTGCCACGGGCCGGTGTCCAACTCGCCGAGGCCCAGGGGGAGCCCGGCGTGCTCGGGCTCCCAGACCCGCAGCGCGTCCTCGCTCACGAGGAAGGCGGGACAGTGCCCGCGGCTGATGAGACGTACCTCCGTGCCGTCGTCCGGGATCTGTGCGATGGCCGCCGTGATGAAGTGCTCGCCGTCCACGTCGCTGCCACCGCTCACCGAGGCGGTCTCCCGTGTGTGACGGGACACCGCCTCGTCGAGGCGACGGGCCAGCTCCGGCAGGGTCGGCGTGTGGTGGGCGGCTTCGTGGAAGCTGCCCACCAGGGCGGCGACCCCGGGGATGGCGTTCAGCCCCTTGCCGCGTACGTCACCGATGAGCAGGCGCACGCCGTACGGGGTGTGCTCCGCCGCGTAGAGGTCACCTCCGACGGATGCCGCGGCGGACGCCGCCTCGTAACGGACCGCGATCCAGGTCTTCCCCCACCAGGCCCGCACGGGCGGGAGCACGGCGCGCTGGGCGCTCTCCGCCACCCGCTCGGCTCCCTGGAGCCTGCGCCGCAACGAAAGCCGCAGCCGGCACAGGGGCACGGTCGCCCAGGCGAGGACCACCATGGCGATGTAGTCGACCACCGCGTGACGGCCGTCGGACGACAGGTGTCCCCCGAAGAGGAGCACCAGCCCGGCCAGGCTGTTGAGGACGGCCACCCGGACCACGGCGCGCAGCGCGTACACACAGGCCGCGATCATGGAGCTCAGGATCAGGAAAACGTCCCCGCTGAACGCCCCCGGCGTCGGCAGGTCGACCGCGAGCGCCAGTACCACCAGGGCCAGGGGTGCGATCCGCGCCCACCAGGGCAGCAGTTCGCTCTCGTTCTGCGGTGCGTGCGACGTCAGCCCGGTCGTGGTGCGGTACGGGCTCACGTCATCGCCTCCGGGGTGCAGCGCGCGGACCGGTGCCCGGCAGGCCCCGTTTCCTCACTCGACCTTGGTGCCGGAAGCCCCGCCCCGCACGCCGAAGCCCGATGCCGCAACCCTTGACGAGTACACGTAGACGGGCAAAGAATGATCGCGAAGCACGCCTGACAACGTTGTCTACGTCTCGAGAGGCGCTCATTCCATGAGATGGACCCAGTGGATCCGCGGTGCGGGGACGGCGGCCGCCGCGGCGGCTCTCCTCGGTGGCGCCGTCGCCGCACCCGCCTCGGCCGACGGAGCGGGGCACGCCGGACGCGGCCGGCTCACCGATCTCGTCAACCCCTTCATCGGAACCGAGAACGAGGGCAACACCTACCCCGGCGCCGCGGTGCCCTTCGGCATGGTGCAGTTCTCGCCCGACACCGGGCACAACACGGGATACGACTACTCGGAGACCCATATCAGAGGTTTCTCCACCGTCCACATCTCCGGCGTCGGCTGCGGCCTCGGCGGGGACCTCCCGGTGCTCCCGACGACCGGTGACATCACGTCGACGGACAACGCCGTGTACGCGGCCGGGTTCAGCCACGACGACGAGAAGGCGGGACCCGGCACCTACCAGGTCGGCCTCGACACGGGCATCAAGGCCGAGCTGAGCGCCACCGAGCGCACCGGAGTGCAGCGGTACACCTTCCCCGCCACGGACAAGGCCAACGTCCTCATCAACGCGGGCCAGTCGCTCCACAGGACCGTGAACACCGAGGTCGAGATCCTCGACGACAGGACCGTACGCACGGCCATCACCGGCAGCGGCTTCTGTCAGGACACCAAGCCGTACACGGTGTACACCGTCACCCGCTTCGACCGGCCCTTCACCGTCTCCGGCACGTGGAAGGGCGAGACGGTCACCGAGGGGTCCATCGCCTCGTCCGCCGGGGCCGAGCGCAACGGCGCCTTCGTGCGGTTCGACACGTCCAAGGACCGCACCGTCGAGGCGACCACCGCGATCTCGTACGTGGACGCCAAGGGAGCGGCGCTCAACCTCCGCGCCGAAGGCGGCCGTTCGTACGACCGTGTCGCCCGCGCCGCGCAGGCCGCATGGGAGGACCGCCTCGACGACGTCCGGGCGCAGGGCGGCAGCGAGACCCTGCGCCGCACCTTCTACTCGTCGCTGTACCGCTCGTTCCTCGCGCCCAACATCGGCAGCGACGTCGACGGCCGCTACACCGGCTGGGACCAGAGGATCCACAAGGCCAAGGGCTTCACCTACTACCAGAACTGGTCGCTCTGGGACACCTACCGCACCCAGGCGCAGCTGCTGTCGCTGCTCGCCCCCCACGAGTCCCGTGACATGGCGATCTCCGTCATCAAGATCGACGAGGACAGCGGCTGGCTGCCGAAGTGGGGCTACGGCACGGTCGAGACGAACATCATGACCGGCGACCCGGTCACCCCCTTCCTCACCAACGCCTACCAGCAGGGCCTGCTCAAGGGGTACGAGGAGCAGGCGTACCGCGCGCTGAAGAAGAACGCCGACGGTGTGCCCCCGGCCGACTCCGCCCCCGTGGGCCGTGAGGCCAACAAGGAGTACCTGGCCGACGGCTTCGCGCCGTACATCAAGGGCCGGGCCCACGTGAAGCCCGGTGACTCCGACTACGACCACGGCGCCTCGGCGACCCTGGAGTACGCGCTGTCCGACGCGATGCTCGGCCGGATGGCGAAGGAGCTCGGCCACGACCAGGACGCCGCGCGCTATGCGGAGCGGGCCCAGAACTACCGGAAGATCTTCGACAGTTCGACCGGCTTCTTCCGTGCCCGCGACGCGAACGGCGACTTCACCGGCCCCGCCGACCCCGCCCGGAGCGAGGGCTTCCACGAGGGCACGTCCTGGCAGTACCAGTGGCTCGTCCCCCAGGACCTGCCCGGCATGGTCTCCCTGATCGGAGGGACCGACGCGGCGAACGAGCGCCTCGACTCGTTCTTCGCCTACGAGCAACTGCTGCAGGACCCGTCGAAGACCGCCCGCGAGGTGTGGGTCAACGGGCCGTACGACTACTACAACGCGGACAAGTACAACCCGCAGAACGAGCCCGACCTGATCGCCCCCTACACCTACCTCTCCACCGGGCAGCCCTGGAAGACGACGGACGTGGTGCACGCCGCGCTCACCCTCTTCACGGACACCCCGACCGGGATGACCGGCAACGACGACCTGGGCACGATGTCCGCCTGGAACGTCCTCTCCTCGATCGGTGTCTTCCCGGTGCAGCCGGGGACGGACACCTGGGGCCTGTCGACGCCCGTCTTCGAGCGGGTCGACCTGACCCTCGACCGGCGTTACTACCCCGAGGGCGCCCTGACGGTGAAGGCGCCCGGCACCTCCGACTCGGCGCGCTACATCCGGTCCGCGCGCACCGACGGGGCCGCGTACGGGAAGACCTACCTGACCACCGAGGACATCCGCAGGACGCGGGAACTGTCCTTCGAGGTCGGGACCACGCCCTCCGGATGGGGCACCTCGGCGGACGCCGCGCCGCCGGCCCTGAAGTGACGATCTGAGGCCCACCGGCCGCATGCGCGTGGCCCGCCCCTCGACGAGGGACGGGCCACGGCACTGTGCCGGGACGCTCAGCCGTTGAAGCGGTCCGGGTCCAATCCGGTGCGCTCGTCACGGTTGAGGGCGTTGATCTCGCCGATGTCCCCTTCGGTGAGTTCGAAGTCGAAGAGGTCGAAGTTCTCCTCGATGCGCCGCCGGGTCACCGACTTGGGGAACACGATGTCCCCGCGCTGCAGGTGCCAGCGCAGGGTGACCTGCGCCGTCGACTTGCCGACCCGCTCCGCGATACGGACCAGCGTCGGATCGTCGAGCACCTTTCCCTGCGCGATCGGGGACCAGGCCTCCGTCGCGATGCCGTGTTCGGCGCCGAAGGACCTGACGGCGTCCTGGGTGAGGTAGGGATGGACCTCGATCTGGTTGACGGCGGGCACCACCACACTGCCGTCCAGCAGGCGGCGCAGGTGGTGCGGCTGGAAGTTCGAGACCCCGATGCTCTTGACCCGCCCCGAGCGGTAGATCTCCTCGAGTGCCTTCCAGGTCTCCACGAAGTCGCCCCTGTCCGGCAGCGGCCAGTGGATGAGGAAGAGGTCCAGGTAGTCCAGCCGGATCTTCTCCATCGTGCCCTCGAAGGCGCGGAGGGCGTCGTCGTACGCGTGGGCGCCGTTGTCCAGCTTGCTGGTGACGAAGACGTCGCCCCGGTCGAGACCGGAGTCCCGGACCGCCTCTCCGACCTCCTCCTCGTTGCCGTACATCTGAGCCGTGTCGATGTGCCGGTATCCGGCCTTCAGGGCCGCCAGGGTGGTCTCACGGGTTTCCTGCGGCGGGATCTGGAAGGTGCCGAATCCGAGCTGGGGGATCTCCACGCCGTTGTTGAGCGTGATGGCGGGTACTGAGGCCACGGGAGGCTCCTTCTCGTCGGTGTGAGGGTGCGGTGGTCGGTCGGGTTCCGGTTCACGGAATGCCTCATTCCGCCCTCACTGCGGCGTACCCGTCACCAAACGGGGCAAACAGCTTCAAAGTGCCTGATTGGTGAGGATGTACGGGCTGTGCGCGCGTGCCCACGCTCCGCACCTCGGTCGGGTCCTGCCGCCGCCCGGTGCGATGCCGCCGCTCCCTTCGCGTGTCCGGCCCGGGCCGGGCCGAAACACGGTCCGGCCGGGCGCCGGCGCCTGGTCCGCGGGTGTGACCGGCTCTGCCGGGGCGCGCGGACGCACCCCGGCAGAGCCTCGCCGTCAGTGGGCCGAGAGCTCGTCGCGGACGGTGCGGGCCGCAGCCACGAGGTTCTCCAGCGACGCGCGGGTCTCCGGCCAGCCACGGGTCTTCAGCCCGCAGTCCGGGTTGACCCACAGGCGCTCCGAGGGGATGGCTGCCAGCCCCGTGCGGAGCAGCGAGGCGGTCTCCCGCACACTCGGGACGCGGGGCGAGTGGATGTCGTAGACGCCGGGGCCCGCCTCGCGCGGGTAGCCGTGGTCCGCCAATTCGTGGGCCACCTGCATGTGGGAGCGGGCTGCCTCCAGGCTGATGACGTCGGCGTCGAGGTCCTCGATGGCCTGGACGATGTCACCGAACTCGGCGTAGCACATGTGGGTGTGGATCTGTGTGTCCGGCCGTACCCCGCTCGTCGACAGCCGGAACGCCTCGGTCGCCCAGGCCAGGTAGGCGGGACGGCCGGCGGCGCGCAGCGGCAGCGTCTCGCGCAGAGCGGGCTCGTCCACCTGGATGACCGAGATGCCGGCCGATTCCAGGTCGTCGACCTCGTCGCGCAGGGCGAGGGCGACCTGGCGGGCGGTGTCGCCGAGCGGCTGGTCGTCGCGGACGAAGGACCAGGCGAGCATGGTGACCGGGCCGGTGAGCATGCCCTTGACGGGACGGTCGGTGAGCGACTGGGCGTACGTCGTCCAGCCCACCGTCATCGGTTCGGGGCGGGAGATGTCGCCGGCCAGGACCGGTGGGCGGACGTAGCGGGTGCCGTAGGACTGGACCCAGCCGTGCCGGGTGGCGAGGTATCCGCTCAGCCGCTCGGCGAAGTACTGCACCATGTCGTTGCGTTCGGGCTCGCCGTGCACGAGGACGTCGATGCCGGTCCTCTCCTGGTAGGAGATCACCTCGGCGATCTCCTTCCTGATCCGCTCGTCGTACCCGGCCGAGTCGGTCCTGCCGGTGCGCAGGTCGGCGCGCGCGGCGCGCAGTTCATCGGTCTGCGGGAACGAACCGACGGTGGTCGTCGGCAGCAGAGGAAGTCCGAGGTGGGCACGCTGGGCTGCGGCCCGGACCTCGTACGGCTGGGAGCGTCGGCCGTCGGCGTCCGTGACGGCGTCGGCCCTGGCCTGCACGGCAGGGTCGTAGGTGACGGGGGAGTCGGCGCGGGAGGTGAGGTCCGCCCGATTGGCTGCGATCTCGGCGGCGATGGCGTCGGTGCCCTCGGCCAGTCCCCTGGCCAGGGTGGCGACCTCCGCCGTCTTCTGCCGGGCGAAGGCGAGCCAGCGCAGGATCTCAGGGTCGATCTCCTCCTCGGCCGCCGTGTCGAGGGGGACGTGCAGGAGGGAGCAGGAGGTGGCGACGTCGACCCGGCCGGCGAGGCCGAGGAGCGTGGCGAGGGTGGCCAGCGACTTCTCGTAGTCGTTGATCCAGATGTTGCGGCCGTCGACCACGCCGGCGACGAGCCTTCGGCCGGGGAGTCCTCCGGCGGCCGCGAGGTCGTCGAGGTTGGCCGCCGCGGCGTCGGTGAAGTCGAGTGCCAGTCCGTCGATCGGGGTCCTCGCCAGGACGGGCAGGGCTTCCCCGAGCCGGTCGAAGTAGGAGGCGACGAGCAGTCCGGGGCGATCGGCGAGCCCGCCGAGCTGCGTGTAGGCCCGGGCGACGGCGTCGAGATCGGCCGGGGTGCGGTCCTGGACGAGTGCGGGTTCGTCGAGCTGCACCCACTCCGCCCCGGCCGCCCGCAGATCGGCGAGGACCTCGGCATAGACCGGAAGCAGACGGTCCAGGAGGGTGAGCGGCTCGAAGTCCGCGGCGACGCCGGGCGCGGGCTTGGCGAGGAGCAGATAGGTGACCGGGCCGACGAGGACGGGCCGGGCGGTCAGCCCCAGGGCGACGGCCTCGTCGAGTTCGGCGACCTGCTTCGCGGAGTTCGCGGCGAAGACGGTGTCCGGGCCCAGTTCCGGAACCAGGTAGTGGTAGTTGGTGTCGAACCACTTGGTCATCTCCAGCGGTGCGGCCTCCTGCGTGCCGCGCGCCATCGCGAAGTACCCGTCGAGGGGATCGGCGGCAACCGCCTCGCGATGGCGGTCCGGGACGGCTCCCACCATGACGCTGGTGTCCAGCACATGGTCGTAATAGGAGAAGTCCCCGGTCGGGACCTCGTCGATGCCGGCCTCGCTCAGCTGCCGCCAGGTGTCGCGGCGCAGTCCGGCGGCGGTGGCGCGGAGGGCGTCCGCGGTGACCCGCCCCTTCCAATAGCCTTCGACGGCCTTCTTCAGTTCCCGGTTCTGTCCCTGCCGGGGGTAGCCGTACACCGTGGACCGCGTTGCCGCGGTCGTGTGTTCGGTGGTCACGGAGATCTCCTTCGCGAGATGAATCCCTGAGATCCCGGCGACGGGACGGGAGCGCGAAGGGGTGACCCACCTGGCGGAGGGCGTCGTGCGACGCGCGGATCCGCCCGGTACGTACGCCGACCCGCCCACGAGGTCACCGGGATGTCCGCGCACGGTTCGTCCGAGCGCGGGCAGTTGGCAGGTCTTCGGACTCGCGGGCACGCCCTCGAAGAGGACACCTAGTGGCCGTCGCTTCCCAGGCCCGGTTCGTCGGACCCAGTGCGTGATGACGGCGGTCGTTCCCGCTCACCGCTGCGGGGCAGTCCCGGATTTCCACCGGGTTCCCTCTTGCGACGCATCCCGTCTGGCGGACGGGGCGAACCAGCTGCGCCCACCAGCTTAGGGGGCGCCCGAGTGCGCCGTGCACCCGTTCCGGAATACGGTGGCGCGGGCGCCGTCCGCGTACCGAGGGCTCAGCCCCGATCGGTGTTCCGCGCCCAGACCCGTTGCAGGGCCCGATAGTCGATCACCGTGACCCCCTCCCGTGCGACGGCCTCCCGGGCCTCGGGCGATGTCAGGAACGCATGGTCCGTACGGCGTACCGGCCGCCCGCCGTCGAGGGTCTCGGCCCCCCGGCCGGCAGCGGGGTGGACGGCCCACTCGCTGAGCCCGGCCGGCAGGTCGTGGAGCAGCCGCCGGTAGTGCTCCGCCTTGCCTTCGGCCGGCAGGGAGAAACTGTCCAGGAAGTCATGGTCGACGACGGGCAGCCCCCGCCGGCGCATCTCCCGGCGCCCGGGCTCCAGCCAGACCCGCACGGCGAGCCCGTACTCCGCGGCCAGTCCCACGGTCAGGTCCAGGATGTCGGCGCGCCCTCCGTCGGCCAGGCAGTGGAAGTCGAGGTGCGTCGGTGAGAGCCCGGCGTCCGCGACGGCGTCGATCTGCGCCCGGAACTCGGTCTCGATCTCGTCGGTCCGCGCCCGCTCGAGCAGGGCGGCGCGTCCGGCGGGGGTCGGTTCGAAGAAGGTGCCGGAGGGGTCCAGCAGCGAGGGAACCGTGTCCGCGGGGCTCAGCGGCCCCCAGCGGAGGTGGGACGACTCGCACACCAGCGTGAGGTGGACACCGAAGGGGATGGCGGAGTGCCGGCGGAGCAGCCGCATGGCGTCGGTGGCCGCCGGACACACGGTCATGAGGCTGCACGAGGCGGCGATCCCCTCCTCGATCGACTCGACCACGGCGGCGTTGATCGCGGGATGCATACCGAAGTCGTCGCAGTTGACGAGCAACAGGCGGGCGCCGGGCGGAAACCCGAGGACCTGGTTCGGCCACGGCGGGGGAGCGGTGTCCGGATGTTCCACGGGGATGCCGTCCATGCGCGCAGTCTGGTCCATGTACCAGCGGTCGCGCACCTGGATTCGGGTGCCCGTGCGGACGGGACCGCGCGGACCGTCCGCAGGGACACCCGGCCCGTCCTACCTGTCCTGGGCGAGGGCTACCAGCTCGGCGAACAGGCCTCCCGCGTGCGCGAGTTCCTCGTAGGTGCCCTGCTCGACCACGCGCCCCGCGCGCATGACGACGATACGGTCCGCCAGGCGGGTGTTCTCGAGCTGGTGCGTGACGACGACCGTCATACGTTCCGCGGCGATGCGCCGGACCTCGAGGAAGATCCGGTGCTCCCCACGCGGGTCCATCTGGGACGTCGGTTCGTCCAGGATCAGCAGGGGTGTGCGCCGGTACAGCGCACGCGCACACGCGAGCCGCTGCCACTGGCCGCCGGACAGCTCGGCTCCGCCCCAGAGTTCCCGGGCCAGGAGGGTGTCGAGCCCGTGGGGCAGCTTCTCCACCGTCTCGCGCATGCCCACGGCGTCGACGGCTTCCCACACCGGCCCGTCGTCGTAGGTCCTGGGCTGGCCGAGGGTGACGTTCTCCCGGGCGCGCAGCGGCCAGCAGGCGAAGTTCTGCGGGACGAGGGCGGTGCGCCTCCACACGGCTTCGGGATCCGCGTCGGCGAGATCGGTGCCGTCCCACAGGACCCTGCCCTTGTCGGCCAGGAGGATCCCGGTGATGAGCTTGGCCAAGGTCGACTTGCCCGAGCCGTTCTCACCGACGACCGCGAGGATCTCGCCGCGCCGCAAGGTGAGCGACACGCCCGCCACGGCGGGTTCGTCCCGGCCGGGGTACCGGTGGACGACCTCGTCGAGCCGGATCTCGTCCACCCGGTCGGGCACGGTCGCCGTGCCGCGCTTCGGGGCGCGCTCGTCCGCCATGTCGAGGAAGGACCGCATGTCCGCCAGGTAGAGCGAGGTGTGGAACATCGCGGCCCCGTGGACGACGAACTGCGACAGGGCGGCCAGGGCGGTCTGCACGGCGACGACCGCGGTGGCCGCGACGGGCAGGGCGACCCGCCCCGAGACGGCCAGCCAGGCGAGCACGGCCCAGGTGCCCAGCAGGAACACGCCGCCCAGGGCGCTGGTCGCCAGGACGATGCGCAGCATGCGGGGCGCCGCGGTGAGGGTGCGCCGGTCGATCCGGTCGGACAGGGCGCGGTACCAGTGGATGAGGTAGCCGGTCATGCCGTTCGCCCGGACCTCGTCGCCGTGGCGGGAGTAGGTGGCCCACCAGCGCATCATGGAGCGCACGTTGCGGTCCGCGACGTTGTTGTAGTGCGTCTCGTAGTCCACGCGTGCCGACAGCACGGCGCCGAGGCCCGCCGGGAGCACGGCGAGCAGGAGCAATGGCAGCATCATCCAGTGCAGGGCCGTGATGACGCCGGTCGCCGCGACCATACGGATGAGGGCGGCCATGAACCGCTGGGCGTCCTGCACCATCGTGCGCGTCCGGGTGACACCGACCTCGGCGGCCTCCTGCCGGTCGGCGAACCCGTCCTCGCCGTACGCGGAGGCCTCCACACGGCAGACCGCGGAGACGAGCGAGAGGTCCGCCTCGGTCGTGAGCAGTGGGGTGATCCGCGCATCCGCGTACGAGGACAGTGCGGCACTGACGCGGCCGAAGCCGGCGGCGGTGGCGACCACGGCCAGCGCGGGCAGCGCGGAGTGCAGGCGTTCGGACACCGGGCCCGTGGCCAGCAGATGAGTCATGGCCCGCGCGGTGAAGGCGAGGACCAGGGCGGCCGCGGTGCCCGTGAGGAGCTGGCAGACCAGGAGCAGCACGGAGCCGGTCCTGTCGACGGCCCATGCCCTGCGTGCGGTGTGCGCGAGGATCGAGGGCAGGCGCATGCACAGTGCCCCGAAACTGGCCTCGGCCAGGGGGTTCTTGCCGTGCTTGCCCTCGAAGGTGATGGTGGCCGGGGGCGGAGGGGGAGGCGTCTCCACGCCGGCGGCCGGGGAATCGGTGACCGTCACCTGCATCTCTCCTAGCGGGTCTCGTGCCGCGCCCGATCGGCCCGGCGGTGCACGGCATAACGACGCGCGCCGAGATTCGAACGCGCTCGATTCAGGACGTGCCGGACCCCGGGAACGGCAAGGTGTCCGCGGCCTCTTCGCCGTGCTGAGGCCTTCGGCAGGCGGCGCGGCATGGCCGAAACGCCGATGCCTGAAACGCCTGGGACGCACGAGGTTTTCGCCACCGTCCCACTCGCCACCGTCCCACTCGCTGCCGGCCGCCGCGAGGAGCACGCGGGGGCAGGTAAGTCGAAGCGCTTCGACACTGCCTTGAGGGATGTCACCAGCCGGAGCTGCCCGCGTAATCCGAGGAAAGTCTCGAAATCACTTCCGGTCGACTCTATTGACAGCCCAACCGCCGACTGCCATCTTCGAAGCGCTTCAACGATCATGGCCGTGGGACACGGTCCTGGCCCGAGCCCCCGAGGACAGATCATGGCGTTCTTCGACAATCCCGTGATACCCGGCTTCAGTCCGGATCCGAGCATCTGCCGCGTCGGCGAGGACTACTACGTGGCGACGTCCAGCTTCGAGTACGTGCCCGGCGTACCGCTGTGGCACAGCAGGGACCTCGTGCACTGGCGGTTGATCGGGCACGCGCTGGACCGCCCGTCACAGCTGACGCTGCCCGACGACGCCCCGTCCTCGTGCGGGGTGTACGCCCCCACGCTGCGGTACCACGACGGCCGCTTCTGGATGATCACGACGGTGGTGGCCGGTGCGGGCAACATCCTGGTCACCGCCGAGGACCCCGCCGGTCCGTGGTCGGAACCCGTGCCGGTCGGCATTCCCGGCATCGACCCCGATCTGGCCTGGGACGACGAGGGGAACTGCTGGTGCGTGTTCTCCCACGGCGGGATCCGCGGGGTGCGCATCGATCCGGAGACGGGCGAACTGCTGGGCGAGCCGGTGGAGATGTGGTCGGGCAGCGGGCTCCAGTACCCCGAGGGCCCGCATCTCTACCGGATCGGTGACTGGTGGTATCTGCTCCTGTCGGAGGGCGGGACGGAACGCGGGCACGCGATGTCGGTGGCCAGGGCCCGCTCGCTGCCCGGACCGTTCGAACCGCACCCGGACAACCCGGTGCTGTCCCACCGCAGTACGGGCCACCCGGTGCAGAACACCGGGCACGGTGATCTGGTGAGGGCGCACGACGACACCTGGTGGATGGTGCTGCTGGGCACCCGGCCCCGCGGTGACACCCCGAAGTTCCACGGCATGGGCCGGGAGACGTTCCTGGTGCCGGTGCGGTGGGAGGACGAGTGGCCGCTGCCGGGACCGCTGGAACTCCGCGCGGAGGCACCGCGGCTCGCCCCGCACGCCTGGCCCGCCGAGCCGCACCGCGACGACTTCGACTCGCCCGCCCTGGCGCCCTGCTGGGTCTCGCTCAGGCGGCAGGACCCGGACGCCGTACGCCTCGGCGAACGCCCTGGCCACCTGATGCTGCGCGCCCGCGCGGACGGCATGGACAGGCCCGGAGCGCTGTTCGTGGGACGACGCCAGCGGGACGCGGACTGCGTCGCACGGACGCGGATCGACGTCGGTGACGAGGGCCGGGGCGGGATCGCCGTGAGGCTGGACGAGGCGCACCACTACCAGGTCGAGGTGGAGGACGGGACCGTGCGGGCGGTCGCCCGCATCGGCCCGTCCCGTACGACGGTCGCCGAACGGAGGGTGCCCGCAGGACCGTTGACGCTGCGGGTCGACGTGACCACCGAGGACGTCCTGCCGCCCACCGTCACGGTACGTCCCGCGGACCCCGACGCGGAGGCCCCCTCCGGCCTCCGCGTCGGAGGCCCGGACACCCTCCGCCTCGGTTACGAGACCGAGGACGGCCACGTGGAGGTCCTCGCCGAACTCGACGGCCGTTACCTGACCACCGAGGTCGCGGGCGGCTTCACCGGCAGAGTCATCGGCATGTACGCCACCCGGGGGGAAGCGGCCTTCGACTGGTTCGAGCTGCGGCCGGCCTGAGGACCCGCCCCCGGCCGGGGGTCAGCGGGCCAGAGCGGTGTCCAGCCACTGCAGGACCTCGGGGGTGACCGGGTCCGTGATGTCGGCGAACTCCTCGTGCTTCTTGAGGAACTTCGCCACGTACGGGCAGACAGGCACGATCCGCCTGCCCGTGTCCCGCACATGGCTCAGGGCCTCCTGCACGAGGACGGAGGCAAGGCCCTGGCCCGCGAAGGCGTCGTCGATCTCGGTGTGGAAGAAGACGCGCTGCCCGTCGCGGTCGCGGTAGGCGGTGAAGCCCGCCGTCACCTCGCCGGCCAGGATCTCGTAGCGGTGCCGGGCGTCCACGTTCCGGACGAGGGGGGTGTCGGCCTGGGTCATCGTGTGCTGCCTTTCGGGCGGGTCGGGTTGCCACGCGGTGCGATGGTGGCGTTCGGGAGGGCCGGAGCGGGGATGCGGGCGCCGGGGTAGCCGTCGACGTGGCCGAAGCGGTCGGAGGAGGCCTCCCAGTCCTGGCGTGCCTCGACGATGTCCTCGTGCGTGCGGCCGACGAAATTCCACCACATGACGATCCGTTCCTCGAACGGCGTTCCGCCCACGAGGACGGCCCGCGCGGGGACGTCCGTCTCGTTGGCCAGGGTCATCGTGCGGTTCCCCGTCGCGGTGTAGCCGAGCTCGGCACCGCGCAGCAGCGTTCCGTCCAGACGGACGCTGCCCTGGTCGACGAGGAGGCCGTGCTCGAAGGCCGGATCGATGTCGAGCATCGTGGTGGTCCGCGGTTCGAGGACGATCTCGGCGCCGAGCAGAGGAGTGAAGGCCGGGACCGGCGAGGTGTCCCCGGCGAGTGAGCCGAGGAACACCCGGATCACCGCTCCGTCCAGGTGGACGGGTGCCGGTACGTGGTGCCGGAAGTCGCGGCCGGTGTGCCGGTGCGCGTCGGGGAGTGCCACCCACAGCTGGACGCCGTGCAGCAGTGCGGTGCCGGGAGTGGAGACCTCGGTGTGGCTGATGCCGTGGCCACCGGTCATGAGGTTCAGTTCACCGGGGCGTACGAAGGCGTGACTGCCCAGGCTGTCGCGGTGCTCGATCTCCCCGCTGAACAACCAGCTGACCGTCTGCAGCCCGATGTGCGGATGCGGAGCCACATCCATCCCGCCCGTCTCCGCGACGTCGTCCGGGCCGTAGTGGTCGATGAAGCACCAGGCCCCGATGAGCGTCCTGGCCCGCTGCGGCAGCGTACGCCGCACCGTCATCGCCCTCGGGCCGCCCAGCGGGACGTCCCTGGGTGTGAGGACCTCGACGCCGGGGCCGGGGTCCGTCTCCGGTGCGACCCGGTCCGTGTCCACACCGCTCATCGCGGACCCCCCGCCGCGAGAAAGATGCTTACATGTTCAACAATCATGCTTGATCATACGTCGGCGCCCGCTCGGGCGGCCACGGCACGACGAGGGGCGGCACGCCCCGGTGAGGAGTCCAGGGTGAACGGTACGGAGGCGGATCGTGCGCACAAGCGGGTCTACGTGGACAAGCGGAGCCCGAAGGCCTACCACGCGCTGACCGCCACGGCCGAAGCGGTGCGCGCGGTCGCCCAGGAAGCGGGGCTGGAGCGCACTCTGGTCGAACTGGTCAACCTGCGGGTGTCGCAGATGAACGGGTGCGCCTACTGCCTGGACGTCCACACGCGGGCCGCGCTGCGCGAGGGGGAGACGACGCGACGGCTGGGCGTGCTGGCCGCCTGGCGCGACACCGAGGTGTTCACCACCCAGGAGCGTGCCGCACTCGCCCTCGCCGAGGCGACGACACACCCCGCCGACTCCGCCCTCCAGGAGGACGCCTACGCCACGGCACGCCGGACCCTCTCCGAGGACGAGATCTCGGCCGTGATCTGGGTCGCCGTCACCATCAACGCCTTCAACCGGGTCTCGATCATGAGCAAGCACCCCGTGCGCGGCGTTCCCCGGCAGTGAGGTGACCTGAGACTCGGCCCTTCCGAATCCCGCTGCCCGCCGTTCGGGTGAACTCCGCTGCGGCCCCGCCGTACGCAGGGCAGGCATAGACACATCCGCGGTCCTCGCGGCCGGAAACACCGGTGGACGCGGAAGCGGACAACCGAGCGAAAGGGGCTGTCCATGCTCGGTCCAGGGGCGATGCGGGCAGGCACCGGCGGGGGTGCCGGCCCCGAGCCCGGCACGGGGGGCCACCGTGTCCCGGACACGGTCGGCGGAACGGCGGCAGCGGTCGACGCCGTCCTTGTGGAGCACCTGCGCACCAGGCTGGGCGAGGCCCGTCGGAC
>Ga0164307_10000397_pt1 | contig 19063 bp, 19 predicted proteins | sample Whisoiple_243_MG_FD_110214 | JGI IMG/M metagenome (GOLD analysis project Ga0164307, IMG submission 110214) | Soil microbial communities amended with fresh organic matter from upstate New York, USA - Whitman soil sample_243_MG | ecosystem: Environmental > Terrestrial > Soil > Unclassified >...
AGGTGCAGATCTGCGTCTGGGACCTCCGCCGGGCGCTGGGTCCGGACGTCGTGCTGACGTCCGATGGCGGCTACCGACTCACCGAGAATGCCGAGCTGGACGTCGACCGGTTCGAAGCGCTCGTCCGGCGCGCCCATGAACTCGCAGCCGTGGGCGAAGGAGATCGAGCCGCATCCTCTTACACCGCGGCACTCGCGTTGTGGCGTGGTCGCCCGTTCGACGATCTGGACGGCTGGTCGCCCGGGCGGATCGAGGTCGCCCGGTTGGAAGAACTTCGCCGGACCGTTCAGGAAGATCTGCTCGAGGCGCAAATGGCCGCCGGCGAACACCGAACGGTGGTCGCCGAGGCAGAGGCACGGGTGGCCGAAGAGCCGTTGCGAGAGCGTCGATGGGCGCTGCTCGCCCTGGCCCAGTACCGGTCTGGCAACCAGGGCGGTGCCCTCCGCACACTGCGACTGGCGCGGCAACGGCTCGTCTCGGACCTCGGCCTCGATCCCGGAGCGGAACTGGTCACGCTGGAGGCCGCGATCCTCGCGCAGGACACCGCGTTACTCTCCGGCGAGAGTGCTGCCGCGTCGAAAACCTGCCCATATAAAGGTCTAGCCCCGTACGACATCGTCGACAGCGACAACTTTTTCGGTCGCGATGCCGACATCGCGACCTGCCTCGACCGACTGACCCGGGTCCGGCTGCTGGTGCTGGCCGGGCCCTCAGGTTGCGGTAAGTCGTCACTTGTCCGCGCGGGATTGATCCCGGTGCTGCAACGACGGGGACCTCTGGTGATGATGGTGCCCGGGGCGGATCCGGATGCCTCACTGTCGAGCGCGCTGGCGTCGGCGCAGGGTGACCCCGTCGTGGTGGTCGATCAGCTGGAGGAGATCTTCGCCGGTTCGCGATCGCCCGAACAAGTCCGCAGTTTCTGCGCCCGGCTCGCCGAGTACGCCATCGATCGAGGTCAGGTCATCGTCACCATCAGGTCCGACCACCTCGGTGATCTCGGTGTGGAACCGATCCTTGCACCACTGGTCGAGCTGGGCCTGCACCTCGTGTCCCCGCTGAGCGAACCGGCTCTGCGAGCGACGATCGAAGGACCAGCCACCGCGGCCGGGTTACGGCTCGAGAGCGGTCTGATCGAGCTACTGGTGCGCGAGGCGAAGGGCGAACCCGGTGCACTGCCGTTGCTCTCGCATGCTCTCCTGGAGACCTGGCAGCGGCGCGACGGGCGGGTCCTGACCGTGGACGGCTATCTCGCGTCCGGCGAGATCCACGGGGCGGTCGCCCGGTCCGCCGAACAGCTGTACCAGAGCCTGACTACGGCCGATCAGAATCGCCTTCGCTCCCTGTTGCTGCGGCTCGTCGTGCCGTCCAACACCGGCGCGCCGATCCGCTCGCACCTAGACATCGCCCGCCTTCCGGCCGGGGTCGAGATTCATCGCTTGGTCGAACTGATGGTCCGCGCCCGGCTGCTGACCGCCGACGACACGAGTGTGCAGTTGGCCCACGAGGCGCTGACGACGGCCTGGCCGAGGCTGCAGAGCTGGGTCCAGGACGACGCGGCCGGCCTCCAGTTGATGCAGCATCTGGCGCGGTCAGCGGAGGAATGGAACGCCCTCGGGCGTCCCGACAGTGAGCTCTACCGGGGCGCGCGCCTGGTGACCGCCGCCGACTGGCGGTCGACCACGAAACCCGAACTGACAGCTGCGGAGACCGAGTTCCTGGATGCTTCGATCGCCGTTGCAGAAGCCGAACGTCGAGTGCTCGCACGACAGGCCTATCTGCAGGCACGACAGAACCGCAGGCTGCGCTGGACCCTCGGCGGCGTGGCGGCGTTGCTGGTGTTCTCGGTCGTGGCCGGCCTGATCGCCGTCACCCAACGCCAGCAGGCTCTGGACGACCGCCGGGACGCGGCCATCACCGCGTTGAACAGTCAGGCCGTCAGCGTGCGGAGCTCCCGTCGGGACCTCGCCGCACTGCTCGCCGTCGAGGCGCATCGGCTGCGACCGGACGCCGCCTCCGAAGCGGCATTGTTCGGAACGTTCACTGCTTCACCGGGGGCCGAGCGCATCGTGCACACCGGATTGGGACTGGGAATCACCGTTGGCACCGCGGAGTATCTCCCCGACGGGGAGCGGGTCGCGATCGGCGACGACCAGGGCGGTATTCACCTTCGCAACATGGCCACCGGTGCCGTCGATGTGCTGCCCGCACTCTCCGAGGTGCCCGGCTGGCCGGTTTTTGACGTCGCTTCGGATGGCCGGTACGTGGCGGCGGCGTGGCGTCCGACCTTTGAACCGGAAACCGCAGTGGTCACGGTGTGGGACCTCGACACCGGCCGGGCCAGGTTCCCCCCACTCACCGTCGACTTCCGCATCGGTGACGTCGCCCTCACCGCCGACGGGTCAACACTTGCCATCAGCGGCGGCGAGCAGGGCCGGGTGTTGATCCTCGACGGTGCAACCGGTGCGCTCCGCCATTAACTGCCGACCCTGGGGCGTCCGGACAATGCCACCAACGGCGTTGTGACCGCCGCACTCGGGCTGACGCCGGACGCTCGGCTGATCGTCGGGTCCCAGGCAGGTCCGATCCGAATCATCGATCCGTTGTCCGGCGCCGAGATCGCCCGGATCAGTGCAGCCCAAGAAACATCGGACGTAACCGTCATGGTCAGTACGGACGGTCGGACGATGGTGACGGGAGGATCTGTCGTCACCACTCGCTTCGACCTCGAGACCGGTACCCCGCTCTGGTCACGGCCGACTGCGGACGCTGCGTGCAATGCCTCGGCCGTCGACGAGCTGACCGAAACATTCCTGTGCGGAGAATGGTCCGGTCGCGTCGTCGGCTACGACCTGAGCACGGGCGCCAGACTCGGTTCCCGGTACGACTCGCAGCTGGGTGATGTCTGCGCACTGTCCGTGAGTCCGACCGGCGATCGGCTCGTCGAGGTCTCGGCCTGCAACTCCGACGACGTCACCCTCGTCCAGTGGCGGCTGGACGGCGGAGGGCCGGTCAACCAGCTGATCGCCCGGACACCGACGCCGGCCTGGATCGACAGCCTGGGTGAGGCCGCCGTGGTCGCCGAATACCCGGACGAGGGGTCCGAACTCGGGGTATCCCGGCGGATCGACTTGACGACGGGTCGGTCGGAGGCCCTGCCGGGGGTGTTTGTTCTGCTGCCGACCGACGATCCGGACATCGGTGTGGCTGTTTACGACGACCACACGTCGCCGGCGACGGTCGGCCTGTATGACATCGTCGAACGGTCGGCTGCCGGACCGGTGATCGATCCGGAGATGAGCATCGACGACGTCTGGTCCGACGGCGAAGTGGCGGTGGTCAGGAGCGGCTGGGACCCGCAGCTCGTCCGGACATTCGACCTCCGCACGGGCGAGAGCGCCAGTTGGACCGAGGATCTTGCGGCTGGTCAGGGCGGGACGAGCACGGTGGTGCTGTCCGGCGACGAGGCACTCGTGTCGTGGACAGAATCCGGCGACGGCGGGCAGCAGTGGTCCATCCAGCGACGCGATGCCAGGACGGGAAAGGTATACGCGACCAGCCCTCCCGGTTTCACCCTGGCGACCACCAATGGTGGCCGTGTTGTCGCCTCCACCACCGACGGTCGCATCTTCGAACTCGATCCCACGTCGCTGCAGCCGACCGGGCCACCGTTTCCCGGCACCAACGGGATGCTCATGACACTGGCCATCGACGATTCCGGTCGACGGTTGATGGCCAAGGGTCAGGACGACTCGCTGCGGTTCTTCGACATCCCTACCCGGACATTGCTCGGCGACCCGATCGACACCGAGGCCCGCGACAGCAACGCCGTCTTGCGCGCCGATGGAATGCGAGCCGCCGCCTCGTCGGATGACGGCGTCGTCGTCTGGGACCTCGACCCGGCGCACTGGGAACCGGCGGCCTGCGACCTTGCCGGACGGAATCTCACCCGCGAGGAGTGGGACCGATACGTGGGAGACCTGCTGCCGTACAGGGCGACCTGCGCGCAGTACCCGGTCGGTTGACCTGCCCACAGACCTTCACGGCGTCGGCGAACCCCCCGTGACCGAGAGTGTTGATCCTGTCGTGTAGCTGGATTCACCGGATGCGAGATAGACGTAGGCACCGGCCAGTTCGGCCGGTTGACCGGCCCGGCCGAGCTCGGACTGGGAACCGAAGTCGGGCAGCTTGTCGACCGGTTGGCCCCCACTGACCTGCAATGGAGTCCAGAACGGTCCGGGGGCAACAACATTCACCCTGATGCCCTTGCCAGCAACCTGCTGGGCCAGCGCCTTGGAATAGGTGTTGATCGCGGCCTTGGTGGTCGCGTAGTCGAGCAAACCAGGCGACGGGGTGTACGCCTGCACCGAGGATGTGGTGATGATGCTGCCACCGGCCGGCATGTGCGGCAGCGCCGCCTTCGTCAACCAGAACAGCCCGTAGACGTTGGTCTTGAACGTCTGGTCAAATTGTTCGGTGGTCAGATCGGCGATGTCCTCGACGTAGACCTGCTTTCCGGCAACGGACACCAGGATGTCGATCTGCCCGAGTTCGTCGACCGCCTTCTGCACCAGATCGAGGTTGCCCTGCTCGGTCGACAGGTCACCGGGCGCGGAGATCGCCCTGCGGCCGGCATCCTCGACCAGCTTGATCACCTCGGTGGCATCCGGCTCCTCATTCGGCAGGTACGCGAGCACCACATCGGCGCCTTCCCTGGCGAACGCAATGGCCACCGCCCGACCGATGCCGGAGTCCGCACCGGTGATGACCGCCTTGCGGCCGGTCAACCGGCCCGACCCGACATAGGAATCCTCGCCGTGGTCGGGTTTGGGTTCCATCGCGCCGGCCAGTCCGGGCGCCGGCTGCGTCTGCTCGGGCTGCGGTGGGGTCGGATACTTGGTGGTCGGATCAACCTGGTCGTACTGCGTCTGAGTGGTCACGATCCTGTAGTGCCCGGTCGGTGGACACCCGAATCGCAAGATCGCTATTCGCCGGTTCGAGATCACCGCGTCGGTGTCTCGAGGTGACTTCAGGATTCCGGGGCGACGAAGATGCAGAACGGATGGCCGGCGAGATCGGCGAAGACGAACAACGGTTCGTCCGGGTCGTCGGAGCGATCCAGCAACTCGCGGGCGCCGAGACCGAGCGCACGTCGCCGCTGCTCGAACAGGGCTTCGATCGTCGGCACGGTGGAATCGAGATGCAGCATCTGGGGGCGGGGTCCGTCGGGCCAGGTCGGCTCCGGAAGAGCCGCCACCTGCTGGAAGGCGAGGCCCATTCCTCCGGCCACCCCGCGCAGTACCAACCAATCCTCGCCATGGGGGTCCGGCTCCCCCGGTGACGGTGGTTCGTCACCGGGCCGGTAGCGCAGGCCGAACAGCAGTCGGTAGAACTCGGCCAGTGCGCGGGCGTCCGGGCAGTCCACTACGACCTGCCGAATGCTCGGCACCGCGGCGGCGCTAACGGATTCAGTCATGCGGACCAGGTTTCCAGCCGGCGTCAACACCAATCGCGCCACCATCAATTCTGCGCATCACCGGGCTGCGTCCCCTGGCACCTGATGGACGCGCACAGCGAGTCTTGACGATAGTTAACCTGAAGGTTAACGTTTGTCTGGAGGTGGACCATCGTGGCCGGCGAGGACGACGCTCTTGATCAGGTGCTCGAAGCCGTCGCCAACCCGCATCGGCGCGAGATCTTGCGCGTTCTCGGGCTTCAGCCCTGCGCCATTCACCAACTCGCACAGATGCGCGCACTGTCACTGCCGGCCATTCACAAGCATCTGAAGGTGCTGGAACTCGCGGGGCTGATCACCCGGCACAAGCAGGGACGAACGACCTATCTCACGCTCAACCGCAGGCCGTTGGCACAACTGCAGGAATGGGTCGGCCAGTTCCACCCGCATTGGGGCGCCGACGGGGCCACCCACGAGAACTATCTCGATCATCTTGCGAAGCAACCAGTGGGCCAACCAGCCGCCAACGACCGAAAGAAGGAGAACTGATGAAGAAATTCCTGATCCTCACCTACGGCTTCGAGCCGCCCACGGAAGCGGTCAAACAAGCTTGGGGCCACTGGTTCTCCGCCGTCGCGCACCGGCTCGTCGATCCAGGCAATCCGTTTGGCCGCGGCGTGGAGATCACCAGGACCGCTCGCACTGACCTGACCGTGGACTCACCGTCGCCATTGGTGGGCTACTGCATTCTCAACGCGGAGGACATGCAGGAGGCGGAGTCGCTCGTCGCGGACATGCCGATCATCGACAGCGTTCGCATCTACGAGGCGCATTCGATGTGATGGAGTCGACCGGCCACGCAACGGCTGAGTACGTGTTGTCCCGGGCAACGCGTGTTCGCTCCCGGGTCAGCAGGAGCCGGCCCGGGAGCGAAGTGAACGAGGTGAGAACTACCTCACAGCACCACGATTCCGGTCGGTGCGGTGCCGGCGGGTAGCGGTGTCGGAGATCCGGGCAATTCGGTGACATCGCCGCCGTCGACCGCAAATCCGCTGACCACCTGTCCGCGGCCGCCGGTCACGAACAGGAACCTCCCGTCCGGGGACAGTCTGGCGTCAACAGCTCCGGCGCCGTTGGTGAAGGCCGTGGTGCCGATCAGCGACAGCGAGCCGTCGCGGGCAATGGCATATCGCGAGAGATTGGCCGAGCCGGTGTTGATCGCGAACAGATACTTCCCGTCGCGGCTGATCTCGACCCAGCACGGTGCTGTCTGGCCGTCGGGGACCGGAGAATCACCGATCGACGAGAGCACACCGGAACGGCTGACCCGGAAAGCGGACACCGTCCCCAGACCAGGGCCGTTGTGGGCATTGCTGACATACAGCTGGGACGGGTTGGTCGGCCGGAACTCCGCGCCGATCTGACCCAATCCCTGGCCGGTGAACGGTGATCCAGGCGCGGCCACCAGACGACCGTCCAGGCGAACGGTGAAGCTGTCGATCAGCGATGGGTTGTCCCGGGTGCCGACGAGCCGGTCCCCGGTCGAGTTGAACAGGACGTCGCCGACGCCGGACCCTTCTGGAACCGGGAATGTAGTGCCGGGCAACGGAATCAGCCGACCGGCCGGGGTGAGGAAGAAGCCGGTGTAGTTGCTGCCGCCGTCACCGACGTTGGCGACATACACCAGACCGAGACGATTGATGGCGATGCTGACCGGCTGCACGCCGCCGGATGACACGGGCTCCCCCACCGGTTCCGGAATGCCGCGCGCAGTGATCCGCAGCACCGAGATCTGATTGCTGCCGGCATCGACGGCCAGCAGGAACCGCCGGTTCGGACTGAGCTGGATGGCGCCCTGTGAACCGAGCCCGGCTCCGGTTCCCTCCCCGCCGATGGCGAACGGTGATCCGGCCACCGGGGTGAGTGACCCGTCGGCGTGCCGATCGAATGCCGCAACGGTGTTCACCCCTGGCGTGTTGTCGTTGACGTAGGCGTGGCCCACGACCGCAGATGTTCGTGGAGGTCCTGCCTCGGCCGTACCGCCGACCAAGCTGAGGGCCGCAACCACCAGAAGACTCAGCGTTGCCAGACCCGATGCTCTTCGCATTTCCACTCCGATGTTCGCGGGGCCGGATCTTCCTGGTCCGAACGACCCCGCTCGCAGTGAACAGCTACCGCCGGCCGATGGCGACGAAAAAGCCACGGACGTCAGAGTTCCGTAATCCGCGTACTCGATGAGATGCACCGGCTGGTACCCGCTGAGCGCTGCCGACGAAGAATTCAGCCCGATCGCGGCCCAGCCTTACGGTCACGTCAGGAGTGAACTGCTGCGTTCGATCACCCGCGAGTGAACTCGGCGACGTCCGGCAACCGGCTCAGTCGTCGCAGCACCCAACGGCTGAAACGGTCGGGATTGGTGAGCCGTCCCACGGTGCCGATCAACCGCTGCGCAGAGAGCCTGCTCCAGTCGGCCACGTTGGATGAGCTGCTCGAGGACGGCCCCGTGCGGAGCGGGATCACAGTACCTCCCAGGACGACAGACCGACGACCGTCGCGACCGCGACCACCACCGTTGCGGTGAGCAGCACGGCAGGGACGACGACGCAGACATTCTTGAGAAGATTCATCAGGGTTCCCTTTCGGAACAGCGGCGATCTGACCCCACCCGTCACGGGCTCGCAGAGGCTCGGCGGACGACATCCCACCGACTCAAGGGTCGGTGTTGAGAGATCGTCGATGCCGGCAACACAAAGGTGGGCGCTGTTTTGGACCCGTGCCGGCCAGCTGCGCGCGGACGTGGCGTCATTGACGGTCACCCGCGAAGCTGAATCGCTGTAGCCCAGTGTAGGTGAACGGCGGCATCGCACAGACGTGTCGGTGAACACATGGCTTCGGCGCGCGCCTCACCACGGACGTGACATCCCTACGGCGGGCCGGGGAAGTCAATCGCCATTCGCGGATCACCCGGTGACGACGGCTATCTGAGGCTATTTCAGTCGTCTGGCCATGGAATACCTCGACACCGAATCCACCGAACCCGGGGTCCCGGTGAGCTCCTCGAGCCGGGACAGCTCGGTCAGGAGTTCCGGCCGACCAGCAAAGCCGGAAGACGCGGTCACTTCGTTCACAAGCCTGAGCCGCCAGCCCTTGGCACCGAACGAATTCATCACCTCGATGTGGTCAACGTCGGTGCCATGAATCGGTTCCTTGCCGCCGATGCGCGCAGAATAGTTCGTGATCGGCTCGGCGCTGCCCTTTGGAGTCACGCCCAACAACGTGAGCTCCCCGTACTCCCAGATTTCCTTCCTTCGTGCCATCGGGCCAGATTAGGGCGCGTCCGCGTGTGAACGGCCAACTCGCTGGGTGCCACCGTGATTGTCATCTGGAATGCGTTTGCTGTTCGCAGTCCGTTTGTCGCATCGAGCCAGAGTTGACGCCGGACCTGAAACAGACAGACCCCGGAGGTCACATGACAACCAGCAGATCGCGCGCCGGACGGTCCGGCCCGACGGATCCCGGCCCATCGCCGGGTCTGGTCCCACCGATAGCCGGATACTTCGAACTCGTTCATCAGTCGGTCGAAACCAACCGGGAGGCGGTAGTTCAATGGGCCGCGTGGATGTCCTGGGTCACGGTGGCTGCGCGCGAGCACACGGAAGAACTCTCATCTCTCAGCACTCGCCGGGGCCGACTCGGTGCCCGACATCGGCCGGCAACCGGGTTCGTCGAGGATGTGATGTGGCAACTCATCGACGCCGATATCCGCAACGGGTAGCAGATCGCAGCTCAGTTCGTGTCCATCGCGCGGGCTACAGGCATTCGAGACATCAAGGGACATCAGCTGCATCGCCAACTCTGGCATCCACATCGACACCGGTCAGTGCATCTTGACCCGGTCTGTAGCGTGACGCGCTGTGGCCCTGGACGAGGAAACCAAGCGGATCTATCGGCGCACCGATTCCGCGACGCTCCTGGCTCTGCTTCCTGAACTGCGTCGACTGAGCAAGGCGGCACAGAAGGAACAGGAGCGGGTGGAGCGCGGCCAAGCCGAGCCATCAGGTCACGAGGGAAAGTTCGCCGCAGACCTTGCCGTCTACCTCACGATCGCGATCGAGCGCGAATCCTGGATCCGGAACGAGTTGAAACGCCGCGGCTTGTTGCCGCTCTGGCCTGGTGAAGAGGCTCATCTCGACGAGGACGCGTAGGTGCGTGCGCGGAACCGGGGCGGGCGACAGCGACGAGGTAGCGTCCTGTGGCGTGCAAGCCACAGACGCGGTGTCAACCCCGGGACAACGGGCAATCTTCCTTGATTTCGACGGCACCTACGCGGACCACGGGGTCGTCCCACAAGGAAACGTCGGCGCCGTTCGTGCCGCCCGCGCGGCCGGGCACCTGGTCTTTCTGTGCACCGGTCGGCCCCGGTCGATGGTCCTCACGTCGGTACTCGCCGAACTCGACGGCTTCGTCGCGGCGGCCGGCGGATACGTCGAGCTTTCCGGAAAGGTGCTGGCAGACCACAGGTTTCCGGCCGATCTCGCCGCGCGGGTGGTGACCCTGCTCGACGAGCACGACGTCGCCTACCTACTGGAAGCACCGGACGCGGTGTACGGCCCACCGGGCGTCGACGAAAGGCTGGCAGCGCTGCTCATCGGGCACCTACGGTCCTCGGACAGTCCCGACCGCGAAGGACCCAAGGACATCCTGGATGCGCTGCGCATGTCGGACGACCTCACCGCGGCCTCGTTCGGCAAGGTCACCTGTTTCGACTCACCAGTACCGATCGCGTCGATCGCCGAGCAGATCGGTCCCGAGCTCGGTGTGCTGCCCAGTTCGATACCCGACATGGGCGATTCCGCCGGTGAGCTGTACCTCTCCTGGATCCACAAGGCGCTCGGCATCCAGACAGTCATCGACCATCTCGGAATCGACCGCGCGCAGGTCGTTGCCGTCGGTGATGGTCTCAACGACATCGAAATGCTCGAGTTCGCGGGAGTCGCCGTTGCGATCGAGGGCAGCGACCCGCGGGTACTGAAGGCTGCCGATCACCTCGCCCCCGGACCCCACGAGGACGGGCTGGTGGCACTGTTCGCCCAGCTTGGTCTGGTCGATTCGGGCCGACCGGCCGACTCTTCGTAAGGCTTTCTTCACGTCTGCACCTATTGTCCTGTTCATCCGACCGGTGGAAGCTCATGGCTGGCTCACCACACCGGCGAGATTCCAGGGCGAAACCAGAAGGACGGCGGCCATGCCGAACCCCGACAGTGACTTCTCGAACGACTTCTCCGACCTGACAGCTCTGTTCATCAACACGACGTTGACCAGATCCCCAGCTGCCAGCCACACCCAGTTGTTGATCGACGTCAGCGCCGACATCATGCGTCAACAGGGGGTCACGGTCGACCAGTTCAGGGCGGTCGATCATCGGATCGCGACCGGCGTCTACCCGGACATGCGCGACCGCGGGTGGGACGTGGACGAATGGCCCGAGCTGTTCCCGCGAGTACTCGCCGCCGACATCCTGGTCATCGGCGGCCCGATCTGGTTGGGCGACAACAGCAGTGAGACGAAGAAGATCATCGAGCGGCTGTACGCACATTCCGGCGAACTCAACGACAAGGGCCAATGGCTGTACTACGGCCGGGTCGGCGGGTGCCTGATCACCGGAATCTAGTACGGCATCAAACACTGCACGTCGAACGTCCTCTACATTCTGCAACACATTGGGTACAGCATCCCGCCCCAGGCGGACGCAGGGTGGATCGGCGAGGCCGGCCCCGGGCCCAGCTACGGGGACCTCCTCGATGACGGCTCCCGGGCCGGCCTGGACAACGACTTCACCAACCGCAACACCACCTTCATGACGTGGAATCTGCTGCACCTGGCCAGGATGCTGAAGTCCGCCGGCGGCTTTCCGGCCTACGGTAATCAGCGGAAGGCATGGGACGCCGGTACCCGGTTCGATTTCCACAACCCGGAATACCGGTCCTGACCCGGCGTTTGGAGGCCGTCATCGGACCTGCGCAGTGTGGCGCGATGGCTGCTGTGTGAACATCTACCTGGGGTGCCGGATGGATCCGTCCGGTCGTCGGGAAAGGACCGCCGCTGATGAGGTCGCCGGATTCCGCTTCAGCCGATGCCGACCCGTACGGGGGCGGCCCTGACGATCGCGACGACGAAACCCGCGGCGGAACAGCCGACGCCCTTGATGACGACCGCATTCTGGCATTGGAACTGGTCAGAGCCACCGAAGCAGCGGCCATGGCCGCTGCCCGGTTGCTGGGCCGGGGCAACGCGGAGGAAGTCGACGGCGCCGCGGTCGATGCTATTCGGCCGGTATTAGGGACGATCCCGATGCGCGGGGTGATCGTCATCGGCGAGGGCGCGAACGACGACACCCCGATGCTGTACGCGGGCGAGCACGTCGGCTCCGGCCGCGGTCCGCTGGTCGACATCGCCGTTGATCCCGTCGACGGTGCGGGTCTGACCGCCAAGAGTCTGCCCAACGCGATGTCCCTGATCGCATTGGCGGATCGGGGGGCGATGTACGACCCGGGTCCCTGTCTTTACATGGACAAACTCGTGATCGGACCGGATCTCGTCGATGAGGTCGACTTCGCCGCCCCGATCGAGGACACCCTGGCCACGATCGCCCGGGTGCGCGGCGAGAACGTCGAAGACGTCACGGTCGCTCTCCTGGACCGACCGAGGCACGCGGAGTTGGTGAGCCGGATTCGCGCGGTCGGAGCCAGGATTCAATTGCTGATCGACGGCGACCTGGCCGGCTCGCTGATGGCCGTCCAACCCGAGTCCGAGGTCGATCTGCTGGTCGGGATCGGCGGCAGCCCGGAAGGTGTGATCGCTGCGTGCGCGATCAGGAGCCTGGGCGGCGCGATCTACGGCCGGTTGTACGCCCGCAACGACGCGGAGAAGCGGCAGGCCCGACAGCTGGGCCACAGCCTGGAACGGGTGCTGTGCACCACCGACCTGGTGCGCGGCAACAACGCCTACTTCGTGGCGACCGGCATCACCGACGGGGAAGTCCTTCGCGGCGTTAGGTTCTCCCAAGACCAGGCGATCACCCAATCGCTGTCCATGCGATCGAGCAGCGGCGCGGTCCGCACCATCGAGACCAGGCATCGACTCAGTACGTCGACCCTGGTCCCGTCGATCAGGAGTCAATCGCCGGCCCGTGGCGCGCTGCCGCGATGACCGGAACCGGGATCAGCGGACCGACGGAGACCTTCCCGGAAGGGCCGACGCGGGCGATAACGGCACCGCCGAGTCGGCTGCGGTCCTGGCTGCTCGAAGGTCTGATCGACAAGAAGGGCAGCCATCCCGGTCCCGGAAAGGTCGAGGACGCCCACGAGAAGCCGCATTCCTGGTGGAAGGTCATGTGCCTGACCGGAGTCGACTATTTTTCGACCCTGGGCTACCAGCCGGGCATTGCGGCACTCGCCGCCGGTCTGCTGTCCCCCCTGGCCACCATCGTCCTGGTGCTGCTCACCCTGCTGGGTGCGCTGCCGGTGTACCGCCGGGTGGCCAGGGAGAGCTTCCGCGGCGAGGGATCCATCGCGATGCTGGAGCGGCACCTGCCCAAATGGGCCGGGAAGGTGTTCGTGCTCGTCCTGCTCGGCTTCGCGGCCACCGATTTCCTGATCACCATGACGTTGTCGGCCGCCGACGCGGCAGAGCACCTGGTGGACAACCCGCTCATCCCCGCCGGCTGGTCCGACCACAAGATGCTGATCACCCTGGCCCTGCTGGCCTTGCTCGGCGGGGTCTTCCTCCGTGGCTTCAGTGAGGCGATCGGGCTCGCGGTCGGGCTGGTCGCGGTCTACCTGGCCGTCAATGTCGTCGTCGTCGGGGTCGGGTTGGTCCACATCTTCCAGGCGACCGACTTGGTCCCGGACTGGACCAACGCGCTGCGCACCGACTACTCGAGTATCTGGGTCATGATCGGCATCTCGCTGCTGGTCTTCCCGAAGCTGGCGCTGGGACTGTCCGGATTCGAGACGGGCGTGGCGGTGATGCCCCAGGTCCGCGGGGACGCCACCGACTCCCCCGACAATCCCGCCGGTCGGATTCGGGGAACCAAGCGGCTGCTGACCACCGCTGCCGTCATCATGAGCGTCTTCCTGATCACCTCTAGCGTCATCACCACCCTGCTGATCCCGCAGGCGGAGTTTCAGCAGGGCGGCGAGGCCAACGGGCGGGCGTTGGCCTACCTGGCGCATGAGTACCTCGGCCCCGTTTTCGGGTCCGTGTACGACCTGTCGACGATCACCATCCTGTGGTTCGCCGGTGCCTCCGCGATGGCCGGGCTGCTCAACCTGGTCCCCCGCTATCTCCCGCGGTACGGCATGGCACCGGAATGGGCGAAGGCCGTCAGGCCGCTGGTGCTGGTGTTCGCCGCCGTCGCCTTCCTGGTGACCTGGGTGTTCGACGCGTCCGTCGACGCCCAGAGCGGCGCCTACGCCACCGGCGTCCTGGTGCTGATGACATCGGCATCGGTCGCCGTGACGCTGTCCGCACGACGGCGCCGGAAGCGCAATCAGGTGATCGGGTTCGGCGTGATCGCGGCGATCTTCGTCTACACCACGATCGCGAACGTCATCGAGCGCCCGGACGGGGTCAAGATCGCCTCCCTGTTCATCCTGGCGATCGTGATCGTGTCGTTGGCATCACGAGTGGGTCGGGCCTTCGAACTACGGACCAGCAGCATCGTGCTGGACCAGCAAGCGGCAGCGTTCTTCGACGACTACCGAAACCGCGACGTGCAGATCATTGCGCACGATCCGGACGGCGTCTCACAGCACACGCTCGGATTCAAGGAACGACAGCAGCGCGCGGACAACCACATTCCCTCAGAGGATCGGGTGATCTTCCTCGAGGTCACCGTGACCGATGCCTCGGAGTTCGCCTCCGAGCTGCATGTCCACGGCGTCATTCGCAACGGCCGCCGGGTGCTCGAGATGTCCAGCCCGGTGGTGTCGAATTCGATCGCCGCCCTGTTGCTGCATCTGCGTGACGACTATCAGGTCAAGCCGAACATCTACTTCGAGTGGACGGAGGGCAACCCGGTGACCAATTTCCTGCGCTTCCTCTTCCTCGGCGACGGCGAGATCGCGCCGACCACCCGAGAGGTGTTGCGGCGGGCCGAGCCCGACCGTTCGCAGCGCCCGAAGGTGCATGTCGGATGATCGCTGCCCGACCGGTTCTGCAACCGGCCGGGCACGACCCGGCGTTGCTCAGCCGGCATGGAGCGCAGGGTCACTCGGGCGCGAATCGAATCCGCTGAGTCGGTACGACCCGTCGATCAGCTTCATCGTCGCGACCGCTCCTGCCGCGTCGGTCCTGGTGGGTTCGCCGGTGCGGACCGCGTTGGTGAACGCCTCGAGTTGGTAGGTGTAGGAGGAGCGGTTCCCGAGGCGCTCGGTGCGGGTGCCGTCCTTCGTGGTGACGACGAGCCGGTCGTCGTTGTGCGGGTTCACGAAATCCTTGATGATCGCTTCCCCGGTACTGCCGATCAGTCGATGGCTCATCTCATGGTGGTCGCTGGCCATGTTGCATCCTGCGGCTCCGGTGACGCCGTTCGGGAAGACTGTCTCGGCGGTGATCCATTCGTCGACGCCCGGATGTCCTGGGCGCTCCGCGCCCGACGCGGCGACCACCGTGGGCTCCCCGCCGGCATATGGTCCGAGCATGCGGTGCGTGTGCAGGCTGTAGCATCCCAGATCCATCAGGGCGCCGCCGGCGAGGTCGAGCGACCAGCGCGGATCGGCCGGCGGCGGCGCGGGCATGTTCATCACGGTCTCGACGTGCCGCAGTTCTCCGAGCTCGCCGCTGGCCAGGATCTCGTGCAGACGGGCGATCAGCGGATGGTGGACGTAGTGAAAGCCCTCGAAAAAGATCAGATCCTGTTCCGCGACGACCTTCTCGACAAAAGTCGCATCGATGCTGTTGTTGGCTGATGGCTTCTCGGTGAAGACGTGCTTGCCGGCCCGCAGTGCCCTGACATTCCAGATGGAATGCAGGCTGTTGGCGAGCGGGTTGTACACGGCCTCCACTTCGGGATCGGCGAGCACCTCCTCGTAACTGTCGTGAACCCTTTCCACGCCATGTTTGTCGGCGAATGCCTCGGCGCGAGCGCGATCCCGTGCAGCGACCGCAACCAGCCGGGTACCGGTGAGTTGGGCGGGCTTGATCATGGCCAGCTCCGCGATTCGCGCAGCGCCGATGATGCCGATGCGCAGTGGCTCCATCGGGTCGGTCCTTTCGGTCACTGGGACTTGGCGAGCAGGCTTCGGACGTAGTCAGCGCTGGTCCGGGCGTTGTCGATGGGGCCGGCGCCGGCAGGGGGCTGCTCGGTGAGGATGGTGTCCTGCTCGAGGGTGAACCAGCCGGTGTACCCGTTGCCCTGCAGGGTGTTGACGATGCTGGCAATGTCGACATCGCCGGTTCCCAGCGGCCGGTACATGCCCTGTGCGACCGCGTCATAGTAGGTCAGGGCCCCGGATCTGACCTTGGCGGCAACGGTGTTGTCGACGTCCTTGAAATGCGTGTGGGCGATGCGGTCCGGGACCTGCCGGGTGAGCTCGGCCGGGTCGGTTCCACCGATCAGCAGGTGCCCGGTGTCCAGGCACAGCGACATCTCCGAGCCTTCGAGGACCCGTTGGACGTCGTCGCCGGTCTCGACCATGGTGCCGACGTGCGGGTGGAGCACGGCACCGACCCCGTGTTCGGCGGCTCGGGCGGAGATGCGGTCCAGGTTGCGCAGCAGCAGCGCCCAGCCGTCGGCGTCCAGTTCGGGGCGGCTGTCGTACCCGTCGAGCCCGGAGACCGATGACAGGACCAACGTTTTCGCGCCGGTGGCGTCATAGCCGGCGAGGATGCGGTCGATCTCCGGGAGCGGGTCGTTCCCGGGCTGGTGCATGATCACCGGGGTGAAGCCGCCGACGCCGGTCAACTGGTGGTGCTCGAGTACCTTGGCCATCTGATCGGGGTCGGCCGGCAGGAAACCGTCCGGGCCGAGTTCTGTTGCCGACAGGCCGATGTCCTGCATCTCGGCGAGCACCCGTTCCGGGGTGAGCTGGTAGCCCCAGTTCGGGACCTCGCAGACTCCCCAGGAGATGGGTGCACCTGCGATCCGGTTCTGGGCGGATGTTGTTGCAGGAAAGCCTGTTTGCAGGGTGGGTTCAGTCATCACAGCACCTCGTCGATCTGCACCGGGCGGTGCTGTTGAAGAGAAAGAGTGGCGGCTTCGGCCATGTAGGCGACGGCCATCGCATCATCGACGGTGCACGGTGATGTCCGTTTCCCGGCAACGACTTCGGTGAACGCTTGGAGTTCGGCGCGGAAGGCCGCGGTGAGCCGGTCCATGAAGAAGGTGGCCGGTGGTCCCGCCGGCCAACTGACGCCGGGTTCCAGATTCCGCAGCGGGGTGGTGTCGCTCCAACCGGCAGTGACGCTGTCGTCGGTGCCGTGCAGTTCCAGCCGCACGTCATACCCGCGAGCGTTGTACCGGGTGTTGGAGACCACCGCGGTCGCGCCGTCATCAAACGTCAGCAGAGTCTGCGCGGTCGCGACGTCACCGAACTCGGCGAAGAAGGCATCACCCCTGGCGCTACCGGTCGCATAGACCTCGACGACCTCCTGCCCGCTCACCCAGCGGACCGTGTCGAAATCGTGCACGCTGCAGTCCCGGAAGATGCCACCGGACACCTCGATGTACCCGCGTGGTGCCGGTGCGGGATCCAGGGTGGTCGACCGGACGGTGTGCACCCAGCCGAGTTCACCGGTCTCGACGGCCGCGCGGGCGGCCGCGAACGCCGGGTCGAAGCGGCGCGGATAGCCGATCTGCACGACAGCGCCGCTGTCGTTGACGAAGCGGGCGATGGCGGCGGCCTCGGCAATGTCGCCGGACAAAGGCTTCTCACAGAACACCGGGATGCCGGCGTCCACACCTGCCCGGATCAGCTGTGTGTGGGCGTTGGTGGCCGCGGCGATGACGATCCCGTCGACGCCGCTGCGGATCAGGCTCTCCGGGGAGTCGGCGGCCTCGGCGCCGACCTTCTCCGCGACCGCCTTGGTCACCGCCGGGACGAAATCGGTGACGACGAGGGAATCGACGCCGGGAAGCTTCGACAGGGTGTCGGCGTGGAAGGCGCCGATCCTGCCGAGCCCGATCAGGCCGAGACGCATGATGCTCTCCTTCTCGAAAGATGATGCTCAATAGCGATGATCAAGAGTTGGTGCGTCATCCCAGACCGCCGATCACGGTCTGGTCCCAGTCGATGACCGATCCGGTGACAACGCCGCTGCGGTCGGACAGCAGGAAAACGATGAAGTCCGCGATTTCGTCGGGCTGACCGAGTTTGCCCATCGGCAGGACGGCGCCAGCCGCGGCCTTCCAGTCGCCGGCTCCTTGGGTGCGCAGGTCCCCGGTCTGGGCGGCGCGGCGTTGGGTCTGGTCCTCCCCGTCGGTGGCCGACCAGCCCATGTTCAGGCCGTTGATCCGGATTCGGTCCCAGCGGTGGGCGTGGGCGGCGTTCTTGGTCAGTCCGGCAAGCCCGGCCTTGGCCGCGACGTACGGCGCGAGAAACGATTGCCCACCGTGGGAATCGATGGAAATGACGTTGACGATGCTGCCGGGTGCACCGCGCCGCTTCATGTTGGCGATGGCGGCCTGCATGAGGAAGAACGGCGCACGCAGGTTCACCGCGATGTGCTGGTCGAACAGTTCCGGGGTGGTGTCCAGCATCGAACCACGGGTGGTCAACCCCGCCGCGTTGACCAGTCCGTCGATTCGCCCGTGTTGGGCGATCGTCGCCGCAACGCAGGCTTGCGCAGCTACCACATCGCTGACGTCGGTGTGCACGAAACTCGCCGTCCCGCCGAGGGACTCGAGTTCGGACACCACCTTTTCGCCGCGTTTGTCATTGCGTCCGGAGATCACCACCGCGGCGCCCTCTCGGACACCGGCCCGCGCAACGGCAGCGCCGAGGCCCTGGGTGCCGCCGCTGATCAGGATGACCCTTCCGGTGAGCAGGTCTTTCATGACGACCCCAGGGGTGCGGTGGTCGTCTCCCAGCCGGGGTTCGCGACCGCGGCCGGTCGAGTTCCGGTGAGGACGTCGAGGACTCCCTGGGCGGCGTCGGTGAAGGTGGCGGCAGTACCCTGCCTGCTCAATCCCATGAGATGCGGGGTGAGGACGACGTCGGGGTGGTCGAACAAGGGGTGATGGCTGGGGGGTTCGGGGTCGAACACATCCAACCCGACTCCGCCGAGTCGGCCGTCCTGCAACGCCGTGTACACGGCGTCGATGTCGATCAGCCCGCCGCGTCCGCAGTTCACCAGGATCGCACCGGGTTTCACGGCACTGAGCAGTTCGGTGCCGACCAGGTGGTGGGTGGAGTCCAGCAGCGGCAGGTGCAGCGTGATCACATCGCTACGGTCGAACAGATCCTGCAGATCCGAACACCGCACATCGGCGGGTGGTTCGCTGACCGGGTCGTAGGCCAGCACCCGCATGCCGAGCCCGGCACCCAAAGCACCGGCGCGTTGCCCGATCCTCCCGTAGCCGACGACACCCAGGGTCGCGCCGCCGAGGTC